>JAABUY010002618.1_pt1 | contig 21119 bp, 22 predicted proteins | sample 5560271 | NCBI WGS metagenome assembly JAABUY01 (sample SAMN10711886, study PRJNA513374) | rock metagenome | isolation source: Antarctica rocks | place: Antarctica: Victoria Land, University Valley | reverse complement strand
GGACATTCTGGCCGCCATTGCCTCTGCCCACCCGGCGATCGAGATACTGCAAAGCCGCTACGTCGACGTGGACCGCGTGGACCCGCTCTCGAACCTCGCGGACAGCCTGTCGCATTTCGGCCTGGTGGTCGGACCCGCCATCGCCGATTGGCGGCCGATCGACCTCGCCGCCGAGCAGGTCGCGCTGATCGTGAACGGGACGGAGATGAAGCGGCGCACCGGCAATCCGGCGGGGGACATGATGCGGCTGCTGGTCTGGCTGGCAAACCAGGGGGCGCGCTGGGCCGGGGGGTTGCGGGCCGGGCAATACGTCACGACGGGATCGTGGACGGCGAAGGATTTCGTGCCGCCGGGCGCTGAGGTGCGGGTGGTGTTCGATCATGCGGGGGAGGCCGCGATGCGGTTTTCGACATGACGGTCGCGTTGATCGTCGGCGCCGGGCCGGGCCTATCGGCGAGCTTTGCCCGCGGGCTGGGCCGGCAAGGCTACGCCGTGGCGCTCGCGGCGCGGCGCACGGATAAGCTCGCGACGCTGGCGTCGGAAACCGGGGCCAGCCTGCACGCCTGCGACGCCGCCGATCCTGCCAGCGTCGCCGCCCTGTTCGCCGCCGTCGGCACGCCCGAGGTGGTGCTGTATAACCCGAGCTACCGTGTCCGCGGCCCCTTGGTGGAGCTCGATCCCACTGAAGTCGCACGCAGCCTGGCAGTCACCGCGTTCGGCGCGTTCCTGGTGGCGCAGCAGGCGGCGCGCGGCATGCTGGCGGCCGGGCGCGGGACCATCCTGCTAACGGGCGCCTCCGCCGGGGTAAAAGGCTTTGCGCAGTCCGCGCCGTTCGCCATGGGCAAATTCGCCCTGCGCGGGCTGGCGCAGAGCATGGCGCGGGAGCTGCACCCCAAGGGCGTGCACGTCATACACGTCGTGATCGACGGCGGCATCCGTTCTGCCACCCGGGCGGCACCGCCCGACCAGCCGGACAGCTTGCTCGACCCGGATGCCATCGCACAGACCATGCTGGACGTGCTGGCGCAGCCGCGGTCGTGCTGGACCGACGAGATCGCCGTGCGGCCGTGGACGGAACGGTTCTGACCGCCAAGTCAGAATTACCGAGGGTCGGGCATCTCCGGCTGGAGCAGGTGGACGAGATCGGTTCTACCTCGGAAACATTGAAAGCACGGATTGTCGGCACGAACGCCGAGATGGCGCTGCTGGCACATCGGCAGACCGCCGGCCATGGCCGCCTCGGCCGTTCCTGGCAGTCGATCGAGGGCAACCTGCATCTGTCGGTGCTGCTGCGCCCGCGGGACCTGCGATGGCCCGGCCACTGGTCCATCCTGTCCGCGGTCGCCCTGGCCGACACGGTCCGCGGCTATGTGCCCGACGCCCACCGCTTGCGCCTGAAGTGGCCGAATGACCTGATGCTGGGCGGGGGCAAGCTGGCTGGCATCCTGCTGGAGGCTGGCTTGCTAGACTTGCCATGGCTGGTGATCGGGTTCGGCGTGAACCTGGCCGGCGCGCCCCCTGGCCTCGGGCGGCCGACCGCATGCCTGGCTGACATGGGCGCTGCCCCGGCGCCGGCCCAGTTCGCCATTGTGCTGCTCGACCGCCTGCAACGCTGGCGCGAACGTTACGACCGCGAGGGCTTCGCGCCAGTCCGGGCCGCGTGGCTCGCCGTGGCGCACGCGCCCGGCGACCTCATCGCGGCTGGCGTCGGCAGCCAGCGCATACAGGGCGCCTTCCTTGGCCTGGGTCCGGACGGCGCATTGCTGCTCGACAGCGCCGGCGGTGAGGTCGCGGTCGCAGCCGGCGAACTAGAATGACCCTAACCCGGCCACAAGCGTCCACGGCGAGTTCGGCTCGTGCGCCTCTGCCATGCCGCTGCAGCGTGAAGCCCGCCAAGCCGCCACGTCATACAGCAGCAGCGCCATCCCACGGAACAGCAGGCAGCAACGGTCGTCGTGCTCGCGATGCAGGCTCTAGCCCTTTGCGACCCTGGGCCGGATTGTGCAAATGTAGCTGACTACGAGCGGCGCCGCGTGAGCCTCCTGGCGCGGGTCATACAGCTCGGTCAAGCTTGGCCTGCTGTTTGATGCAGCACCTAAACAGTCGCTGCCGCCGAAAGCGCTGGCAAGCCATTTGTCTCCGAAACGGTCGGAAGATATTCGCGCCGATGCCGAAACGCTCATTGCGCATGTATGCGAAACCCCGTGGCAAGTCGCTGCTCAGCCGGTCACAACATCAGGACCGCCGCAACCGGATCGCTTGGCCGTTGTTGCAACCGGACTTGCGGCGGAGGGCGTGATCGTGTCCAGCCGGCGCGCCAACTTCGGGGAAGCTCCATGAAAGCACTCTGCTGGCACGGCAAAGGCGACATACGCTGCGACACCGTCCCCGATCCCCGCATCGAGCATAGCCGCGACGCCATCATCAAGGTCACTGCCTGCGCCATCTGCGGCTCGGACCTCCACCTTTATGACGGCATCATGCCCGGCATGCAGGCCGGCGACGTCCTCGGCCACGAAACCATGGGCGAGGTGATGGAACTCGGCTCCGAGGTGACCAACCTCAAAGTTGGCGACCGGGTCGTCGTGCCGTTCACCATCTCCTGCGGCGAGTGCTTCTTCTGCAAGAAGGGCTTGTTCTCCGGCTGCGAACGCTCGAACCCAAATCATAAGGCTGCGGAGACGCTGTGGGGCCACTCGCCGGCCGGACTGTTCGGCTATTCGCATCTGCTGGGCGGCTATGCCGGGGGCCAGGCGGAATACCTGCGCGTGCCTTATGCCGACTTCGGGCCGATCAAAGTGCCGGACAGCCTGTCGGACGAGCAGGTGCTGTTCCTGTCGGATATCTTTCCAACCGGCTACATGGCCGCCGACCTGTGCGATATTCAGCCCGGCGACACCATCGCGATCTGGGGCTGCGGACCCGTCGGCCAGTTCGCCATCCGCTCGGCATTGCTGCTCGGCGCCGGCCGGGTCATCGCCATTGATACAGTGCCGGAACGCCTGGCCCTTGCCCGCGCAGGCGGCGCCGAGACGCTCGATTTCATGCAGGACACCGTTTATGACCGGCTGCAGGAGATGACGTCCGGCCGCGGCCCGGACGCCTGCATCGACGCCGTCGGCACCGAGGCGAGCGGGACCGCCAGCGCCGACAGCGTGCTCGACCGGGTCAAGCAGGCGGCGATGCTCGGCACCGACCGGCCGCATGTGCTGCGCCAGGCGATCAACAACTGCCGGAATGGCGGCATCGTCTCGATCGTTGGCGTGTATGGCGGCCTGTTGGATAAGGTGCCGATGGGCTCTGCCATCAACCGCGGCCTTACGTTCAAGATGGCGCAGACCCCGGCGCAGAAGTATCTCCGCCCACTGCTGGAGCGGATCGAACGGGGCGAGATCGACCCGTCCTTCGTCATCACCCATTCGGCGAAGCTTGAGGACGGGCCAGACCTGTATCGCGTGTTCCGCGATAAGGAAGAGGGCTGCATCAAGGTGGTATTGAAGCCATGAACGACGTCCAGACGGCAAAATTACTCGGCTGGTTCAGTGTCGGCCTCGGCGCTGCACAGCTGATCTTCGGCCGGAGCATGAACCGCAAGCTGGGTCTCGGCCAGTCGCCCGGGCTCATACGCGCATTCGGCGCGCGCGAGGTCGCGGCAGGGGCCATGGTGCTGATGTATCCAGACATGGCAGCGCCGATATGGCTTCGCGTAGCCGGCGATGCGCTGGATCTTGCAGTTGTTGCGCGGGCGCTGACCACCCGCAACCGCCGGCGCGAGGCGACGGTTCTAACGATGCTTGCGGTGCTTGGGGTCACTGCGATTGATGTGGCGACCGCAACGGCGCTCAGCCAGCGGCACAACCGTGCCTTGGCGACCGCGCGTCGCACTCGGGTGCAGCGGGCGTAGCCCTCGGAGACTGGGCATTACCTGGCCAGACGCCAAAAGTCAGGCGGCATGCTGGACGGCTCGCTCACCCTCGACGCACACTCGATTCCGGCCAGCGTGTTTTGCGGCATAGAGCGCTGCGTCGGCGCGCTCGATGAGTGTGGCCGCGGTGTCGCCCGGCCAGAACTGGGCAACGCCCGCCGAGACCGTCACACTGCCGTGGTGCTGTTGCTCACCCCGGGTAATCAGCCTTTTCCCGTCAAGGATGGCGCGCATCTGCCCGGCGACCACCGAGCCGGCGCGCAAGTCGGCTCCGGTAAGGATGACTGCGAATTCCTCGCCGCCGTAGCGGGCCGCGGTATCGCGCCCTTTCACGTTATCGGCGACCACGCGCCCAACAAGCCGAAGCACAAGGTCTCCCGTGCGATGCCCATAGGTATCGTTGAACCGCTTGAAATGATCGATGTCGAGCAGCACCAGCGCCATAGCTTCCTGGTCCGCCTTGGCTCGGCCAATTGCCCGGCGCAATCGAGAGTTGAAGGCTTTGCGATTGCACAGACCGGTTAGGCCGTCCGTCGTTGCGTCCTGCCTTGCCTCGACCAAACCCTGCCGCAGCTTGGTGATCCGGGCGACGGACACCGCGAGTTGGTGCTCCAAAGCACGATTCCGCTCGCTTGCCCGCGCTGTCTCGGCCGTAAGCACCGTAACGGCCTGCAGCAAGCCGCCCATTGTCTGATCCTGATCCAGCCGAACCGCCACGCCCGAGAGGGCCTCGCCGTATGCGCGCAGCGCCGCCCCGTTTCCAGCGACCTGCTCGACCATAGCCTGCGCGGCCAGGTCCAACTGTTCCGAGCCATCGGCGATGGCGTCGATGTCGTCCTCCGAGGCTATGCAATCCGAGTGCAAAGCGCGGAGCTGCTCGGGGGTCGGTGCCACGCCGGCGTGCATCAACGCGGACAGCCGCGCTGACAAAGCCGGATTGCTGCCGCTGAGGTGGATATACCAGAGTTCAAAATTACCCGGAATCGGCAGAATGCCGCGTTGCTGCATCTCCATCCATGCGCGGTCCGCCAGGCTGCGGATAAGCTTAGGCCGGTCGGTCCCGAATGCCGGGAAATGCGCGGTCCCTAGATCGCTGTTGGGCATTTGGTGCAATAGTCCCCGACGTTGCAGCCCGAGATGGACGGGCGCAAAGGCAGGATGGGCGGTCGGCTTTAACCGTTGATGAATGCCAGGAGCAGGCTGCAGAAAAATTACCGGCAACGGTCGCGCCGCCGCCGGTAATCCATTCGTCACCTCACATCACGACGTCGCGCCGGATTTTGGGTCACTTCTGCAAGCGCTGGGCTGCTTCAAGCCTTCGGGCTGGCATTGCCCTTGTCGTTCTGCGTCACGCCTGCGTCGGAACGGCCCGACGCCTTGGCCTGCTCGGCCGACGTCTTTAGCAGCGGCGACGCAGCCAGCTTCGGGTCGGCCTTCGACGGGCTCGTTTCCGGGCGGGGCGTCGCAGCCAGCTTGTCATGCTGGTTAGCATTGGTCTCGAACCGCTCGGCGACCTTCTCTAGGTCCGCCGCCATTTGCGCCGGTTCTGGCCTGTCTGCTCCTGGCAAAGGAGCCGCAGCTTTGCGCTCCGGCTGCGCCGCCTCGAACTCATGACGCGGCTCGGAACGAAGTGCGGACATCGCGGGCCTTGCTTGCTCCACGATCACCTCGTCGCGGCGCACGGTGTCGCGCACCGTTTCGTGGCGTTCGGTGACCTCACGGCGCAGCACGACCTCCTCGGTCACCCGCACGCTCTTCCAAACGTCGACGACCTCGAAGCTGTCGCTCATCTCGACGGCGGTGTCGGTCAGAATGGCTTGCGTAGTGGTCGAGGGGGCGCCTGTCGGCTTACGGCGCTCGACGATCACCCGCTCCTCGCGCAACGCGATGCCCTGCTCGACCGGTGTTTCCACCACCACCCGGCGCACGCGCGTCGTTTCTCCCGCAACGCGGCGCGTGCCCACGTTCAGCGTCTCCTCGCCGACCGGGATCACCTCTACAGCGCTGGCTTTCTCATGCGCCGCGCCCTCGACGGTCCGCACGGCGAGTTCTGCGCGCGGCGCATAGGCCGAGAGAATTTGCTGCGATGCTTTGCCGAACGAAAACATCATGTCCCAGAATGGCACGCCGGTGCCGGTCACTGCAGTCTCTGCACCCATTGGGCGCGCAGCCGCGCTGCGGCGCGTTGTATTCGTGTCGTAAACCATAGTAGTCTCCTGCTTTAGGATAGTATAGCTCGCGTGAGCGTCTCGCCGGCATTAGCCATGCGGCCAATGCCGACGCGGCTCAGTCAGGTCACGAGCCCTTCGGTCCGCGTCTAGGCTTAGTCGCCTGCGACGTGGCGGACGCGGCTGGCCTGCTGGCGCTGCTCAATTTGATTTTCAAGCGGCGGCAGCGTCTCGTCCGCAGTACGGCGGACGGCGCGTACTAGCGTCGCGGTCCCCTGCATCAGCGTGTCCATGTAGTCCCGCACGAAGCGCTGCTGCAGGTCGATGATCGCCGTCGGGTTGGTGAGGCGGAATAGTTCTTGCGTTGCCCGCAAGTTGGTCTGGACCACGGCCTCAATCAGCCCAGCCATACCCTGCCGCATGTCGTGCAAGCCGCCCTCGGCGGCATGGGGCAGCGTCATCAGCCGGCGCGCATGTGCTGCGAGGTGTCCTGGGCGGCGTGCGCCACCTTATGGCCTACCGCCTCAAACTTCTGAGCCGCATCCTGGGCGATCTGGCGCTGGCCTTCGGTCACGGCCTGCGCGGTGCGGCGCACGGTTTCGCTGGCCGTTTCGCTGGCGCGGCGCATCGCATCAGCGCCCGCATGGGCGCTTTGACGCGTCACCTCGGCGCTGGCGTCGGCACCCCGGCGCAGTGCCTCTCCTGTGACCTTGTTGCTATGCTGCACAGCCGCGGCACCCTCTCGCATTGCCTCTCCGGCTGTGCGAGTGCCGGTCCATTCCGCAGTCTGGGGGTTTGACTGGCCATTGGATTGAGCGACGTCGGGCACTCTAAAAGTGTCAGGCATTGTTTTTCTCCTTCAACCGGGCTGCTCATAGCCAGATCGTGCAATGCACAAAAGTCAAATCTACGGTAATAAAGTGCTATCAACGTAATACGAAGTTGCTATCTCACTGATTAAGATCAAAATTATTATTCGAATGTTTTTTTCAATGACCATCGAAACTGCAACTGAATCTAATTTATGCTGCACTGCATCTACTAAGCAGTGCCAAGGTTTCGAAGTCTCGTCGGCTTCCATGCCCCTTGTCGTATGAGACACCGGATGATCGTTTGTCTGAACAATCCGCGATCCCACCAGATTTGTCCTTCGTCCTCTTCAACTCGGATGCAAGCTACTTCGGTGCAAAATCTTTATATTTGCTTATCTGTAACATCGTCTCGCGCCACTGCGGCCGGCGCTGCGTCTGACGCTCATGCAACGTCGACTGCGAACCGGCCGTGTCCTAAAGCTCGACTTGAGTGCCCAGCTCAATGACGCGCTTGGGCGGAATTTGGAAGTAGCTCGACGCGCTTAAGGCGTTGCGGGGCATGAACGCAAAGAGTTTTTCGCGCCAGAACGACAGCTCGGGACTCATGGTCGGCACCGGAGTCTCACGGCCCATGGAGAACGATGTATCGTCGATGTCGACCGGAAACTCGTCCTGCTGCGCATCGAGCGCCGCAGGAACCCTTGGAGCATCCGCAAAGCCGAAGTGCAGGATCATCTCGGCAACCCCCTTGCCGAGGGCCTCGACCGTCATGCGGCAAGTTTCAGCGACGTAGGGCACGCGCTCGGTGATGACGGTCAGCAGCACAACGCGCTCATGCAGCATTTTATTGTGCTTGAGGTTATCGGTTATTGCGTAGGGCACCGTTTCCCGGCGTGCAGCGAGATATACCTCGGTTTCCTCGACCCAAGGCATCTTCGTTTGGTCGAGGCAGGCGATGAACTGCCTCAACGGCAGGTTGTCCTCGCTGGTGCGCTTCAGCACGATGTCGCGGCCGCGCCGCCAGGTGGACATGAGCGTGAACACAACGGCGCCGACCACGAGCGGGAACCAGCCGCCCTGCGGTATCTTGACCGCGTTGGCCACGAAGAAGGCAAGGTCGTCGAGCCGGGGCAGCAGCCCAAGCTGCATCGCCTGCTGCGACAGCGAGAATGCGCCGGAGATCACCGTCTGCGAGGCGATCACCGTGGCCAGCAGCACGACAGGCACGAGCGCCCAGCCGGGGAGCAAGTTGAAGAACGGGCTATCGACCGCGTCGGGGTAGGCGAGCGCGAGCGCGCTCAGAACCGAAATCGCCGGGGTGGTCATGCCGTCGCCGTAGAACAGCGCGGCGCCGGCGATGCCGACCATGAGCAGGACGGTCCGCCGCCGCTGGTCGGCCTCGGAGTGCGCGACGAGGCCGAGCAGCGCCATGATGCCGCCCTTGCCGTCAACGAGCGCGGCGCATGGGGTTGGCCGCAGCGGGGCCGCCAGCGCCGGGGTGCTACTTTGGTGCGGTCGCGTTGACCTGGACCGATATGGCTAATTATTCAAACCTCATGGCCCCGGCACTGCCAGACAGCAGCCGTTCTCCAGACGCGCGCGCCCACCTGGTGCTCACCGGCTAGCCTGCACTGGTGACTGGCGCCACGCTGTTCGTCGACGGCGGGATGACGCTGTATCCGGGCTTCGCCACCGGGGGCTGATCCCGCATGGCGAAAGCCTCGCGGGCGCTCTAAGGCACCCGCGAGGCTTACTTGCCCTTAGCCCTGTGCGCTGGGCACAGCGACGAACAGGCTGTGCCCGTCACGCAGCACGCGAAGCGCCACCGCTTGCTGCTTGGCACCCTGCTGCGCGCGGATCGCCTGCACGGCCTCCTGCGGCGTCGCAACCAGCCGGTTGCCGACGCTGAGCAGGACGTCGCCCGGCTTCAGGCCCGCCTCGCTCGCCGGGCTGTTGGGCCGCACGCCGGCGATTACCGCGCCCTTCACCTCCTCTCCCAGCCCGAGGCTCTCCCGGGCTGCCGGGTTGATCGGCGCCAAGGCGAGGCCGAGCTTGGCCCCGCTCGACGGCTCGCCGGGTACGCTAGCGTCTGCCGTCTTTTCCGGCAGCGCTGCCGCTGTCATCTTCAACGTCTGCTCGGCCCCGTCACGCTGCACGGCCACGGTTGCGACGCTGCCCGGACGGATCGCCGCCACCTGGCGGGCCAGCGCGCGCGGATCGCCCACCTCCGAGCCGTTCACCGCGGTAACGATGTCGCCCGGCTTCAACCCGGCCTTCGCCGCCGGCCCGTCGGGATCAACCTCGGCCACCAGGGCGCCGCTCGGGTGCGCCAACTTGAGCGCGGACGCTATTTCGGGACTGAGCTTCTGCGACATCACGCCGAGGTAGCCGCGCTCCAGATGGCCGTGCTCCTCCAGCTCGGCCACGACTTGCTTGACCAGGTTCGATGGAATGGCGAAGCCGATGCCGACCGAGCCGCCGGATGGGCTGAAGATCGCCGTGTTCACGCCCATCACGGTCCCGTCGGTTCCGAACAGCGGGCCGCCGGAGTTGCCGCGGTTGATCGGCGCGTCGATCTGCAGGAAGTCGTCATACGGCCCGGCGCCGATGTCACGGCCGCGTGCCGAGACGATGCCCGCCGTCACGCTGCCGCCAAGCCCGAACGGGTTGCCCATCGCGACCACCCAATCACCGGGCTGCGCCTTGTCGCTGTCGCCGAGCGCGAGATAGGGCAGCTTCACGCCGGCGTCGATCTTCAATACGGCAATGTCGGTGCGGGCGTCGCGGCCGACCACGCGGGCATTCAGCTCGCGGCCGTCATCCAACGTCACCACGACCTTGGTCGCGCCGTCGACGACATGGTTGTTGGTCACCACATGGCCATCGGCGTCGATGATGAAGCCGGATCCCAGCGCCTTCGCCAACTGCCCTTGGTTGCCGGGCTGCCCTTCGGTGCCGGAATGGTTGTTGCCAAAGAAGTGGCGGAAGGTCTGATCCTGATCCGATCCCGGCGAGAATGGCGAGCTGGCCTGTTCCGCCTGGACGCGCTCGGTGCTGGTGATGGTCACGACCGCCGGGCGCACGCGGCGGACGAGCTCGCCGAACCCGGGCAGCGCCGGCCCGGCCGGCGCCACGATCGGCGCGGCGGAGATCGCCGAGTTCTCGGCGGCTGCGGGGCGGAGCGAGGCGCCAAGGCCGCCAAGGGCGGTGCCGGCCAGCAGCACGGCGGCAAAGGCGGCATTGCGGCGAGATTTCAGACTGGACATTGTTGAGCTCCTGGTGTGCTGGCGGATCGCCTCCGCCTGACCGCGCATATGCAGCGGCCCGCATGGAGCTTCGCCCCGCGCCAACATGTCGATTCCGTCAGACTTCGGGGAACGTACCAGGAAATGCAATCGTCACCGCCAGGCCCGGCGCCGCGTCCTCCAGCAGCAGCTTCGCGCCGTGCAGCCGCGCAACGGCCGCGACGAGCGCCAGGCCCAGCCCGCTGCCGGGCGTATTACGGCTGCGGTCCAGGCGGTAGAACCGCTCCAGCACGCGTGATTGCTCGCCGGCCGGGATACCCGGCCCGGTGTCGCGCACGATCAAAGCGGGGCCAGGCCCGGCGCGGACCGAGACCTCGACGCAAACGCCGGGTCCGCCATGCGTCAGCGCATTCTCGATCAGGTTGGCGACCGCCTGCCGCAGCAGCGCGGCGTCGCCCCGCACGGACTGCCCCGCCACTATGGAGACCCGCAGGCGCTGTCCGGCATCCTCGGCCACCGCGGCATAAAGCTCGGCGACGTCGCCCGCCAGCGCGGACAGGTCCACGGCCGCAAAGCCTGCATCGGTCAGCCCAGCCTCCACCCGCGCGATGCGCAGCAGGGCCGAGAAAGTCGCCAGCACGCCGTCCAGCTCCGTCAGGCTGGCGTCGAGCGTCCGCGTGTCGGCCTCCGGCTCGCGCGGCCGGGCGGCGGCGGCCTCGAGCTGCTGGCGCAGCCGGAACAGCGGGCTGCGCAGGTCGTGCGCGATGCTGGCGGTGGTCGATTGCAGGCCTTCGACCAGGGTTTCGACCCGAGCCAGCACCGCGTTCATCGTGCCGGCGAGCCGGTCGAACTCGTCATGCGTGCCGCTCAGCGGCAGGCGGCGGGACAGGTCGCCGGTGATCACCGCCTGCCCAGCCTCCGAAACCTGCCGCAATCGACGCTCCAGCCGGCGCGCCACGACGAAGCCCAGCAGCAGCGCCGCCAGCGCCGCCACCGCCCCGGCAACCGGCAGCGCGCCGGTCAGCGCCGCCGCCCCGAGCCGCACCGGCGCGAGGTCCGCGCCCACCGTCAGCTCGAGCCCGCCCGGCAGCGCCGCGCCGAGCAGGCGCAGGTCCCGCCCGTCCGGCGCGCGCAGCGTGGCAAACCCGTGCAGGCCGGCCGGCGCGCCGTCAAGCATCCCGGCGACCCGGGTGCCGTCAGCAGTGCGCAGCAGCACCAATGCTCCGCGCCGCCGCGCCGCAGCCGCGACGCTTGCGGCGAGACCCTGCGGACCCAGGTTTTCGAGGTCCTCCAAGTATCCCTCAGCGTCGGTCGCAATCGCCGCGTCGAGCTGTGCGCCGAGAGCGCCCTCCACCCGCAGGTAGCCCCAGCCGAAGCCGGCGCCGCAGACCAGCACCACCAGCGCCGCCGACAGCGCCGCCACCCGGACCGCAAAGCTGTGGCGCAAGCCGCCCATGCGCCGTCAACCCGGCCCCAGCATGTAGCCTGCGCCGCGCAGGGTGCGGATCAGCGGCGGGCTCGCTTCCCGGCCCGCTTCCAGCTTGCGCCGCAGCCGGCTCACGTGGACGTCGACCACGTTGGTCGTCGGATCGAAGTTGAAGTCCCACACCCGTTCGAGCAGCATCGTGCGCGTCAGCACCTGGCCCGGGCGGCGCATCATGAACTCCAGCAGGCGGAACTCGGTCGGCAGCAGCTCGATTGGCTGGCCGGCCCGGCGCACGGTGCGCCGCAGCAGGTTCATCTCGAGATCGGCGACGCGCAGCACCGCGGCCTCGCCCTCGCTGGTGGCTGCAGCGCGCCGGGTCATGGCGTCCAGCCGCGCGCGCAGTTCGCTGAAGGCGAATGGCTTCGCCAAATAGTCGTCTGCGCCAGCGTCGAGCCCGTCCACCCGCGCGTCGACCTCGCCCAATGCCGTCACGATCAGCACCGGGGTCCGGTTGCCCGATGCGCGCAACGCCCGCAGGATGCTGAGACCATCCGGACCCGGCAGCATGCGGTCGGTGATGATCGCGTCGAACGCCTCGTTCAGCGCCAGGAACAGGCCGTCGCGGCCGGTGCGCGCCGCCTCGACCACGTGCCCGATCTCCCGCAACCCCTTCGCGAGGTAGTCGGCGGTGACCTGGTCGTCCTCGATCAGCAGCACGCGCATCGCCGTTTCCACCCTTGGCCCGTTCCGAACCTAGCCGGGGCGGCGATTGGAAGGGATAGCGGACTTACTCGCGCATGAAGCGCCCGCGGATGCCGCACCCGGTCGCGGCGGCCCAGCGCGCGAGCCCGGCCACGTCCGCACGCCGGCTGATCAGGAAATAGCAGCCGTAGCGGACCACGTCTGCCGCGAGCCAGCCCCACATACCGTAACGGCGGAAGATGTAGCCGCGGTTGCGGAACTGATAAAACTGCTTCGCGGCTTCCTGTGGGACGACGGCATAGAACCGTCCGCCAAGAATCGGATGGATGTCGGCGTGCGATCCCGGGTGCAGGAAGTGCGCCGCCGTGTCCAGGACGATGCGGGCGCCGGCCCGGCGGGCACGGAACAGGAACTCGACCTCGTCGCCGCGTATGAAGAAACGCGCGTCCGGCAGGCCGATGCGGCGAAACAGGTCGGCACGGATCAGCGCACCGTTGAATAGATGCGCGAAACCGGGCACCGGGCCGTGCCGCACCAAGGCCTCGACCTCGAACAGCGTACGGCCGGCGATGCGCACCGGAAAAGACAGCCGCTGCCGTGCATCCACGTCCACGACGAGCGGCCCGACCAGCTCGGCGCGATGCGCCGCTGCCGTCGCCAGCAGGGCCTCCAGGCAGCGCGCGCCATTTGGCCGGCCGTCATCGTCCATCAGCCAAAGCCACTCGGCGCCGTCGTCCAGGGCGCGTTGTATCCCTACACCGAAGCCCCCTGCCCCGCCGACGTTATGCGCCAGCCGTATGCAGTCGATCGCCGGATAGTCCTGCAATGCCTCGCGGGTTGCGTCCTGGCTGGCGTTATCGACGACGACGACCGCTTCGGGCGGGCGAGCCTGGTCCAGCACGGCATCCAAGCATTGCCGCAGCAACGCGGGCCGATCCCGCGTGACGATCACGGCGACCACTCGCGATGGGATTACGCCTGCGGGCCGGGACGCGGCCACGCCTACGGGCCGGCCGGGAATCCTGACCCTGGGTAGGGAAAGCTGCTGCAATGTTGGCTGCACGCCTATCTCGGAAGCTGTATCGCTGATCTCACAGACTGAATTCATGGGTATAGACTACGTTCCGCTAATGAGGCCGGGCTAGAATTAAACGCAAAGGTGATGTTATAGTACGAATCAGTACACGCGGCGCTGATTACGAAAGCGGTGCGTTCGCCTCGACCGATGGCGAACACTGTACGGTATTGCATCGAATTATATTCGATCGGCCGGCTGCACTGCGTCCGCTTTATTGGCGTGTTCTGGCCTCGGGCAGCGCGGGCCTGCAAGCGTCGCCTGTGGCGGGCGAGGGTCTGCAGATCGCGAAGGCGCTACGGTATCCTTCACACCTATTTTAACGGACTGTTCGAGCAGCACTGGCATCTCTACACCTGTGCCGGCAGCCTCACGCTGACGCTGCGCATCCGGGGCCGGGCTGCCCTTAGGATCTGGCGTCGCACACCCGACTCAGGCCAAACGCTGCTGCACGAGCAGGAGATCGCCGACCGCGCCGAGATCGCCCTCCCGAGAGACACCCCGCATTTCCGTCAGGCCGGACTGCTGTGGTTCGACCTGACGGCGTTTGACGGCCCGATAATCCTGCAGGATGCGGATTGGTCCACCTCCGGCGAGGGTTCCGGCGCCGGTCAGCCGCCGGCCCGTCTGGGCGTGGTGATCTGCACCTTCAATCGGGAAGCCGCACTCGGAGCCGTATTGACCGCGATCGTCGGCGACGAGGGGCTGCTCACCTCGGTTGCCCGCATCACCGTCGTGAACCAAGGCTGGCCTGGCCTCGTCGCGCAGCCCAGCATCTCCGCCGCAGCGGCCCGGCTCGGCCCCAAGCTGCGGGTTGTCGAGCAGGCTAACCTCGGCGGCGCCGGCGGTTTCGGCCGCGGGCTGGTCGAGGCGCTGGACGATCAAGCCGTCACCCACGTCTGCTTCCTCGATGACGACGTGCGGGTGAGGCCGGAGAGCCTGCGCCGGATGGCCGCATCCTTCACCCTGGCGCAGGACGACGTGGCGCTCGGCGGCCACATGCTGGACAGCGTGCGCCCGACGACGCTCTACGAGGCCGGCGCGGTCGTGCTGCCGAACTGGGCGCCAAAACCGCTGCACTACGGCCTCGACCTTTCCAGGCCTAAAACGCTGGACGCATTGCTGGATCCCTACGCCATGCACTACAATGGCTGGTGGATGTTCGGCTTCCCAAAGCGATGGATCGACCGGGTCGGCATGCCCCCTGCCCTGCTTCATACGCGGCGACGACATCGAGTTTGGCCTCCGCCTGCACGAGGCCGGGCTGCCCACCGTGGCCATGCCCGGCATCGGGGTCTGGCACGAGCCGTTCTACCTCAAGATCGGCGGTTGGCAGCTCTAATGAGCTGCGCATGCACTATCCTGAGGGCTCCATTCAGCGGGAGCGCGTGCTGCCCCTGGCGCCGGTCGGCCGATCTCCGCGGTTCCTGGCTGGCTTTGTCATGACGATGATGGGCGCTTTGTTGAAGAACTGGGCGCGTCCGAGCCGCGATGACGTGCCGCCCCAGGGGCTGCTTGTTCGTAACCTGGTCTGGTTCCGCGTCATGGGCTCGGACTGCTTGGCCGTGGAAACCCATTGGGACCGCGAGCTGCCGGTCTTTCGACGGAACCGGGCAAATTTCCGCCACCTGCTGACTGTCGGGCTCCGCGCAACCTGGCGGCTGCGCTGCGCCGAGCCTACGGCGTGACTGGGCGGCAGCGTCGCCCCGACTGATGTCAGTGCCGTTCTGGCGCAACTACATTCGCTACGGATCGTCAGATGTTTGACAATAGGCAGCCTTGCACGAGCACGCGGCCAATTAGGCCTTATAGATTGTAGGATGCAAAAGCGGAAAATAAGATTGTTGCTGTCTCACATGCAATATTGCATGGAGATCCTTGACAATTCCGATTTTTGAGTTCGACTGAATTACCGGATTACGCACAGGCAAATAAGGTCTAAGACGTATTCATTACCCGACAGACTCTGGAACTCGGGTAACTAGGGGCGCGTGTGCTCTTCCCAAGTGGAGCGCCATGGACACGTCCCTTCCGTCGACCAAGCCAAGCTTCGGCAATGAAATTCTACAAGCCCTGCCGGCTGAGGAAATGCGGCGGCTTCGCCCGCATCTGACCCGCATTCGAATGGTGAATGGCGCCGTGCTGCATCAGGCCGGGGAACGCATCGAGCATGTGCTGTTCGTCGAGCAGGGTTTCATCTCGATGGTAGCGGCGGCAGATGGCGCGGAGAGCCGGGTCGAGGTCGGCCTATCGGGCGGGAAAGCCTGGCCGGCGCCTTGGCGTTGATCGCCCCAGGAGCGACCTCATACGTCCAGGCGATGGTCCAGATGCCCGGAACGGCCTATCGCATCCCAGTCGTCGCGCTGCTCGCCAGCCTGGAGCAGACGCCTACGCTGCAGCGGCTGATGCTGCAGGCGTTCGAGGCGTCGATCGCGCAGCTCTCGCAGACCGCGGCCTGCAACAGCCGCCATACCGTCCCGGAACGATTGGCGCGCTGGCTGCTGATGGCGCATGACCGCGTGGATGGCGACGAGTTGCCGCTGACGCAGGAGTTCCTGGCCATCATGCTGGCGGTGCGCCGGCCCGGCGTCACGATCGCGATCGGTGAGCTGCAGGCGGCCGGTCTGGTTCGGCACAGCCGCGGACGCATTATCATATGCGACCGGCTCGGTCTCGAAATTGCGACGTGCATCTGCTATGATCGTGTGCGAAAATTCGTCGCAACGCTCACCGCAAGAGAATTGTAATCTATAATATGGTACTTGTTCGCACAGATCGCGTTACTGAGAAGGTTGCACATCATCACAGAATTACCCTAGTGGCACCGGCGCCAGCACCCCGCCTGCGCGTTTGGAAACAGTCAATGCCAATCGTGGACGCCGCGGAAACCGGCAGCTTCCATAACGAACTGCTGCGCTCCTTGCCTGCCGATGAACTCGACCGCATGCGTCCGCACCTGAAGCCGGTGACGTTGGTGCTGTCCCAGATCCTGCATGAGGCCGAAGCGCCGATCGACGAAACCTATTTCGTCGAGAGCGGCCTCATTTCGCTGACGGCCAACACCAACGATGGTGGACAGGTCGAAGTCGGCATGACCGGCCGAGAAGGCTTCGTGGGGCTTGCAGCGCTCCTAAGCCCCACACCGGCCAGCGTGCACCGGGCCCTGGTCCAGGTGCCCGGCCGCGCCAACCGTATCCAGACCGCAATCTTCCGCGAACTGGTCGATCAATCCCCGTCGTTGCGCGACCGGTGCTTGCGCTATGTGCAGGTCATGCTGGTTCAGAACTCGCAAATTGCCGCGTGCAACGCCCGCCACGGCCTACCCGAACGCCTGGCACGCTGGCTGCTCATGAGCCGGGATCGTATCGACACCGACGACCTGCCGATGACCCAGGAATTCCTCTCCTACATGCTGGGCGTCCGCCGGGCCGGCGTCTCCGTCGTGGCCAACGCGCTGCAGTCGGAGGGCTTGATCCGCCAGTCGCGCGGCCGCATCACCCTGCTGGACCGAGCCGGGCTGGAGGCGAAAGCCTGCACCTGCTATCGCATGGTGGAGCGCAGCCGCGCCCGGATCATGGGCGGGCCGGATCAAGCCGGTTGAGGTAAACCTCTCGGCCAAGTTTACCGATCTGGCTCGGCTGGGCTTGAGATCGCCTCCAGCGCCCCCGCCGCCTCCGGCGTCCCGGCATCGGCCAGGTCGCCCAACGACAGGATACCCGTCAGCCGGTCATCGGCGTTCAGCACCGGCAAGCGCCGGAGTTGATGCTCCTTCATCATCCGGATCGCGTCGAGCACGGGGGCGTCCTCCCGCACGCTATGCGCCGTCGCGGTCATCGCGTCTGCCACCGTCGTGGCGCGTGGGTCCTGGCCGGCCGCGGTGGACCGCACGACGATGTCCCGGTCGGTCAGCATGCCGATCAGCCGGCTGCCCTCGCATACCGGCAGCACGCCGACGTTGAGTTCGTCCATGGCCTGCGCCGCCGCCTGCAGCGTATCGCTGGGCTGTATGGAGCGGGGGTCCGGGGTCATGATGTCGGCGACTTGCATGGGTAATTCCTCCACGATGGCTGGAGAAAGAACTCCGGAAAGCTGCTCGGGATGCACGACGCGGACGACGGACCGGATTTTTCGGTCATCGCGCCGTATCCATGCACCGCGTCAGCCGGCGCGATGTCGAAGCGGGCGCGTGCAGCGACGGTCGCAGCTTTCCATCGACCCGCGCGTTGCAACAAGCGATGAAGGAGGCGCGAGCATGGATGAATCGATGGAGCCGTCGCCGCTGGATGACGCGCAAGCGCGCCTGAGCAAACTGGCTTCCGCCGGCGCGGCGCCCGCGCGCCTCACCATCGAGGTCGGCGACCTGATTGCCGGCTGGGCGTCCGAGCCGGACATGGCCGGCGTCACTGCCCAGGCCCGCATTGAGCGGCTATGGGACGGGTTTACCCGGGACGCTTCGGACCTCCAGGAACAGATCAGCGATGCGGATGGCCGGGAGACTCCAGCACTCGGGCTGGCGCAGCGGCAACTCGCGGCGCTGCAGGCCATCGTCGCAGCGCTGCAGGCGGCGCACGAGCACCTTCCCGGCGCGGAGGACGCGAACGCTTAACCCAAGCGACGCCGCTGTCCCAATCAGCCGGCCGGCATCGGCGCCGGGTGCTGCAGGAAAAACCGCAGCATCTCCGCAGTCGCGTCGGGTCCGCGCGCATCGGTGTAGGTGCCGGCGGGGCTGCCGCCGAACCAGGCATGGGCGCCGCCGTGGACCGTCCATTGCTCGACTACCGTCTGCCCGTTCGCGTCGTCATGCAGCGTGCGGGTGTAGGCGTGGCCACCGGCGGCCTGACCCTGCTCAACCCGCGTCCGCGGCGCCGCCTGCGCCATTTGCGCCACGACTGCGTCGCCGTTGCGCGGGTTGACCGTGGTGTCTCGGTCGCCGTGGAACACGATGGCCGGGGCGATACGCCGCTGCGCCTTCGCGCGCGAGCCAGCCCGGGATACCACGCCGTCGCTGCCCCGCTGCATCGCGGCGAAGGCAGAGGGCATATCGCGCGCCGCCCCGCAGGCAAGGCCCGAATGCACGCCGACCGCAGCGTAGAGATCAGGGTAGGCGTCGCCCAGCACCGCGGCCGCGGCGCCCCCGGCCGAGAGCCCGGCGACATAAACGCGCCGGGGATCGACCGCGTAGTCGCGCATCACCTCCCGTGTAATCCCCGCGATGATCGACGGCTCGCCCGCGTCACGCTGCTGGTCCGCCTCGTTGAACCAATTCCAGCATTTCTGCATGTTTGCGGAACTGGTCTGGCCGGGGTAGGCGACGAGGCAAGTCCGCTGCTCCGCCGCCGCGTTCATGCGCGTGCCAGCGGCGAAGTCGTCGGGCGACTGAGTGCAGCCGTGCAGCATGACGATCAAGGGCACGGGCTGCCCGTGGTAACCGCTGGGCACATAGAGCTTATAGGGACGGCTGCCAGCCTGGTTGCTGAAACTCCGCGCGAGGAATGCTGCACCTTGGGGTACGGGCGCTGTGGCCGACGCGGGTTGGGCGGGTCCGCCTCCGGGCATTTGCAATCCGCCTTGGCCAATTTGGTCGAGGAAGCCGCGTAGCGCCTCGGGAAGCGACGGCTTCACCGTAGTCTTTCTCCGACCGGGCCGCGGCGCGGACTTGGCCTGGGACGTTCCGTCGCCAAGCAGGCGCTGCAGCGCCGCAGTAGCCTCGGTAAGCAAGCCGCTAGGCAAGATGTGCTTCATCATAGTGTCTTTCCATGCTTACTGGCCATTCAGGCACCCGCGCGGGCAGCCGGGAGCAGCCATCAATAGAGACTCAATGGATTCGATCGGCCAGTGCAGCCTTGACCGCGGGACTTGCGTGCAACGCGCCCAATACTGTCACCGAGCCTATGGACGCGCGCGCGAGCTCGGGCGTTACATCCTGGGCGACACTGGCCAGGCCGAGCACGTTGATATGCAGCATCTCGCCCCTGCTTAGCGCTGCTTCGAGGTCGGCGCGCCTGTAGTGCCGCAGCCCGAGGTCGATGGCCTTGCGGGCCACGGACTGCCGGACCACGTCGGCATGGCGGTCGAGCTGGTTGCGGATGGCGGTACGGATGAAGTCCGTCCGATTGGAGTAGAACCCATCCTGCACCATGAGATCGACCTGGCCGAGGTCGACGAAGCCGAGGTTGATCGTGATCTTCTCGCTATCAACTGTCCTAGGCCGCAGGTCGTATATTGGCTCCGCCATCAATCAATTCCATCCAAAGACCATCCAAGTGGATGGAAGATAGAAGATCAGAACTTTTTTGCAAGCCCTGGGAATCCACGCTTCGGCGTGCCGGGCGAAAGACGAGCGGGGCCGTCCCATGGCGTGTTCCTGCGCAGCCTTTATGCCGATACTCCAGCCGGCGCGGCGGCGATCCCGCTGCAGGCCTCATAGCTTTCAGGCCCGCATCGCACGCTGGGTAGCGGTCCCGCTCAGCGGGTTGCGATCGCCCGGCAAACTGTGTTGCGCGACACACCCAGGCGGCGGGCTGTTTCGCTTAGGTTGCCACCTGTGTCACGATGCGCCGCCAAAATTTTTTCCCGCACGCTGTCGCGCAAGCTACCCAGCCCGCTGCCCCGCGCCTCGCGCGCGCGCGGGGCCGGGTGGTGCAGCGCGGCGACCGATGTTGCCAGGTCGATCGGCTGACCCGGCCGGTCCATCGTCAGGCGTGTCAGCACGTTGCGCAACTCCCGGATGTTGCCCGGCCAGTGCCAAGCCACCAGGTGATCCATCGCGTCTGGATGGATCGTGCTGTCCGGTGCCACGTCCGCCAAGATATGCCGGGTAATCGCCTCCAGGTCGCTTCGGTCGCGAAGCGCAGGAAGCAGCACCGGCACAGTATTCAGCCGATAGTATAAATCCGCCCGGAAGCGCCCGGCCTCGACGGCCTGCTCGATCCCGGCATTGGTCGCCGCCACCAGGTGCGCGGCGCCTTCACCGGCGCCATCAGCGAGGGGCGGCCGGGGCGGTTTGAGTTGGCCAATGGCGGCACGCTCTGCCTGGGCGAGATCGGCGAGCTGCCGCTGGACCTGCAGCCGTTCCTGCTGCGCGCGCTGGAGGAGGGCGTGGTTTATCGCCTGGGTGACGGTCAGCCCCGCCGGGTCGAGGTGCGCCTGCTGGCGATAACCAACCGTGTGCTGCTGGATGAGGTCGCCGCCGGGCGGTTCCGCCGCGACCTGTACCGCCGGATCAGCGTGACCCAGATCCGCCCGCCGCCGCTGCGCGACCGCCACGGCGACGTCGAGATGCTGGTGGCGCACTTTAACGCCGCGCTTGCGGAGCGGCACGAGGTGCCGCAGCGGCGGTTCGGCCGCGAGGTGCTGAGCCTGCTCGCCGCCTATCACTGGCCCGGCAACATACGCGAGCTGCGCAACGTCGTCGAAAGCCTGCTGCTGATGTCCGACGCGCCCGACGTCCGGCTGGACGAGCTGGCGGCCGGACTCACGTCGGAGCCGGTCGGCCTGCCGCCCGCCGTCTCGGAAGCGCCCGCCAGCCTGGAGGTGTCCGAGCGTGCGGCGATCATCAGCGCCATTCGGCTCTGTTCGGGCAACCTGACCGCAGCGGCGAAGTCGCTGGGCGTTTCCCGCAGCACGCCATACCGGAAGATTGGTAACTGGGGCATAACCCCGGGCGGCTCTGGCTTTTTCGGCTTGTCAAACACGTGCGAGTACGATTCGCTCGTTGCATGTTGCCGCCCGCCCGTTTGTCCGATCTGCCGCGTGCCGAGCTGGAA
>JAABUY010002615.1_pt1 | contig 21124 bp, 23 predicted proteins | sample 5560271 | NCBI WGS metagenome assembly JAABUY01 (sample SAMN10711886, study PRJNA513374) | rock metagenome | isolation source: Antarctica rocks | place: Antarctica: Victoria Land, University Valley | reverse complement strand
ATACTGAGCAAGCTTGGTAGCATCAGGCAGCTGTGGTCCTCTGGAGCACACAGCTATGCGCATGCAGACATGTAACTGCATATTGCCACAGATATGGTGGTGAGTGTGTTTTTGCCTCAACACACCTACACAAAAAACCACTTTGTTGCATATCTTCCGCTATAAGCCATTATACTGTGTAAGCTTGGCAACATTAAGCAGCCTTGACTCAGTGGAGGCTGGGTTTATGTGCATGTCACTGGCTACTGCATGATATACGCTGGTGTACATGTTTTTCTAATAATACACTGTTAGGAGTGACCATGCTATATGCTTGTTCTGCTTTTCTTGGCAGTCTGCAGGGGTTGTGGGCAAGCTGTCACCCTTCTGACAACCCCCGCATAGATATCGATATTCAGGCGTGCACCATGTGGTGTCAAGTTTGCTGATGCATAACATTGTTTGCTCGTTGCTTAGTGATCAAGGGTGCTGGCCAGCTTGCTCATTTGCACTGCAGCTTGGAAGTATTGTTGCCAAGAGCTCACCCGTCATCAATCAAGTACTGTAAGCGTGCCCCTTGGTTCCTTGCTGGCCTGTACAATTCCTGCTTGATGATGCTGTAGATAATAATAATAATAATAATAATAATTAAAACGCTTTCCAGCTCATGATGAGCTAGGTACGTGCAGGAACGTGTAGATCCAGCATGCAATGGAAATGCCAAAGGGGCAGGCCCTTGAAGCAGTAGTAAACGCCCTTGTACTCACAGCCCAGTTACTGCCACATGTCTGGGTGCATGTCCAGCTGCCAATAGCCAGACTTTATGTCTGAACATCTTTTCAGATCCAGTGAGCCATTGCTATGTGCATGTAAGCAAACAAGAGTGTGTGGCCAAAGACATGTGCTTGGGTGTGTTGCCATATTGACACACCCTCAAAATCAGTACTAGTGCTGCATATCTCAAAGCATATGAGGTTGTTTTGCAAGCTCTTCATGTCATCTGGAAGGTGTGATCCAGGGTGCTCCAAAACTATGTGCATTTAAGCAAAAGCAGAGGATTGCCAAACGTATGCGCTTGGGTGTGTTTCTTCATGCGTATACTATGGAACATTAAGTATTGTTGCATAATTCAAAGCATAACAGTTTGTTTTGCAAGCTGTTAATGCCATCTGGAAGCTGTGGTCTAGGGGATGCCAATGCTCTCTGCAAGTAAGCGCGCAAAGGTGAATTGCATGGGTATCTGATCATTGATACACCCTCACAGAATCAACACCGTATACATAGGTATGTCTTAAGCTATACTGGACTGTTTAAAGTTTTGTGATCTATTGTCAATTGACAGCTGTGACTCACAACTATATGAGTTGCTTGATTTGGTGGACGTGCTGAGTGAAGGGCAGTTCTTTGATTGCCTGTGATTCTTGCATGTTGCAACAAAAGACAGGGCCCAAGCTGTTTGTGGCCTTACTGCCTGCTAGTGTGCTACAACATGTAAAGCCTGAGGTACTCAGCTGCATGAAACCTGCTAAGCATATGTGTGCCTGTATGGTAGCATGCAGCGCGAGCTGTATTGTTTGCAATGAGCTGTACACATGTAGCTACAGGCTGTGTATCGCCTTGTTGTGACTTGTTGCAATTGGATGCTACTATACAAGTATTGAATTGAACTTATTGTGAGCAGAGCTCGTCACAGCTACACCAGGCGTTGTTGGCTGCTCAGTGTGTAACAAGCTATGCTAATTGTGTTTGGTGCCATTAGGCTTGCATGCTGCTTGCAGTCTCTCATGCAGTTCTTGGACTGCCCTAAGTTTTGCTGGCTGCTTGATTGAGCACGTAAATGTGCATGCAGCGCTTGCTCAACAATTGAATCTAGCCCAGTGATGCTTTGCTGGCTGTCTGCATGCATACTTGAGATATCCAGCAGCAATGTACCCAGTATTTGCTCAGCTTGCAAAAGGGGCATGCTTGGCTTGTGAGATGAATTGCTGCAGTGAAATTGCTTAAGCATGCTTGGCTGTTTTGAGCTAACCAAATCTTGAGGCTTAAGGTTGTTGCTTTGATTAACTTCACTTGCTTTGATTTATTCAACTTGGAATTTTGAATATTGCCCGCATCAAGCTTGGTGTCTAGACAGATCTGCTTGTGTCAGTACTAGTACAGGCAATGTTTCACGCAATCAGCTGCATATGTTCTGAAGCAACTAGTTTGCAGAATATCAATGTCATGCTGGCAACTTCTAAAGCATGCTTTGCAGCGGATTGCCATCAAGTGCTGCTGTCCTTGCAGTAGTGGCAAATTGCATTGATATGTCCATTCAGTCATATTGGGTTTTGCCGTTGAGGCAGTCAGCTTTAAGTTTGGCAGTTGATTGTGCTTGTCAGGCATGGTGTCACTGCAATGTGTGATGCTGCCACAATTCCACATGTACATTTTGTAAAGCTTTGCACTGCTAGGTGAAGCTAGCTGTTTGATCAGGCAAACATACATATACAGCATAATCAGGGACATGCAGGCAGTGATAGGCATGCAATTGACATTGGCAAAGTCTCTTTTGCAGGCATTGGCAGCAGGTAGCTTGGCTTGCTGACATTATGCTGCTAGGTCTGCAGCAAGCTATTTTGTATACAGCTACGTAACTTAAGCTTTGTTTCACAAATTTGCAGGCAGTGCTTGCTGCTTGGCTAGGTACCCTGACATACATAGCTCGCCTGAGCTTGCTCAAGCATATTACAGCGCTTGCTTAGGCAGACATTGGAATTTGGTGATAGCAAACATTGGCTTTGCTTAGGGTATGCTGCTAGGTTTGCGTATGGTAGCAAGTTGTTAGCAGCTGATACTTTGTTTGCTTGCAGTGCTTGCTCAGACATACATGCCCGCTTAAGCAACATACATGCTTGAGCAACATACATGCCAGCTTAAGCACACATTCGGGTCAGCCAAGGCAAAAGCAGGTAAATCTGGTCAAGCAATGGCAGAGCAGGCAAGCCGATCAGTAACACAGTGCTGGACAGCAGTAACTGCTAATCGCAGCTCGTCACAAGAGACAATGCCGGTGGGGTAACTGCAAAAGCGGTCGCGCAGCGAGAGTGTACAGAGATTTCGGCTATGCAAACTTGACAGTCATGTTGCTGCAGACAAGCTTGGACACGAACGCAGTGCTGCAAATAGTCGATTGGCAGCCGGATGTCGCAGGTCAGGAAATGCATCAAGCGCAGAAGTTCGCAAAGCCTCACTGGTGAGTACCTTCTCGTTGCCGACGAGCCCCCAATTAGGATTCGTGGTGAACTGTTGTAGCCGCTTCTTGGGTGCTTCCTCCTGCATCACTCGTTATGAAGCTCCATCGTCGTCCTAATCGCCCGTGAAGAGGTCGCGTTTGCTTCTAGCTGCAGAATTAGCCGATTTCGGCGCTACTTGTCGTTGTTGAGAACCATCACCATTTGCTGGATTGTTCTTCTGGTTTTGCTGTTACAGTTTTCTTGAGGCGCCGCGAAATGTTCTCGACAGAGTCTTTTTTGACTTCAGCACAGTAAAGTGTGAACAAGCTGCGTGCGCTTTCAGATTGTGAACACTTTGTATGTCAGGGAAGCTATCATTACCATGGATGCCACATTTCTGTGGTGGGGATTTACAATCAGTACAAAGAAAACCAAAGTGCTGGTTGTTGGCAGAAATGCTGCAGCTCAAGCTGCAAATTCAGTCATCATGCTGAATGGGGATCAACTAGAAGTGGTATCCCACTTTAAATCCTTCGGCAGTGTTTTCACCTCTGACTGCACCTTGAACGCTGAGATCACACATAGGGTAGCTGCTGCAAATAGTGCCTTCCAGCAAATCTACAGGCCAACATCTGGTCTCCTAGGGCTTTGACCCTGTCTGTTACAATGCAATTATTGCAACGCATTGTCATGTCAGTTCTGCTGTACTCTGGAGAACTATGGGCTGTTGTGAAACAACACATTAGCTCTTAACTGTTTTTCAGATGAACTGCTTGCAACGCATCTGTGGTATACCCTTGCGCAATCATGTGCAAAATGTCGCCATACTGAATAGGTGCAACACCTTATCTGTGGAGTCTCAGCTACAAAGCAAACGACTTGGGTGGCTAGGTCATATTTTCAGGATGCCTAATCATTATTGTATGATAGATTGCCTAAAAGCTTTTGTTTGGTGAAGTCAAGGGGCTTCGTCCACTTGGCCGCCCCTAGGTCTAGTTTCACTGATATTGCCGTACGTAACTGTCAACACAGTCGTATGAGTAGGCCTTACAGGGGGCACAAGACAGGCTGCTCCGGAGAGACAAGACTTGTGCTGCACGTACCTAGCTCATCATGAGCTGGAAAGCGTTTAAATTATTATCATTGTGACAGGCTTGCCTTCTTTCACAGGAAAGCTTGTCCAGGCTGGATACCACAGATGACAGCTGTCTTATTTTGCTACGAACGTTAGCAAACAGAAGGTTGCGTGCCGCATAGCTGCCATGTTAGGGCTGTGTTTTTGAAGAACAGGGCTTGTACAGTGCTGTCGTCTTCATCGAGCGAGCGCTACAGTCGTTCTCCGCGGCGGTGAGCCCGCATACAGAAAGGTGTACCGGTTGGCTTGCTGTGGCTGTTCACACCGGGCATCGGTGCGTTACGCTGACAGTACTGTCGCAAAGCTAAATACCTCGAGCCCCGGATCACAACCCAATGGGGGCGATTGCTTGCACAGAGTTCATTGTCTGCCAGGCCTGCCATAAGGGTAATGGAAATGACTGCCATGACGGTGGACATGTTGCCATGACTGGTTGTACCTGGCCGCAACGAGCCTATTCTGCGTTGCAGCCTTGCGACTGGGCGCAAAGCAGTGCTTGCGTAACTGCTTGCAGCAGAGTCATGCCGGGCTCAGTGTGTTGAGCGAATTGTCTATGACAGGAAACAAGCACCTGGCTGCACAGGCAGCGTGCAGTGATTTATGCCTCCTGAGAAGAACGGGGCACCCCGGATGCTCGGTCTCAAACCAATTCATTGCAGCAAGGAAATGAGGAGCACGCTTTCAAGGTTGTTTTGGCTAACGGCCCAAAACCGTCGCATCGTCGCCGCAGACCGCCTCGAGCCCTTGATCCATAGAAACACCCTCCTGTCTTTGTAGACCCTTGATTGCCGTTGAAAGCAACAGGCAATATGATCATCTCAACTAAGCTCTTGCTTGGACGCTTGAGGATGATGACAGCAATCACAGCAGCACGATAGCGCAGAGGCCAAAAGGCTTTGCAGATCAGAGCAGCAACAGGATGACCAGGAAGGAGCGACAGCCTCACCACAGACTTCACAGAAGCTGCTTGCATGTCAGGGGGCAGCAGCAGACAAGGCTTTGAGGCAGCCTTAGTTACCAGTTATTGAGCAAGATTGTCACCTGTCTCCCTCCACTGCTATGCCTTTAGGACTCAGCCTGTGTCACCAGCAGCGGCCATTACATTTGCGTGCGTGAATGGCTACACCGTATTGGATAGACAAAGGCTTATTTGCAGCAAATGTCACATAGTGTTGCTGTACATCGTATCAATGCTGGATGTTCACCACTACACCTTCAAAGGCCAGAAGTATGGTATGACAAACAGGTGCCAGCCTGAACATTCACAGAGCAGCTCTCTGGTCCAACTGCAGCTCAGTCTCAAAGAGCAGCATTGACACAGCTGTAGTTGTTTGATTGCCCAGACGCAGGCAGAGCTGCCACGTGGGACAACTGTGGTGAAGCATCAGCAAGAAAGTGGCAGCATTTTGAGGTAAAATCAAGCCCAAAACCTGTTGGAACGTTGTGTCCTGCCCATGCCAGCTCAGCCACCGATGGCAGATTTATGCCAGTACATCTCACTGACTCTCATGTCTATGATGCACAGATGGAAATTAGTCAGGCCAAGGACAGCATCTTACCAGAACAGGCAATTGCTTTGCAGAGCTGCCCATGCTGCAGAAAGACTTGTCAAGCAGCCATTGAAAGTGCCTGTGTAGACGTCACACATCTGTGCTCTGCTGCCTTCTATGACAGTGCCCCCTTTATGCCTGATGATGCTGCTGAATCTTGAGCATTGTATTGTGTGATGTCAGCACAGGAGAATCTGCTGAGCGGTACAACCAAGGATGGCTCAAGGCACAGGCTTGCAATGGAGCTTGCTCTGAATACCTACCGATATTTGTGACAGGTCTGTTGGCAAGGCTTGCTGTGGCTGATGTGTCACCAAGCAGGCCAGGGGCTGTCCCCAGTAGCAGTAGCTTGGGATTTGAAGATGACATGCATGTTTATGTTGCGTGAAACAGCACGACAGTGCTTTTGTGGATGAGGATGACGTGTGTGATACTTTGTACATGTAGCCCCATCTGTGATGTAGCATGGCAAAAGTATGCATGACAATACAACAGAGTTAAAGGGCTGACTGCTGTTGCACCTTGTTAGGATGCAGAGGGTGTGCATCAATGAATCGGCTGAATATTTATTTTTGTACATGCCTCAGACTTGCATATAGCAATGACATATATGCACTACAATCGAGTCAGACGCCTGCATGTGACTGCCCTGAAAGGCCATCTTGTATTGCTTGGTCAATACACGTGTTAAAAATGGATTCAGAAATATGCATTACAGGAAACATCACTCCAAATCCCACACGCCTGTGCACTGCAAGGATTGCTTGCTGTGCTGCATGCACAGCAACTGTCACAATTGGCTTCCGATATGCATGCATCACATGCAGCAGCATGTTGGGTTCACAACCATCTTGTGCTGTATCATCACATGCAGCAGCATTTGGGTCAACCACACAGATATGAGTGCACTGCAACTTTCACTTGCTCTGCTGCATACACAGCAACACTCACAATTAACTTTGATCTATGCATGCATCACATGCAAAGCACTTTGGGTCAGAAACATGACCCTGAGTGAACTTCCGCAACAAGCTAACAAAGGAATGCTCTTCTGCTCAGAAATGCCAACTGACAGTGCTGTCCTGGCAGAGATTGCTGCCTTGAGTAGCAAGCCGCTGTGCCAAGAAAGTGGTTGGAAGTCGATGGCAGCCCATCTTGCAGGCTGAGGAGGCCTTTGCCTCAGCGGGCCACCCAGATGTGTAGCTGGCATCTGGTTATGTGCGCTTACGTGCCTTGGATTTTGACAGTCAGCCTTTGCACCTCCTCAGATAGTTCCTCCGGACTCAAGCCAAGGCCAGCATGAGCTGGCTTTGCCTGCTGTGGCTGATTTGCGTGCTTTGATCTGGGAGCTGGTGCATCAGCAGCAGCTGCACGGGCTGCCTGCTTGAGCTCTGCTATCTCGGCCTGCTTCAATGCCAGCACCCGTGCTTGCCTGTGGAGTATTTTGGCCCCTGCTTGGATGGTATTTGCCATTTGCAGCTTCTGTCTGAGCTGCTCAACACTCAACAGGCTGTTTGGGGTGTGCTTCGCTTTGCAGTCAGAACTCGACTGGTTGCGAGGCAGGGCAGGGTCTCTGTTGGACTCCCCTGATGCAGGTGCACTGATGGGCTCTAAGAGCAGCTAGCTGGGTTGTTGAGAGGCAACTTATGGTGCTTGCCTCAGCAAAACAAGTCTTGCACTTGCCGCAGCAAAACAAGTCTGACTGCAAGACACATTCTACCTTGAATGAGTCCAGTGTCTTGCTGATTGTCAAGTACACATTGTAAGATGTCTCTTCCAGGCACATGGACGGCTTCTGCACATGCTTCTGCACATGAGACAGTCTGTGATATGCAGGCGCCGGCACCTGCAAAGCAGCCCCAAGAGCTACACCAACCACTGGGTGCTGTTGCCTGTCACCTGTGTCTGCCTGAGCGTGAGAAGCAGAGCTCCGTGCGTTTGCTGTGCTTGCAGTCAGTCTTCTCGAGAAAGTTGTCTGCAAAGTGGGCTGCCAATCATCAACTATGGCTCCATAACATAAGCCTGCAATAGATCAGTTGTCTGTGTCTGACATACCTAGCAACGTGTCTTGTGTTGGCGTACGACCGCTGCTTCTGCAAAATGTCTTAAGCCCGTGTATAGCAAGTTCAGCCGCGGCTGCTGCCTCAAGAACTGCCCTTCTTTTTGTCACAGCAGGAACAGCGACTTTGGTCGTCTGTCGGCAGTGTATCGCTTGTGCAGGAATCTAACATACTGTGATGTTGGCTTTCCGGGGCGTTTCTGAGAAAATAGCATCAAGCAGAAGGCACAAAGGCCTGCTGGCATGCTTCGTTCAAGCTACAGATCACTCAGGTCTGCGCTTAGAACGTGCCGTCATGCGCCAAGACCTGTTCATCAACGCTCTGGTCATATCTGAAAGGGTTGTGACAAATTGAGAGGCTTTTAGACGTGGGTACCGGCCGATCTGCAGCTGCTAATGTAGTCGCACTAGCAAGCAAGTTTTTCCGGGACGTTTCGATTTCCGGGCATTGTGCGATCTTGCTTGCCCCCACTCTTAAGACCCTTGGGTGGGCTGATTGCACCGTCGGTGCTGTCGCGTGACGAGCACACTGCCCACAGTGGGCAGTTCAGCCTTCGTCGAGCAATTGCGCAGAGCCGCTCAAGCGTTTTCCGAGAACAGTCCAAACCCCCGAGCAGGGACCTTTTAACTTTACAGCGCTTCGGTGGAGCGGCAAGGTCATCATTAAGGGCAAAACCCAGGGTCAATTCGATCGAGAGGCGTACATCAGGACTGACAGAGTGCAAGACTTTATTCACGGTGTGTGCGGGCTGCTTTAGCTACTGATCTGCCTGCTTGATCAAGCAGCAGGTGACTAGTGTTCAGCACTCCGTGCAGGAGAAGAATATATCGTTCTACCATTTCAAAGTTCTAGCTTCCCAGCTTCCTTCAGACCTTAGACAGATTCAGGCAAACTCATATCTGCAACAGCATACACTCTACCGCAATTATGGCCCAGAAGATAACAGCAAAGCTATCCCAGTCAGTCTCATGCAGCCTTATGCAATTGCCAACTAGGCGTGCTGCACCACCCATGCAAGCGTATGATGAAGGTTGTAGTAAAAGGGTATGGGCCGTTGTCGTCATGGGAATTGCGGAGCCCATGTACGCATCCCAGATGTTACAAAGTCTGATCACCGGCATATCAGGCCAGAAATCATATCTACACTGCAAACATGGGCTGGCACTGAAAAGGGTGGCTTCAAGCGATTGGAGAATGACTTGCCAGCTGACAGCCTAGAACAGCTTGAGGAGGACTTCTCACTGGCAGCAGCAATTGGAACAGAAGCAGAGCAAGATGATGACACAGCTGCAGCTGCAATAAAGCCCAGCAGCGCCTCTGATGATGCCTGGGATGCTCTGTACAGCAGTTTCAAAGCCAGCACCCAGCAGGAGGAAAAAAGAGAGAAAATTTTACGCTTTTCAGCAATCATAACGTGAGCCTCCTAAGGCGGCAGCCTGGAGCTATGACCATAGGTCATAGCCCAAAGGGAAAGGAAAATCCTAAACCTAAGGTGGATCAGGCCTGTTCTGTCTGGTTTTGGATGTTTTTTTCCTCTCTAGTACTGTCCTAGATGTAAGAATCTTGTGAAACCCAGCAGGAGCACTGATGCAGAAGCAGGATGGGCTGAAGTGTAACGTCTAGGCTGAACGCTACATTTGGTTCTGGAGCCTTCCTGAGATTACAGCCTCCAATTCTTCCGCTGCCTTCGAATTAAAAATACCTGCAACGATGTCCACATCCGTGGAGATCTCTCTCGACACTGCCAAGCTGCCTGTTGTTGCAACTGGCGTGTCAGAGCAGATGGGCGCCATTGATATGGATGCCTCTGCCTCGTCTGTGTTGGGCGAGCCAAAGCTGGCCGGGGATGGGTCTGATACCCAGATCCAGTCTGAGCCTGCAGCAACTGCTGCTGCTACAGCTAAGGTCCCTGCTGTTGGGGCCGCGGCTTCTGAGGAGTCTGCCGTACCCTTTTACTACAACTGGTTTCGGAGCCCATATGCGCATCCCAGACGTTACATGAAGAACAGTATAGCCAGGTTAAAGAACCTCACAGAGGCAGGCCTTCAGCGCGGCAGGAAGGCAAAGCCCACACCACTGGGTGCCAATACTGACTCAGCTGCACCTCAGGCAGCTCCTTTCGAGCAGCCAGCCGCCAAGCACAGAAAGCAAACCTTTTCACAGCAGCTGCAGAAATTGGCAGACAGAGACCAAGATACGGGGAATTCATTTGTGGCTGGCAATAGGCAGGCAGCTGAGCAGTTGGCACAGCAGTTGGCACAGCTGAGCCTGCAGGGTCAGACAAAGCACCAGATACCAGTCAAGCAAAGATCAGGTGCAGGATCAGGTGCTAACGCGATGTGGTTAGTGCCAGACCTGTTTGACCAAACGAGACAAGCAAGAATGTCTCAAAAACAAGGAGATCAGGCAGCACCAAAGCACTGTGACTGCGTGAACACTTTAGTCGTTGAACGGAACTTTGCTGCAGCTTCCTCCTTGCCGTAGTTGTCGCTGTAACAAGTCGCTGAGTTCTGAGTCGGATGCATGCGAAATCGGCTTCGGCCACCGCTCTACAGTAGGGCCCTTAGGGCCCAGCAACATGTGCGAGCTCCGACACTAATGCCAAGTGCAACTCTGTGTTTACGCGGCGGTCCTTCCGAACGCAGCAAATCAACCAGCGCACCTTTCTGTGTACGGCTTCACTGGCGCAGAAAACGCTTGTAGCGCATGTGTGGCGCCGGTAAAAGCAACAGGTCTGTGACAGCACTAGTGAAACAAGGCTGACAGCAGGGCCCCAATTTGACAGCTTTGTGGCAAGCGAAAGACATACAAAACGATAGCCTGTGACACCCTGGGTGTTCGGTAAAACTAGCCAGATTTGGCTTGTAGTATCCAGTTAGGCATAGAACAAGAGCGTTTGCACAAGAAGGTCCAGAGGCTTGCTGCCTGAACAAGCTTTCCTTTGACAGGAGAGCCTGTTCAGTCAGCAAGCCTTTGTTTTCAGTGAAGTGACTTGCATATGCACAACACAGCAGTTTACTTACCAGCTCCAAAAAAATTGCCAGAGTTTGGCCCTCCCCTTGCCCCTTGACTTTGACTTTGACTTTGACTTTGACTTTGACTTTGACTTTGACTTTGACTTTGACTTTGACTGCAAAAGTTCTGATCAGAACTTGTGGGCCCCACTGCAATTTGTTTCGGTCTGAGTTTATATGAAAGAGCAGTCCGACCTGGCTTCATCATATGCATCATATGCAGCAGAACCGTCAGAAGCAAAAGTAACGTTTCCAAATGCGCGGCCTCTCGCCTGGGCTTATCTACATTTCGGTGCTCATATGTCTGCCGCATGGCGTGTTCTGTGCCAGACTGCCGTCACTGAAAGAGTCTCCAGTGTTCGAAGCCGAACATTTGGAAGCAATCATGTTCCCGAACCAAGTAGATGCAGCCCGCTATAGGCGCATGTGCGGGTCGAACTGGCACAGGCTTTTTCAGGCGTGGGAAACACAGCAGAAGCTGGCACTGTCAGGAGATGGTGCAATAAAGCTTGTGATATGGCGGTGTCCACAGGCCTGTGGTGGCCTTGGAGACAGGCAACGAGGGATTTTGACTAGCTTCACATTGGCGCTGGTACTAGGCAGAGCTTTTTTCATAGACAGCGAATCTCCGATTCCCCTTCGCTATTTCTTTCGTCCTGCAAGCCCGGAACTACACTGGATTTATGACAGCACTTTCATCGAGGACCGCACGGTGATCGAGGAGTTCTTTTCCAATGCAGCTCCTCCGATCGGCGATTATGCTTCAGCAAACCTGTCGTACTACGATAGCTATGATGTGGTCATCCAAGAAAATAATTATTGGCAGCCTTTCAGCATATTGCAAAATGCAGCCATCAGACACCTCACGCCGCTTAGTCCGCATGAAGATCACATATTGGCAGGGTGTATTCTTAACTACTTGTTAGTACCGAACCTTCACATACAACTCCACATTCAGCACATTCTTCAGAAAGTCCAAGCGAGGGCGCAGTCGTTGATAGCTGTGCAGGTGAGGACAGGAGATAGTCGGGCAAAAAATCTGACGATGCTTGATGATGTTTACCACATTTTCCAGTCATGTGTCGAAAGGATTCGCCATCAAGACAAAGTGAACTACAGCGTGTTTGTGACAAGCGATTCTGAATACATCATGAACAAATTTGCTGTTGACGAGCCAAATTTGATGAGTTTTGCAGGGAAGATTTCACACCCAGATGGTCAATTCGGCATGCCGGATGACCCTGACGCTGCGTTTCGCAAGCTCGTACTGGATCATATAATGTTGAGCAAGGCGCAACAACTGCTTATATCACGGAGTGGCTTTGCAGAACTGGCTGCTGTTCGCGGATTCAAGTCGTATTATACTCCCTTGCACTGCCGCTTGGACAGTATTGTGCCTCATTACGAGTTTCCCTTTGCAAACCCATTGGCTGTTCCGGGCCATGCACTCAATACAGTAGCTGAGATTTTTAGATTCGACTGACTAAAATTTTGCGATTGTTTACCTGGAGTTCACCTTTTATCTTTCCGGGCTGCCGCCTAAGTAGGTTCCCGTTATGATCGCTGAAAAGCGTAAACTATTTCTTTTTTGTTTTTTTACCACTCATTAACAATAGGATAACGATTGACCTGGCAATGAACTATGGCATGTGAGAAGCTTTCCCCAGGTAAACCAATTAGGGTTTTACATTCCCCGATACCTGTCCAACAAACCTCAGTGACCGCTGCAGGTTATCATCTGAGCATCATTCTGCTTAGCAGCAAAAGAAACACACGGCATGCACACCACAGGTCGCCTCCAGGCTGACCTTGAAAGTGCACCGTATGTTGGTCAGATTTTGCCATCGGAGCTAGCTACTCCTTTGGCACCCAAAACGGCAGAGGCTTTGAGAGCGGACAAAGCCGACTCCAGCCGGCGGGCAGAAGCGAGCATCCAGTCACACCGCACGCAGCACTCTATATTGGGTCTTCCCAAGTCAAAGTTGGTCTTGCCAGCGTCCGCCCCCTATCTGACAAGCAAGCTTCTGGCAAGGGGGAGTACAACTCGAGTGTGGTCTGACTGTATGTGGACTCAGTGAGCTCAGGTGGCGCGGCACAGAAGCAGCTGGGTGCACATACTGTCCACCACTCTGGAGTGCCAACTGGCAGAGCTCGGCATGGTTGAAATTGCTCTTTCGCCAGTAGCTCGGTCCATTGCCATGCTGTGAGTGAGGGCATGATCACTGCCACTCTCAGTACAGCCATCCTGTCGCTCGCAGTTGTATGCGCCAACTGGTCTTGCAACCCCTGAGGCGAATGATGCCTTCCAAAGCATCAGCTTAAAGCCACCCTGACAGTAAGTATGCTTTTGCTCATGGGGGACTTCAATGCAAAGTTTGGCTGTCAGGCAGAACAGTGGGGCTGGGTCATTGGCAGGTTTGGTCTTCCAGCACTTATCACTGGCCTTGTGCATGGCTCACACTCTGGCTTTTAGCACAAAGCAGCTCACTTCAAACCTGATACAGCCCAACACAACTGATAGCACCAAGCACCAAAGTGACCATACCCTTGTCTGGAGCCATGATGTCAAGTGTGTCCAGGACGCTAGAGGTCTCAGTCTGCTCCCCTTCACACTGAGGAGGGCTTGACTCCCTTGCGGCAAACCTTGTCTACTGCACTCTCAACCCATCACCTCATTCCAATCACCGTCGTGGAGCACAGCTGGGATGATCTGCACAGCACCCTCATGCTCACCAGTAATATGCACCTACGCCAATCACCCATACCCAGGAAACCCTGCATCTTACAATCCACCATGCAGCTTGCTGAGCAGAAGCACAGACTGTGGCAAGCTTGGCAGGCCAGCCAGACTCCAGCAAAGGCCCTGTATAAAGCAACCAACAAAGCCAACCAACAGGCTGCAGTTGCTGATTACCAGCAATACTGGTCAGGGCGGCCGGCCCAAGTGCAACATAGCATGCATGGAGGCAATTCTCATGCAGCTTACAAATGCCTCACTCAGCTCAGCAAGCTCAAGGCCCAGCTCAGCAAAACACTATGCAGCAAGCACGCAGGCTGCTGCACACACCTGAAGCGCGCATAGCTGAATGGACCAGCTACACAACTACATGCCTTTCAACCAGCACTCCCATAGCACACAGCACCCTTGCCCTGCTACCCCCCCTCCCCCCATCCTGCAACCTCCTACCCAGAGCTCGCCTTTGATGAGACTGTCACAGCCATCAGAACAAGAAGTCACCGGGGGTCTGCAATACATTGCCAGAGAAGGTGGTCAGGGCCTCTAATATGGCAAAGGAGTTTTATACTCAACAAGACTGTTGCCAACACTCCCCAGTTTTCTGACCAGTTCCAACAGATGCTTCCTTCAAGTGCTCCTGAAGTATTATTGCCATGTTGCCAAAGCGAAGGTCCATGGGATGGAGATGTCAGATGTGGAGATCCTTCTGTCTGAGCTAGCCTCTGTTGTCAACGAGGTCAGCGCAGGCTCCTAGACTTGTTGTTTGGTAGTGATCCTTGCAAGCCTGCTTCTGCTTTTGCCGTCGACACTGTGTACGGCTGACTCATGGCAACTGCATGCTCCGTCACGCTCTGCATCTCAAGACTGTGCAGAAAGCAACTCTGATTCATGCAGCTCATTTGCCTACATTGATGTTCAATCTGGCCCTCTTCACAAAGCAGCTCAGCGACTCTGTGGGATCCAAAAAGAGCAAGCACAACACTGATCATGCTGTACACTAGACAGACTGCAGTGACTTGTGCTTGAAGCTACACAGAGAATTCTCGGATCAGGCTGCCTAATCATGAATGGCTGTAGCTTCAAGCTGTGCGATGTCCCAGATCTGTAGCGCCCAGACATGCCTGAATTTCTTTCAGTCTCAGCTACAGAAGAGCAAGCAGATGAACAGTCAGCAATGGAGGAAAAAGACAATTCTTTCTACTGACTGAACCATTAAGAAGTGATGTTCTTTGTATGTGCTCATGTCTGCCAAAGCTGCATTACATCATTAGGTCAGGAAGTACATGACCAGAGTACTACTAGTACTGCAATGGTTTGATTACATGCTGTCGTAGAGGTGTCGTAGAGGTGAACTGTGTGTTTGAAACTCATGATATAAGCTGGGATCGAAACTGTCAGTTTCTACAAGTGTAAGACACTGTGTGCATAACAGTGAGTTCCAAAACTGTGTGTTCTCCATACTTGGACAAAACCGCCAGTTCTGCATACTCACCAGAACTCCTGAAAAACTGCAAGTTCTCACACAGTTTGCAAAACTCAGTGTTATTTAATCTAGTTTGCTGCAGGGGCCCCTCTTACCCTTGCAGAACTTGTCATCTGCAGCACAATTTATGATTAAGCTCTGATGCCAACTGCCACAATCAGCAAGTGCCAAACCAGGTCCTTGCATATGCTGGTCAATGCTTAGTGGTGCACAGGTCTGATTGCCGTATGCAGGCAACAAAAGTTTGTACCTTTCAGGAGTGCTTTAAGGTCGCAAATGTGGTCTTGCCTGAGCCATACTGACAACTTGTCTCCTAACCACAGATGCAGACACATCTCTTGCATTTGATTGAGTGTCCTTCTTGCCCTGCACAGGCACATTGGCTGTGGCAAAGGAGTTAACTGCAGTCAATGTACGTTGCTATGCAGCATCACAATAAAGCACTGTACGTACGTAATGAAACCCTGCACATCAGGCGCTATCTTGGCCTGACAATTGATCTCACACTTCTTGACAAAGTCTTTATCAGAACTGCAGCCTGCGTACATCCATGCAGCAGAGTGTATCTTGCCATGGTTGAGGCATGCATCACCTCTGATTATGTGCTTCAGGAGAGCTGGGAATCCCACAGAGAGTGAAGCAAAGGTCAGCAGCACGGATTCTTCTTTTGTTTGCTTTCTAGATAACAGCTCCTCTTGCAATGATCAGTCTCATTGATCAGTCAACAACACGGACTCACCAGTATTCTGCATTCTCCCTTATTTTGGTTGATCACAACTTCAGCAAGGTAGCACAAGCTATGCAGGACCCTTGTTTAAACCCTGTTCATCACCTGCTTTCCCTGCATGGACACATGTGTGATACATGTTCCTGTGCATATGAAGTTCACTTGACAGCGCAGCTGAGAGCCTGCTTGTCGCATACCTGGTCTGTGTAAGGCAGGAGTGTGGGCAGCAAGTCAGCTTCTGCTGAAGGCCTGCACAGTTGATAGCATAGGTGAAAAGACTCTTGGATGAACCTTGCCTGGCTGCTGTTGGAGCCCGCCTCCTCCCTGCACACAGCGTACAGTCAGCAGGTCATTGTTTGTTTTGCCCAGCTAGCCATTGTCAAACGTCTTCTTGGCGCCAGTATGTCACACCAGAGTGATGTGTTTAATGGTTTTGAGTCAGTGCAGGATGCAGGTTCAATGAGATTGAAGACTCAGACATCGAGAATATTTATGTTGTTGACAAAACCCCTTGCAATGCCTTCTGAACAAAAGAGAGCTTGCACCTTTTTCAGTACACATTGATAGATGGAAGTGTGTGTCACGCTGGTGAATCTCTATATGGCTTGCTGGTAAGAGAAAGCTTTGTCATGGCAGAATCAGTCTGACTGACGTCAAGGAGTGCACTCTGACCCTCCTGAAGCAAATGGCTTCGTCGCCTGCCTGCCAAGCTTGCTACCTAAATGAGAGTCACTGCTCATGTTGCGTAGTGCCCTTGCTTGAAGATTGTCCGGCCGGTTTAACGCAAGCAGGTCAAGTTGCAATAACGCCTGAGTGCCGTTCCGACAATCAGTGCAAGCAGGTCAAGGAGGCTGTGAGGCGCAGAAAAGCTTGGATTATCGCAGCCACTTGCCGTATCTACAAGACAGGCGTCAACTTAGGGCACAAGATACCACTTTGCTTCGCAGCATGCCAACTGTGTACCGTACGTCCACGAAATGATCGCGCACCCCGACAAACCCAATTTATTTAGGTCTTCGCGCACCCAATTCGCGCAGGCCCCATCGAATATATTGGTTTCGCGCAGTACTGATGTCAACTAAAAAGAGCATCGCGCAAGCTTATCGCGCAGGGCTTATGCGTGTTGAAAATCATGATCGCTTTCAAGCTATTGCACAATTATTTCAGGTACAAGGACGCAAGACCAGCTGTTAATGGATGTCCACAAGCACAGTGATGTTCAGAATTGCATGAAACAAAGGTAAAAAAAATGCTAAACAACATTACAGCTGCTGCAAGGCTCTAGACGCAATTTAGTTTTTGTCTCCACCACAGTACTGATCTGCCTGCCTTTCTACCTCTTGACACAATCATCGCGCAGGCCTAGGGTAATTTAATTGCTTCGCGCACCCTAGCTCGCGCATCACGCACATGTGTTGCAGATCTTGCTGCTGCTTGAGCAAGCAACATGCGGCTGTATAAGTGCTGAAATCCAGGCCAGGTATGCACTCTGCATCCTATATGGCAACAAAGCCAGTTGGCCGCAGAGTATTCTACGTAGTAGTATACTGCACTTGCGCCGGTGCTAAGTGAGTTTGAAGAGAAACAAGTGTTTGCACCCGAGTGCACATAGAGCACATAAACATAAACGTAGGGAAGGTTGCAGCTGACCGCACCAAACCCAGACCAGTGCGATTATGTTTCCCACACTGGTGAAGAAGCACACTTTCTTGCAATATGCCAAGGAGCTGAGGCAAGCAGGGTTTAGAGTTGATGATGATTTGACATGAACACAACAAGCCTGAACCTGGACTTTCAGGGTCTCAAAGACCAAGGGTACCAATCATACTCCTGAGACTCGCTTCTGAAGTACTACAGTGGCAACAAGACTCACACATGTGACAAGGCCTTCCTAGGGAAAAGCAGACAGAATCCTGAGATACTAGCTGTCACAAAGAAAAGAAAATCCTACGCCGTTAGGCGTAATAACGGGAACGCGCCATACGGGTTGAACGCAGCCCGAGGCAATTGAGCCCGTAAGATCTCGAACACTATGCGCTCTACCTGCTTGATCGTCCGGCGAGGTCTACCGGGGTTCCGAAGTATGTCACGGGTTCGACTAGAGAGAAATAGGCAGAAGTCAAAGTCTGCAGACCTTGGGTTTGAACCGGGGTTCGACAGGGGGTCTCAAAACAGGTAGGATGCCCACGTCAGGCGAAAGGGCGTTGCCCCAAAATGTGTGGGCAGCCCACTTGACACAATTTTTTGTGTGGGTACACAATTTTCGTTTTATTGAAGCACGAATGCAGCAGTCTTATCAAGTTGCAACCAGAGCGGTATTTACAAGCTTGGGTTGAATGCAGCCTCTACACTGTCATCATCACCACCTCCAATATCAATGTACATGTTCTGAAACTCAGACTAATCAAAACTTGACCCAATTCTACATCATCACTGATGTCTACTGGCTGTTCTAGACCAGCTACTTCCTATCCATTTTCAGAGAAATCTTGCACATCTGCTTCATCATTGATTGCTATGAAATCACACTTCAACTCACTGACCTCTGAGGCAAGTTCGGCTAACAGGCCAGAACTCACATTGTCTAGCATGTCAATGGCAGCCTGGTAGCTTTGCGCTCATTGTGATGCACAGTGTTTTGCGTAAAGACGCTGTTGTTGCTGCCCGCGAACTCTACTCTGGCTCGGCCATTTTGCGTGGGTTGCCTGCATGGGCGCCATTTTTTGAAGGGGGTTGCGCAGATGATGATTCTGGTGACGCAGCTGCCGCATCTCTGAATGATCATGCTCCTGTACACAAGAGCAAACGCCATGTGATGCAAGCCAGCTCAAGACATGAACATATGGGTTATCAAAGCAAATCTCAAGCTTGTTCTGACTATGAACCAAAGTCTACAGCAGAGCTGCAGACTACTAGCAATAGATTGAACAATGAGGCTTGCATGCTGAAAAATGGACAAAAAAGCATGTCCTGTCCTGACCTGAATTGGCAATCTGTAAAGCAATACTATGCAATAACAGTTTCAAATGAGGGCTCACCATGACTCGTGTTGGGTCTGGTGAAGTCCACAGCTCTGCATCAGCCTGAATGGCTGGGTGAGGACTCTGTGGGCTCTGCATGGAGATCAAAGCTGGGCCAGCCATAGCAGCTCCTGACACCAAAGCAGCCTGTACCCAGTGAACACTCAGTTATGTATGCTCTGTCTTTAGGTGTAAGCCTTCATGACTATAATCATAGCAATGCAAATGTTGACAAACCATGTATGTAGTAGGAAACACTTTGAAAACACCGTATAATTCCCCATCACATTGCTGGTCCAATGCCTTTGTATTGTTTGGAGTGGGTCGCATTATCAGTGAAGAGCTCTTGTGCAAAGTAGTCTTGTAGTGAACAGCGTCAAGCCGACTTGTAGCAACAGATGTGATATTGTGCACGATATCCACATGTGTGCATGGCCTGGTGTGTGACAGGATCACTCACTGTGCAGGAAGTCTCAGTGACAGGAGCCACTTCAGCAGGTCTTGGTTTTGGCATATTCTTCTCAAGCACTTGCATCATGTCCTGAACACATGTACAATTGCAATTGCAACAAGAAGCGCTCTCAAACAGCAAAACACAGCAAGCATTGACTTTCACATGGATAGAATGCACGGCGCATAGACAAGCATGCATATATTTGCAAAAGCAGAGCTGCAGAGTATTGCTGTCACAACAGCTGTATTGCTTGCATGAGAAGTCATACACACAGTACACGAGAGCAAAAGGCTTACAGCAAAAGGGTATTCATCCTCTTTGTGACCGAAGACAGCCAGCTGGTAATGGGAATCAAAGAACTGGTCAGTGTTGCCTCGCAACAGGTATAGCTCCTGCATTGCCAAAACATGTGAGAAGATGATGTATGTGACGTCAATCTAAATCAGATTTACTACCAATGTGTGGTGATTGCATCACGGTTCCAAGCTGACTTGACTTGATCTTCACTGTCACTTGCAAGTTAGGTGTGCTTCAGAAGCTCACCTTTTTTTTGAAATACTGGTTGACAGCTACAGTGTATCCTGTCATACTTTGGCTCACCATCCCAAATGCTGGGTGGCTCAGAGCCTTGGTTCCCTTGGTCAAAGCAGTTGTGAGGCTGATCTGCTTGTCACACCACTCTTGCCAGGGCCCACTCTGCTTGAAGGGCCTGAAAGCTGAGCATTTCCATAGAAGGAGGTCTGGCCACTCACTTTCGCAGAATGGCGCAGCTTGAATGATGAGCCGTGCATCCCTCTTCTTGCCCGCTATTCCATGAGTCCCAGCAACGCCTCTCTTAGCAACTGAGCATGTCTTGTTGCGCAGCAATTCAAGCAAGCACTGCTGAAAATGAATTCATGACATAACACACTTCAGGTGCTGTGCGCATTGAGCTGCATGCACACATGCAGATGCAGACATGCATGCATATGTACAGATCATAGGTGCAGACATGCATGCATATGTGCAGATCATAGGTGATCATTTGCCCACCTGCACCACCACTGCTCTAGCAAACGAAGCGACATAAGAATGTGTTGAGACTGGCCTAAGACTTCTCGTTCCCTCCCAACATTCCTGGGTCAATCCCAGCATCTTCCCAGATTGTCCTCCCACCATTCCTAGCTCTTTCAACCAGCCTCTGTAGCAAAGACTGGCCTAGGACTTCTCGTTCCCTCCCAACACTCTCACACCCGTCCTATAGCTCCACTGCTTTTCTCAAACTGTCCTATACCTCTCACACTTTTCTCTCACGTACCTTTAGGACTCCCGTGGGACTCCTATTGTCCCATGTGTTTCGTAGCGGACACCTTTGAGAAATGTCCCAACATAGGAAACTTTAAGAAAACAGCCTTGCCCAATCTTCGTTTACCACCACGACTATGAAGATGGGCTGATCGTTATCGTGTCGTCGAGCCGATTACGTGCGCATAGCGACCGGATAACGACCGGTTGACTGCTCGATAACGATCAATGGACGACCAGCCGTGTCGTTGTATAGCGACGAAATAGCGACAGAATAACGACGGAAAATGTCGTACGATCCCATAACGATTCGGTACAATTTGTACCGTACAAAATCGTTACAGTGGTCGTCAAAAGTCTGTATCCAAAACCAGTCCTTGCTTAGCAGAACAGTTCGTGTGCGATGACAGCTCAATCTGACTGGCGGTACGGCCAGGTAGGCCTAGTAAACCATCGAACGCGTGTA
>JAABUY010002613.1_pt1 | contig 21138 bp, 21 predicted proteins | sample 5560271 | NCBI WGS metagenome assembly JAABUY01 (sample SAMN10711886, study PRJNA513374) | rock metagenome | isolation source: Antarctica rocks | place: Antarctica: Victoria Land, University Valley | reverse complement strand
GTTGATTTCAAAGAATGCTTGAACTCATTAATAAAAGATGAATGATCAAATTTCATCAAGATTTCATCAGAAAAAGATGATGACTTGAGTGAAATAATTGACATTACGCTTCAAACAATCAATCAACTAGAAATCTTTCATCAAAGAACATTCTTTCTTTTGATAAAAGAAATTGTAGTAATCAGCAAAGTTATTCATGTCTTGCTTCAAAGTTTCACGAAGATATAGTTGAGCATCTTTCGACTTGAAAAAGTTGTCACAGCAATGATGCAACTTATATCATCAATCTGCAAAGATGAAAATGATACAAAGATCATTGACTTTATATTGATTCATCAAATTATGAGTCTTTTTATCTATGATGAGTCGTGACTCGACATAAACGATCTTGACTTGATGAGAGAAATAATGATCGTCGTTTACGTTCATGCGCTGTATCAGACTCTGCTTTCAAACATTCAATCGATTTTTGTCTCTTTTATATTCAAATATTTGAGAAGCTCTTTGAATTTAATGAGAATCGAGACAGCAACAGAGTTTGCAAAAACTTGAACAATGAAAGAAGATTAATTATGCAGAGTTTGTACAATGATCTGAATTATCATCATGAGAAACTGAAAATTCAATTCTTGATAGATTGAAGAACTAAAAGCGATGAATGAGAACAAGATGATAACATCATGTTGTTAAACTTGATTTTGAAGCTTGCGCATTACATGAAAGATCTCAACTGAATTTTTGATTACACTTTGAGCAAACTGTTCAGCAACATGCTCATCATCAATCAAGAAATGATAAGATTGCTTCATTTGAGCGAGAAGATAATTAAATGAGATTTCAATGTATGAAAATGTTGCAGAAAGTGTAAATCTTTCATAATGTCAAAAACTAGACTGAACTAGAGATTTTATCAATATAGAGAACTGATATTATTATTATTACTATTCAAGATGATTGTGATCAACTTGAATGACTTGATAGAATCTAGATATAAAACAATACATCAAATAATGTATAAGATGAAAGACAAAAAGTGAAGAAAAGAGCAAGAATTCAACTTTTATATACATGAATCAAGTAATACAAAATCTGAGCAGCAATTCTATAACTTAAGATTACAAAAACATGAAACAGATTTTGATGTGACTAAATTAAGATGATGATGACTAAATTAATGACATAGTTCAATGAATCAAAACTTTCTAAAATATTGATGATACTAGATTGATTTGATGACATACTTTATGCTTTAGACTGAGATGATGATTTGACATCATGATAATGTTTCTCTTCATGTTCTTCTTCATGACTTTCTTCATGTTTCTTTCTATGTTTTTCTTCATGTTTCTCTTCATGTTTTTCTTCATGTTCTTCATCATGATTTTCTTCATGTTTCTCTTTATGTTTTTCTTCATGTTTCTCTTCATGTTTCTCATCATGACTCTATATCAAATGATCTTCATGTTTCTCTTTATAACTCTTTATCAAATGATCTTCATATTTCTCTATATGACTTTTTATCAAATGATCTTCATATTTCTCTTTATAACTTTTTATCAAATGATCTTTATGTTTCTCTTTATGACTTTTTATCAAATGATTTTCATGTTTCTCTTTGTCATGATGTCAGATCATCAACTCAATTTAGAACATAAATAGTCAATGTCTTAAATAATCTCGATTCATTGAATCTGTTTTGCAGTTCAATGAATCAAGTCATCAATCTAGTCATCATCATTTTAATTTAGTCTCAGCAATTCTGTTTTAATCATCTCAGTCGTATGCGTGAATCTTTGCAATCTTAAGTCATAGAATTACTATCTAGTCTTGATTCTGCTCAATTCATGTATATAAAAGTCGAGCTTTCATTCTTTTCTTTCGCTCTTTGTCTTTCGTCTTGTACATTACTTGATGTATTGTTCTGTATCTAGTTCAAGTAATATAATAATCAATTCTTTATATTAATAAAATCTTTAGTTCAGTCTAGTCTTTGACACTCTTTATGACTCTCTATTAAAAGATAATGCAAAAGTTAAAAATTGAAAAATTTTCTATATTTAACTTTCTTAATGTCAAGCTTGAGTTCTTGACGAGTTGAGTTGAAAATGTGAGTAACTTGACTCGATCTTGATTCAAGTTCAAAATGTCAACTCAAAACTCAACTTGACAATCAGTCTATTTGCATACAGTCTGATGAAATACTGTTTAAAATTTATGATGCTTTGATTGATTTATTGCTTTGCAGTTTCAAGTCAACATTTTGTTTGAAAGTTGCAAATTTCAGAATTGTTAAGTTTAGCATGCAAGTATTCAGTATAGTACTTTCAGTTAAGTTTCTCATCATGATTGCACATGCTCATCACATAATCTCATCATTGATTGCAAAACTTCTTTGACAAGTATGATGTAAATCATTGCAGCTTCTCTTGTTTCATGATGAAATCAAATGATATCACAACTATGAAGTTTTTGCAGTCTTACAGTCAGAACATCAAGAAGTTGTAGTTCATGATGCTTTGCTCTTTAAACTCATGAGATTAATTAGCATGCTTACATGCATTATTTTAATAGTGATCATTGTTATGTTGATATTGATGATCAAAGATTAATCAAGTCTTTCGCTTGAGTTTCAATATGTAAAGTTGCAAGATAAGCAGTACATTTTGCATCTTCAAATTCTTTAACTGTTTACATACTTCGCTTGTCAATCTTTAAAAGATATGATTTATCTGTTCATTAAATTCTCATGACTTAAACTTCTCATCTGCATGTTTGAATGTGTGATTCTCAAATCTGTTCTGATGAGACGATGAATTCTCAGTATGAAAAAAGTTATTATTTCTTTTGATCATGCAACTTCTGATGAATCACTGCATGTTCAACATTTCTTACTGAGTAACTTCATATGAATGAAGCAATTAAAACTGTGAGACAACGAAATTTCTTTATGTGAAACTGCGTAGTAGAAGATAATAAGATAGCACTTTATTGATGATAGAATTAATTGCTAAGAAATAAATGTAAAAGTTAACAGAGTTTTCATCTTCTGTCAAATCATTATTTCTATTCACTTGTTAATCTCTTTGATCTAATCTCGCAAGCTAGTCTTGCAGATATGCATCATTCATAGTCAATGAAATGCATTTTCACCGTTTTTCTCAAATGACTGTTCAACAACTTAATCATCAATTCATCATTAAATCACATAAGCAACGCATTAATTATTCAATGTAACAAGATTTATAAACTGATCGCGTCAAGTCGAGTCATCGAGATCGAGTCAAGTTCTCAACTCATCAAGACTTGATTTAAGTCAGAATTCTTAACTTAAGTATTTAAGTTGAGTCAAAATGTTTGACTCAAGTATTTAAGTTGAGTCAGAGAATTGAAATCGAGTATCGACTTGAAATTTTCGATTCGACTCGTCAAGACATGAAGATAAATAGATAGATATTCTATTATGACTCTCTATTATGACTTTCTATCATGACTTTCTATCAAATAGTCTTCATGTTTCTCTATCATAGCTTTTCTTCATGACTTCTCTTCATGACTTTCTATCAAACAGTCTTCATAGTTTCTCGTCATGACTCTCTATCATAGTTTTAATCATAGCTTTCTATCATAGCTCTCTATCATAGTTTCCTACCAAAGCTCTCTATCAAATGATCTTCATGTTTCTCTTTATGTTTTTCTTCATGTTTCTCTTCATGTTTCTCTTTATGACTTTCTATCAAAAAGATAATGCAAAAAGATAATGCAAAGGCGAAAACCCGGAAAAATTTCTATATTTAGCTCTCTTGACATCATATTCGATTGCTTGACGAGTCAAGTTGAGTCAGCGAGTTTTGACTCGACTTGAGATTGATATCGAGTTGAATCAAGATGTTCAATTCGAGTATTCAAGTTGAGTTGAGATGTTCAACTCAAGTACTTGAGTCGAGTTAAGATGTAGATATGAAAACTCAACTCAACAATCAGTCTAAAGATTTACTATAATGAAAGATGTTTCTTTCAAAGTGAAATGATATACATCTGCTTTACAAGTATGAATTCAAACATTTTATATATTTCTGAATTAATGTTTTAAATTTACACAACATAATAATAATAATAATAATAATAATAATTCATACACTCTTATGACATCGATTAGATCAATTCATGAGAAATGTCTATGCTATGAGTGTTGAGTGAACAAAATTCTCTAGAGAAAGAAAATCACTCATTATCTACACGACTGCTTCACACGATCGAAACAATGAGTTGAGACTATGTATCAAATTTGTTCGCGATGATTGTGTTAGGGGCCAGCATAGAGCGAGTCATATGAGTGTAATGTAACGAGTATATAAATGCTAAGGAAGGAAAGTATCTAGAAGGGAAGGGCCGGCTATCTATATGACTCAGAAGAACATAAGCTAACCCTGAATAGGGTTGGCTTCGGAACAAGCCTATGCTCTAGCGGCGAGCGATCGGCGATAGCTCTCAGGATAGCCATCAATATAGCCATCAACATAGCCACCAACATAGCTACCAACGAAGGTGCGTAGCTAGGATCGTAACAGATTGCATGTTAAAGAATGAGTGTTCTTGTTACTTTAAACTGCTTCAGCAGTTTCGTTTTCATCATCATCTTGATCATCATCTTGAGACTCTTCATGATTGAAGCGATGATTTGATAGTTCGTTGAGTCAACGTTTTACAGCATATTTGATCAAAGATGCATTCAGTTCAAACAATGCATGAGAACATGCTTGATCATCTGATGACTTCATTCGCAGTCGCATCGAGAACTATTCATGCTTGAAACATTTCTTGAATGCAGATAGACTCTTAAATCTATACACTCAATTCTGATGTAAGTAGCGAGAGTGCTTTCGATCTTTTGAAGCTCTTCTCTCATCTTCACTGATTTGCTGAACAGATGAAATCTTTGAGTGAGAATTGCAGCAACGTTTGTCGCATGTGTCTTGTACTTTTCTCATTGAAGATTTCATTTGCTTCTGTGATATCGCGCTATTGCGACTCGATCGCTTGTAGAGATCATTGAAAGAAGATGTTTACATGTTTATTGTATCTCTGCTTCTTGATGAATTGAGATGTTTAGAAATACTGTTTTCTTTATGACAGAAAAGTGAGAAAAGAAACTGTTGATATTGATTAAATGAGCACGTATGAGTTCACATGCTCGCTTAGTTTTCTGCGTTCTGTCATTGATTCAACTGCGTAAAGTAGTCTGATTCTGTATCTTATTTAAATGAACATGCAGAGAGTTCATATAAATTTTCATCTTCAATGTTTCAATATTAACTCTCTTGAATGCATCTGTGACATGACGAAGAGCTTGATTTTGAAGAATTTCTAGTCTTCTTTCTTTGCTCGACAGCTTTTCTTTCTTACTTCGTTGATGTCACGTCAAGACTTCGAACGTCATTTCTGATTTTATCATTGTTGAGTACACTTGATGAGCTTTTGCGAAGATAGCATCTCACATGAAAACGTTGAGTCAACTGAATGTCAGCATTCTCATGACATGATTTGTCTTGATCTGATGAAGATGTGCATCTCATTGTAGTTTCATGTTCAGCTGAACTCTCAGAACTCGCACGTCTGATTTTGATTTGATGATTGATTCTTCTATGTGTATGCTGATCATCATGTCGAATTTCTTCAGTTTTCTGATGAAATGAGTGAACTTGTACTTTTTCGATGCGAATGTAACATCATGAGTTCAAGCTCATCTTTTGCAAACGTCGTGCATCTTATTCAGCATTATGCAAATCTCTTCGATGAATTTATTGTAAATCAGAATGTTGATGTCATTGACAAAGTCAAGCACTTTGATCTTGATTTCAAGCGCTTCGCATTTCTCGATGAGACTTGCGTTGAAGAATAGAAAAAGAATCGAAGAGATAAAGAAACTCTGCAATATGTTGACGTCTACTTGATGCATAGCGCTCGTTTGATCATTGAATATCAGAAATAACTCTCTGTTCTTTAGAAAGCTGCACGCTCATTTGATTATATAACTTGATGTTCTTCTCATTTTCAAAGTGTGTAGCAATCTGACATGCAAGACATGATTGAATGCTTCGATGATGTCTAAGCTGAGCATAGAAATCGCGTACTTTGTTTTGCAATTTCAGACTGCATGTACTTGATCAATCAGCAGATTTAGTGCTAAGATCACGAATTGCTTGCATCTTGCTCTTATTTAAGTGTTCGAAAGCATGTGATGAGTTTCAGCTATGTTGCTCAGTCTTTTGATCATGATCGATTTCAGAGCTTTGCTCATGATGTCAAGCAAGACAATGAGTCTATACATCTTTGAATCGATGTAATCACTTTTCTTTGATTTGCATAAAACTATCATTTGAGCTTTTCTGAATTGTTTTGAATGATACTCATGAGTTATGCATGTGTTAAACAGACTCATTAGTATCAAAGTGAGTTCAGTGAGATCTGTCTGAAGAACTTTGTTCGAAATTTCAAATGCATTTGATGCTTTGTCTGCTTTTACTCGTTGAATAGTTTGCTTCATCTCGTCTTTCAAGATGATGAGATTCAAGAGTATCATCTATCGAAAATATGTTGCATACGTTGCATGCAACATACATAAAACACAATCTCTATGCTGATTTTTCTCTTAGACTCGAGAGATCACTCAAAGAGTTTTTCTCGCAGCAAATTCACAGTTCAAGATGAACAAGATCTTTCGCTGCTCAGATTTCGACAGTTTACTTCTTAAGCATGAGTTGCAGACATTTCATCAGCAATATGCATGTGTATCGCAGTCGATTTCTTCTTTAATCACATCAACATGCGCTACTGTTCTTTCAAGCTATATAAATGATGTCTTTGACTAGAAATTGATTCTATCATCAAGACATTCAAGAGTCAAAGTTCAGTGAAGAAATAAGATTCTCAAGATCAACAGTTGTCGTCATTGTTGTTACGATTCTAGCTACGCATCTATGTTGATAGCTATGTTGATGACTATGTTGATGACTATCGTCGATCGCTCGCCGCTAGACTATAGAGTTGTTCCGAGATCAACTCTATTCAGAGTTAGCTTATGTTCTTCTGAGTCATATAGATAGTCGACTTTTCTCTTCTAGATACTTTTCTTTCTTAGCATTTATATACTCGTTACATTACACTCATATGACTCGCTCTATGCTGATCTCTAACATTATATAAATGCTCCTTCGTTACAGGCGAAGTGAAATAATCTGCATCGATCTTCGAGTGCTTCTGTCGACTCTTCAACTCACTATCGACATTTGATCTAGTCGACTTGCAATCATCAGCAGCACTCATCTTTCTTCTCTCGTGAGCTGATTCAGCGAGAATAAACAAAAGATTCGAACTCGTGCGCTGATCAGCGAGTATAAACAAACGATCGAAATCATTCGACTAGATCAAAGATCAGCGAATTAATCATTCATTCAGATTCGCAAGAGATTCTTCGAATTTGTTGAACAATCAAACGAGACCAGTCTATGACTGCGTGAAGTCTCTATCTCAAAGAGCAATCAAAGAGATCAGTCAAGAACTGCGTGAAGTCTCTATCTCGATGAGCAAATCTCAACAGTGAGTCTGCTTCAATGACATTCATCGTCAATGCGATGATTCATCTACCCTCATCGTTCTACCCATCAGTGAATCGATTCGTCTACTCGTTCATGTGCAACTAGTGAGCCTGCTACAATGACACGATAATGTCTTCGACAACAAGCAAATCTTTGAGCTTGTTTCTATATCGAAATCTCAGTGAGTCTGCTTCAGCGGCATTCTCAATGCGATGATCTACTCACTCTCATCGCTCTATCTATCAGTGAACCTGGCTCGTCATCGAGTTCACGTGCAACTAGTGAGCCTGCTTCAATGACATCTTCCGTCAATGCAATGATTCAGCTACTCACATCGCTCTATCAATCAGTGAATCGATCTGTCGACTCGTTCGCGTGCAAATAGTGAGCCTGCTACAAAGGCGTCTTTCGTCAACGCGATGATCTATCTACTCACATCGCTCTATCCATCAGTGAATCTGGTTAAATGTTCACGTGCAACTAGTGAGTCTGCTTCAATGACACGATCAATGCGATGATCTACTCACTCTCATCATTCTACCCATCAGTGAACCTGATCATACGTTCATGTGCAACTAGTGAGCCTGCTACAATGACATCATTCTATCTCGCATAGTGAGCCTGCTACAATAGACATTTCGATTCTACACAAGGCTAAGAAAATACATTCATGCGAACATGAATCGTTGAAGAGAAGAAATAATGTTACGATTCTAGCTACGCATCTATGTTGATAGCTATGTTGATGACTATGTTGATGACTATCGTCGACCGCTCGTCGCTAGGCTATAGAATTGTTCCGAGGTCAATTCTATTCAGAATTAGCTTATGTTCTTCTGAGTCATATAGATAGTCGACTCTTTTCTTCTAGATACTTTCCTTCCTTAGCATTTATATACTCATTACATTACATTCATATGACTCGCTCTATGCTGATCTCTAACAATTGTATATCACGTCTTGCAGATGCTCACTTCGCTTGTAAAGCATGCAACTCATCTGTTTCATGTTATTTGTAAAGATCTTTCTTCTGCAGATTGATCATGTTTTGCAGAAATGTTCATTTGTTACACTTTTAATCAAACAGCGTAGTTTGATCAATTCTCTACTAACTCGCTTGTGTCTCTCTTCTCTTAATGAAGTCTTTTCATCAGCGTATCGTTTATGTATAGAATGCTTATGTTTGAACGTCTGTTAAATGATATTAACGAGACTTTTGAGTTTGCTCATGTTGAACTTAATGAGACTCATGAGTTGCTCATGTTGTAGTAACAGACACGCAGTCTTAACGAGATTTATACGTAGTTAGCACGTAGATTTAAAGAATGTTCATGATTCAAGTTCTTTCTGCTAATCATTCTCAACAGATCAAACGCAAGAATGTTCTGTCTCAGTTCTCATCATCATGAACGCAGCAACAAGATACTGAATCGAATGATTTTCATAAGCGATTTTTCTTCTAGTTCTGCGTTCTATTTGACTTTCTCATCTGCGTGCAGATTGCTTGTAGCATGCGCATTGAGATTATTGAGATCTGCGCGATTGCAAAAACTCTGCACGCGATCAACGCATAGCGCTTCATCATCACGCAGCGTCTCAATGTCATTCAAACTTTTGATAATCTTTAGACTCTACTGTAGTTAGACAGTAGATTCGTAGTCAGCATCGCGTACAGATGAGTTTCATTGCTGATCATAATAATAATAATAAACTCATACATTCTTGTGATATCAATTAAATTGACTCATGAGAAACTTTATGTTATTTGTATCAAATGAACAAAATTCTCTGAGGTAAAAAAAAAAACTCGCAGTCTATATGATTACTTCATGCAGTTAAAACAGTAAGTTTTGAAACTATGTATCAAATTTGTTTGCATTGATTACACATTAAAGAATAAATGTTCTAGTCACTTTAAATTGCTTCAAGAGCTTCGTTTTCATTATCATCTTCGCTACTGCTCTGAGATTCTTTGTGATAATGATGATTATTTGATAGTTTAAGAAGTCAGCATCTTGTAACATTCTTGATTGCAAATGCAATCAGTTCAAGCAATGCATGAGTACATGCTTCGTCATCTGATGACTTCATTTGCAGTTGCATCGCAAGCTATTCATGTCTGAAATGTTTCTAGAGTGCAAATAAGCATTCAGATCTATGCGTTTGATTTTGATGTGCATTGCAAGAATGCTTTCTGCTTTCTGAAAATCATCACGCATCTTTATCATCTTATTGCTCAGATGCAATCTTTGTGCTGAGATTGTGTTAATGTTTATGATGTGTTCTTTGTATTTTTCTCATTGTTGATTTTATTGATCTTTGTGATACTGCGCTATTGCGATGTTATTGCTTGTTAAAATCATCGTAAAGAAGAAAAGATATCATCTGCATCTTGACTGTATCTTCACATTTTCTTGAATGAAAACATTCAGAAGTACTATTTTCTTAATGACGAGTAAGCAAGAAATGACGTGATTAACTCTCATCAAATGAACGTGTATTAATTTACATGCTTGTTTGATCTCTTGCATTCAATCATTGACTCAACTGTGTAGCATAATCTTGTTTTGTAACATGTTCAAATGAACATGTAACAAACTTGTGTATATTTCTGTCTCTAAAGTTTCAATGTTTACTCTTTTGAATGCTTCTGTTACATGATACAGAGTCTGATTCTGAAGTGTTTTTAATCTGTGTTCTTTGCTCAACAGTTTATCTTTCTTGTCACGCTGATGTCAGACTAACGCTTTGAATGCAATTTCTGATCTTACTACTGCTGAGTATACTTATTTCGCTTTTGTGAAGATAACTCTTTATGTGAAGACTTCAAGATAACTAAGTGTCAGCATTCTTATGACGTTATTCATCTTTATCTGTTGAAGATGCGCGTTTCATTGCAGTTTCATGTTCAGTTGCATCTTTAAAATTCATATGTTTGATTTTGATTTAATAACTGAGTTTTCTATTTGTATGCTGATCATCATGTTGAATCTGTTCAATTTTCTAGTAAAATGCGTAAGCTCATACTTTTCTGATGCAAACGTTGCGTCATGAATGCAAGCTCATTTCGCGCAGACATTATGTGCTTTACTCAGTGTTCTGCAAATTTCTTTAGTGAATCTGTCATAGACTAGAATGTTAATATCATTTATGAAGTCAAGCACTTCAATTTTAATTTTCAATGCTTTGCATTTTTCAATTAAACTTGCGTTGAAGAATAGAAAAAGAATCAATGAAATAAAAGATCTTTGCGATATGTTTGCATTTATCTCGCGTATGTCACTCATTTGTTCATTGAATATAGACTGATCATCAAGTCGAGTTTCGAATTGACATTTTGAACTCGAATCATACTCGAATCGAGTTGCTCACATTTTCAACTCGACTTAAGTCGAGTTGCTCATATTTTCAACTTGACGCGACTCGATTCGACTGAAAATTGAGTCAATTCGACTCGACTCGTCAAGAACTCGAGCTTGACGTCAAGAGAGCTAAATATAGAAAATTTTCCGATTTTTTGCTTTTGCATTACCTTTTTGCATTATCTTTTTGATAGAAGTCATGACGAGAAACATGAAAACTATATGATAGAGAGTCATGAAGAGAAGTCATGATAGAAAAGTCATGATAGAGAAGTCATGAAGAAAAGTCATGATAGAAAGTCATGATGAAGAATCATGAAGACTGTTTGATAGAAAGATTTGATAGAAAGTCATGACGAGAAACATAAAGAAAAACATGAAGGGAAACATGACGAGAAACATGACGAGAAACATGATGAGAAAACATGAAGATCGTTTGACTTTAATAGAGAGTCATGACGGAAAAACATGATAGAAAGTCATGAAGAAAAATCATGTAGACTGTTCAATCAAGCTATTTACATTTATCTAATATCTTGTCGAGTTGAGTCGAGTTTTTGAGTCGAGTGCTTGAGTTCAACTTCTCAATTCGACTCGACACTTTTTCAAAAAAATTTCAACTTGACTTGACACTTTTCGAGTCAAGTACTCGACTTGAACTCAAGTACTTGACTCGATGCAATCAGTTTAATTGAATATTAGTGACGTCTTTTGATTCTTTAGAAAGCTGCGTATTCATTCAATTATGTAGCTTAAGATTCTTTTTATTTTCAGCGTATGTAAAAGTTTGACATGTGAGACTTGATTAAATGCTTTGATGATGTTTAAGCTTAGCATGAAGATCACATATTTGATTTCACAGTCTCACACTGTGTGAACTTGATTTATCAGTAAATTTAACGTCAAGATCATGAATCATTTGCATCTCGCTTTCATTTGAGCATTTGATAGCATGCAATGAGTCTCAACTATGTCACTCAGTCTTTTGATCATGATTAATTTCAGCGCTTTGCTCATGATATTGAGCAAAGCAATGAATCGATACATCTTTGAATCAATATAATCGCTTTTCTTCAATTTATGTAATACTATTGTCTGAGCTTTTTTGAACTGCTTCAAATGATACTTGTGTATTATGCATGCGTTGAATAAACTCGTTAGTACTGAGATCAGTTCTGCAAGACTCACTTGAAGCGCTCTGTTTGAAATATTTGAAGCGCTTGATGCTTTGTCTGCTTTTACTCATTTGATTGTTTGCTTCACTTCATTTTCTGTGATGCGTGAATTGAATAAAACTGTCAGAGATATGAATGATTTTGCGATGTTATTGACATTCGCTTAAGAAGATGAGAGAAAGAACTTTTCTCGCAGTATCTCAATTTTTTTCTTGAACGTCATTGTCATATGATCAATGTTGCTTCGCTTCAGTGACGAAAACTGAGAAAGCTTCTTAAATAGCTGACTTTCAATTCTAGCTCATTTTGCAAAGCATCATATTGATTTGAGTGCTTCGCTCAGCTCATGCATTTGTGATCTGAAGTGTATGCATTTCATTTGTTGAATGATCTTGTTTTTATGATCGTTGTGCTTCAGATATTCATTTCACGCTTCTAATGTGTTTTACATTTTTCATATAATTTGCAGTCATCTTGATTTCATTACTACTTCAAAGCAGCTTTGATTTCAAAAGTCTCTTACTTAATTTAATGACTTTGTCAAGAAAATAAATTTCTTGATGATCTTTTGTAGCACTTTGATAATCTTGCACACTTTGTCATTCATTATAATCTTGTCATCTAAAGAATGTTTCAAAGATAGATGTATTTGCAGATAAGCACTCAATGTCTCTGTATTCATTTTCTTTTAAAGTCATTAAGTCAAAAGTTGCACTGAGATTGTTTATAAACATAGCTCTGTGATGATCGAAAGATGATTCAACTTCTGATGCAAATTGATTTGTATCTTGCACTTGCATGTCATGAACTGTATTTTCTCGCTGCTAAAGACTAAATCAATCGTCGTAAATTGATTGTGAGCTTCGCAAGTAATAGTGTTTGATTTCAGCAATAATTTTAGTCTTGCGTTTGTAATGATGTTTAGTAAAGTATCAATCATCATATGATGAGTGAAGCATCTTCATTTTTCTCAGTGAGAATGATGTAAATTGAAATCTTCTATGATCAGTTGTTTGCAGTTATTCTTGAGTAGTTCATTCAAACGAGAAATGATTGAAGATTTCTCTGTGAATGTAGTAAACAATGAGCATGAATTGTAAACGTTTAAAAGTCTTAAAGTCTGCATTTTGTCATCTGTGTTGCGAGTTAATATTCTGATTAAGCAAATGTCTGACTCAATTGTTTCTACTATTCATTGATTAAATCTTAAATATTTGTTAACATATATGCATGTTCATAATTGAGATGACGAGTTTTTCACTAGATGAAAGAAGTTGTGTGTTGAGTTAAATGACTGTAAATCATTGTTGTTGCAATCTTGCTTCTGTATAGCTACTATGTTAAATTCGTGAACTTTTCTGTTAATTAAAAATGATTCTTAAATTCTTAATGACTTTCTGATGTTATACTGTAGAATTCGTAGAAAAGATTATTTTATCATAGAGTTATTTGTAGCTGTTGTTGACTCTGTGATAAGAAGACTCTTTATATGCTTTCGATTATTGAGAGTCTTTCTCACTTTCTGATTGAATGTTTCTGAATCTGCTCAGATGTTGTCTCGTCTGAGTCGCTATTCACGTAAGAGAAAAGATTGACTTGTCTCTTCTTGATCTTTACTATTTATCAAGCTGATTCATCAATGATTTGACTGCGTGTTTTCAACATGACTGTTGCTGCGCTCAAGAATTTCATTGAATCAAAAGAGTTTGTTGAATCTAAAAAGTTCAGAAACAGCGAGAAGAGTGTGCAATTGTATTTAAACATTTCAGAATATTTGAACAATCTGTTTCTATAAATTTCAAATGCTTGTTTCATCTGCTGTCATCACTTGAAACAGATGCATCTTCAGAATTCGTGATTTTCGTTGCAGTTGATGCAACGTCTTCTATTCAAAGATATCACGCACTTCTCAATGTGATGCTTGTCTGCGCACTTTTTGCAGCATTGATTCTTTCTGCAGAACTTAATCATGTGATCAAATTCGTGACATCTGAAACACTATGTGATGCAACAATTCTTTTCAAATAGCTTGCATGCACATTCTTGATACAAGTTCAGCATGCTCACATTCATTAGTTGATTCATCATCGCTTTGATCGTGATTTCTACAATGAGCAATGAATGAATCTTTTCGCTCTTTGTTATCTTCTTAAGTCAGACTATTCTTAAAACTTTCAGATCTTCATGAAGTCTTACATTATTTTTTATCAATCTTTTAATGATTTTTTTCTGATTATTCATGTTTATTGTAATGCATATTTCATATGTCAGCATTACGAAGATTCAACGTGCTACACGTGTCAAACTCGTGATTTCTTTTGCTCATATTTGAGTCTTTTTCAGATTTGCTTGAGCATCTGAGCTAACTGCGTGAAGAAAAATGTCATCATTACTCAGCTTGCGAAGTGACATGATTAGATTTCTTTGATCTGTTGACATGTCTGCGATTTTCTGTAGAATCTGTTCAATCGACTTCTTCTGTATCTTTTTTATTTCTTTTCTGTTCATTATCTTAATCATGACTTCTCATTTCTTACGAAGCAACGACAGACTGTTTCTGAGTCGTTACTTTCTTATCGCTATTTCTTTTCTTGTCATGTTCGCTCATGACGTGATTTTCATTGAAAGACGCATGCTTTTCTGTATATGCAACTGCTTGTTAAGCAGTTGAACTAATGTCTTCAGTTTCTGTACATTCTTCGTGATGAATGCATTTTGATTCGCATGATGTTTTTCTTCTGAGTCGAGTCAAAGACGTTGAATCAGCTTCAATGCTATTTCTTTTCATGAATAATCTTTGCTCTTCTCTTTCTCTAACGTTGATATCTTTATTAGTAGATCAATAATGTTAGCAACATTCTCTTCATTGTTGCATAAGCATTTCAATTTTGCATCTTTGTTTTCTTGTGATGAATCAACGTTGCTCATAATTATCTTCAAATAAGCATTGCTGCAATTCATGCAATTTATTATCATTTAATCATCTTCTAGATTCACTCTGTCTTGTTTATAGTGCTCTTTTTCAAAATTTGTGATGCATGCGTTGTGATTGTTAATTTACACAACATAAGAAATCATTATTTGCATTACTTTAATTTATTATCAGCTGTCAATTAAACATTTTCTAATTGATTTAACATTCATTTAAGTAGCAAGCATATTAATATTAAAGAAATGATAATAGTTCTTCATGCTTTAACAGCATGACTTTTCATTTTTGCAAAATGCAATCTCATTATATATAATGATAACATAACTATTATCATTGATATAAACAAGATTTTCATACACGAAGAAATAATGTTGCATTTGTGATGAATAGTCTTGCTGATGACTGTGCATGATATTTGCATACATGCTTTGTGAATTTCAACTCATGAAAATCATTTTGCTGATTTGCTTTTTCAAGTAAAGTTCAATATTATTGCTGATGAATTTTCTCAGTTAGCTACACTTCAATTAATTAACGTAAGTCATTAAACTTCTGATACAGCAAGATTTCTCTTAATTACTCAGCAGTTAAATATCTTTGATGAGATTTAGTAATATTCATCAAAGATATTTATGATATAACAAAAAGAAATTACTTTATGTTTTACTTCTTGATCATCAAAGTTAAATATTCAACTTCAATCTCAAATTTAATTAGCTGATCAATGAATTTAAAGAACAAAATGATTAAAGTCAAGATCATTAAATTTTATTTTATTAATTTATGATCACATCATATTGATGTTGAATATTTTGATATTGAGATTGAGACATTTCATCATTTTACATTTTAATGAATCATAGTTGAAATTCAAAGACTTCAAGATAATGATTAAACTTGCAAGCAAAGATTTATAACATGAAATCTACTGTTACTATTACTACATCAATTTGATCAATCTATTATTGAAGAAACAACATGACATGCATCATTTTGTTTGATGTTTGTGAACTTTCTGTGCATGAGTGAGTTTACATGAAGTCAATTAAATAAAACATCTGACTTCAAACAATGACATTTAATCAGAAGTTTAATTATCTTTCAGAATAACTTTTTGCAACTTACTTTATTGAACTTCAAAATCAATTCTTTCAAACATGAAATGACATTAATCATTGCTATCATTGATGATGAAGCATGTGTTAAAAACTCATTTATTAATTTGTTTTTAAAGTTTTCTGCATTTCTGCTGATATTTCTGTTTGATTCAAAATATTCATATACATGAATTTACATCATTAAGATTCTGCATAGAATGTTAATTACATTGAGCATAAAAGATTGTTATTTGAATTACTTTTTTCATCGAGATGTTGCTATTTCAGCTCGTCAAGCAAAGCTTTTGAAGAATGAAATTCAGCTGTTAGAAAGATGAAAATTCAACAGCTATTGCTTATATATTGAAGCTCATTCTAGTTACATACTAAATGTCTTTAAAAGACATCAAAGATAGTCACTTTCAATCAGTTGATCAAAGTCAGCTCTTGTTGATCTCAATACTTCATATTGACGTTTCTGAAATTTGAAAGTGCTTAACATTTCAGAGCGACTTTCAAGATAAATTTTAGCTCTGAAGATCATCAGAGATCATTGAGTTTGCTCAAACATATATAATATATATTTGTCATGATGTCAGATCATCAACTCAATTTAGAACATAAATCATTGATATTTTAAATAATCTCAATTCATTGAATCTGTTTTGCAATTCAATGAATCAAGTTATTAATCTAATCATCATCATCTTAATCTAGTTTCAGCAATTTTGTTTTAATCATTTCAGTTGTGTGCATGAACTTTTGCAATTTTAAGTCAATAGAACTACTGTTTAGTCTTGATTCTGCTCAATTCATGTATATAAAAGTTGAATTTTCGTTCTTTTCTTTCATTCTTTGTCTTTTATCTTGTACATTATTTGATGTATTGTCTTGTATTTAGATTTTATCAAGTCATTCAAGTTGATCATGATCATCTTGAGTAGTAATAATAATAATATCAGTTCTTTATATTGATAGAATCTCTAGTTCAGTCTAGTCTTTAACATTATAAAAAATCTACACTTTCTGCAACATTTTCATACATTGAAATCTCATCTAGTTATCTTTTCGCTTAAATGAAGCAATCTCATCATTTCTTGATCGACGATGAGCATACTGCTGAACAGTTCGTTTAAAGTATGATCGAAAACTCAGTTGAAATCTTTCGCGTAATGCGCAAGCTTCAAAATCAAGTTCGACAACATGATGTTATCACTTCATTCTCATTCATCACTTCTAGTTCTTCAGTTTATCAAGAGTTGAACTCTCAGTTTCTTGTGATGATAGCTCAGATCATTGCACAAACTTTGCATAATTAATCTTTTCTTATCATTTAAGTTTCTGCAAACTCTGTTGCTGTCTTGACTATCATTAAATTCAAAAAGCTTCTCGATATATCTAAGTATGAGAAAGACAAAGATCAATTGAATGTCTGAAAGCAAAGTCTGATACAGCACATGAACGTAAATGATGATTATTATTTCTCTCATTGAATCAAGATTGTTTATGTCAAGTCATAATTCATCATAAATAAGAAGACTTATAATTTGATGAGTTAATATAGAGTCAATGATCTTTGTATCATTCTCATCTTTGCAGATTGACAACACAAGTTGCATCATTGCTGCAACAATTCTTTCAAATTGAAAGATGCTTGACTATATTTTCGCGAAACTCTGAAGTAAGACATGAATAGCTTTGCTGACTACTACAATCTCTTCTATCAAAAGAAAGAATACTTTTTGATGAAAGATTTTTCATTGATTGATTGTCTGAAGCGCAATGTCAATTATTTCACTTAAGTCATCATCTTCTTCTGATGAAATTTCAATGAAACTTGATCATTCATCTTTCATTAATGAGTTCAAGCATTCTTCAAAATCAATGAAGAGCTTCAACAGCTTAAGCATCATCAATCTCGTTTCATCTTTTTCTTCATTTCATTCGTCAAAGTCAACAATGTCTCTGCATCAACTAGTAACTCTTTGAGTTCTAGAATTATCACTTTCGTGACTGTCATTTCAACAGTATTCTCATCTCTTTTTCTCTCATCTTTCAACGATTCAATGAATTTAAGCTTCATTATTATCATTGTTCAAGATAAGACTTTAATCATCTCTGAAATCAAGAAAATCTGCAACAAGTGAAAGCTGTGCTACTACTGCAAGTTGCAACATTCGAGCAAAATTGTTAAAAAATGCTTGAATAAGAAGTTCTTCACTCTATGCATCATGAATGTTGATGACTGTGATGTTGTCAATCTAGATGAAGAAGTCTCACTGTCTGCAAGAAAAGTTTAGTTTCTGAGTTAAGTTATGCTCAGAGATCTGTATACATATCATCTTGTCTACTAGCATCAACATTTTCGTCTTCACTTCAATCATATAAAAAGTTTTCTGTCAAATCTGTCTTGAAACTCTTTGAATTCAATTTGACATTCAAAGATAGTCACATGATAGTATTCTGTATTCTACGTCAAGCTCAATCTAAAGTTTCTGCTTTCGCTCTGATTAATAGTGATGTCTCTGCTTATATCTTTATGAATAAATCATTCACGCAACAACATCGTCTTTCTCTACATTCATTAATTCATTCTCGCAGACTTCAAGAATTTGATGATCAAGTCACTTTAATTAATGACATTACTCATGTCGTTGAGTTCACAATGATTCTCAATGAACATATCAAGAAACTATTCTTCTATGTCATTGAATTAAATCAGTACTTCATCATCATGAGTTTATTATGACTTCATGATCACGTCATTGATGTCAATTTTAAACACAATATTCTCATCTTGTCTTCTCTCTTCTGTTTTAATCATTGTTATCAATTCTCAGTCAAGATCTATGATCTCAATCGACAAGAAGAAGATGTTTCGCTCGAAGCTAATGAAGTAGCTTCAACTCAGTTCGCTTGAAAGAAGCAATTCATTTCACGAATTGTTTAAAAGAAATCATTCAGTACTCAGTTTGCTTGCAAGAAGTAATTTAGTTCTCAATTCACTCAGAAGAAGCAATTCAGTTTCTCATTTATTCACAAGAAATAAACTTTGTTCAATCTCAATTCTCGTTTAAAACAAGAAGTTTTTAGTCGTATTCTTTAAATCATTCAAAAAGAATACTCTTTTAAAATCAAGTGTTGAAATTCTTTTCTTTCTAGAACTTCTATTGTTTTTCAAGCATATCAATGTGATTGATCTTTTATACAACTTGACATAGTCGAGTTGAAAGTTCAATGCTTTGATCAAGTTACTTGTGACAAAGATATTAAAGTGTTTAACATCACTTTAAAGAAAATCGATGACTTTCTGAATCTTGAATCAATCTCGTTCTCTAGTTTAAATTCTGATGAGTTAAAATCACATCACACGACTTTATCAGTTCAGTCTTCGTCTCGTTTCATAGACAGTATCTATGATAAAGATCATGATTGAAATCTTCATCAAATGAAAAAGAAATTTCATTTGACTGCATTCACGACTCAAGAAGATCTTGAGATTTATCAACAAAGCAAGAATGTCAATTCATTCATAATTCTATCGTTCAGATACTTCAAGTTTCTAGACATCTTCTTCAAGAAAGATGTCGATATCTTGTTTTTGCATTGAGTTCATGATCATGTCATACATTTTAAGAAAGATGCTCAACTTTCAATCTTCGTTTTGTACAACATGAATTATGATGAAATTCTAGAACTTCAACGTTATCTAGATGAGAATCTGAGCAAAGATTTCATTCAAGTCAGTCGCTCTCAGACAATCATCTTTGTTCTCTTCGTCAAGAAACTTGAAGAAGAACTTCACTTCTGCGTAAACTATTGAGATTTAAACACTATCACAGTCAAGAATTGATATCTCTTGTCTCTGATCTCAGAAACGCTGAATTGTTTAAGTCAAGTCAAAATCTTTATCAAGCTTGATATCATCTTCACATTCAATCATCTTTGAATCAAAGAAGAAGATGAAGTTCTCATCATCTTTCACACTTGATTTGAATTATTCAAGTATTTAATCATGCTCTTCAATTTATGTAATGAGTTTATCTTGTTTCAGAAGTACATCAATAATACTCTTTATAAACATTTAAATAAGTTTTGTACAGCTTATCTGAATGACATCTTGATTTATTTTGACAATGAACTTAAGCATGAGATTCATGTCAAGCTCATTCTGCAAAAGCTGCAAGAAGCAGATCTTCAGATGAATATAATTAAATGCAAGTTTTACATCACTTAAGTCTCATATCTAGAATTGATAATCATCATCAAAGAAATCAAGATGAATTCTTCTAAAATAAACATCATTGTCAATTGACTCATCTTGATCAATGTTAAAGACGTTCAAAGTTTTCTAGATTTCACGAACTTCTATAAAAGATTTATCTATGACTATAGTAGAATAGCTATCTTACTCACTCATCTCATCAAAAAAGATGTACTCTTTGTCTGATTTCAAAAATGTTAGATTGCATTCAACATTCTTAAGAAAGTCTTCACTTTCAAGATTATTCTTCATCATTATAATTCAGATCACAAGATTGTGATAGAAATCAATGCTTTGAACTATGTGTTCAAAGACATTCTTTCTCAATATGATGAGAATGAGATTCTTCATTCAGTCACTTACTTTTCAAAGAAGCATAACTCAGTTGAGTGTAACTACGAAATCTATGATAAAGAATTCATGATCATTGTTTGTGCTTTTGAGAAATGATGATCAGAGCTTGAAAACTTTATCTATTCTGTCGAGATGATCACGAATCATAAAAATCTTGAGTATTTCATGTCAATTAAGCAGTTGAGTCATCATCAAGCTCATTGAAGTGAGTTTCTGTCTAGATTTAACTATCACATCACTTATTATTTCAACAAGATCAATGATAAGTTGAATGCTTTGACACGTCGCTCAGAAGATCTTTTTAAAAAGAAGAATACATTCAATTCTTGATATCAATATCAACATCAGACAATTCTGAA
>JAABUY010002612.1_pt1 | contig 21145 bp, 21 predicted proteins | sample 5560271 | NCBI WGS metagenome assembly JAABUY01 (sample SAMN10711886, study PRJNA513374) | rock metagenome | isolation source: Antarctica rocks | place: Antarctica: Victoria Land, University Valley | reverse complement strand
GAACTTGTCGGCCCGGCTCGCGCGGGCGGGGCTCAGCGGCGGCCGATGGCCAGGAACTTGTCGGCCCGGCTCGCGCGGGCGGGGCTCAGCGGCGGCCGACGGCCAGGAACTTGTCGGCCCCGGCTCGCGCGGGGCGGGGCTCAGCGGCGGCCGATGGCCAGGAACTTGTCGGCCCGCGCCGTTTGGACCTGTTCGCGGCTCCAGCCGTCATAGCGGCCGAGCGCGGTCTCGATCGCGTCGCCCGTGGCCGCGATGGCGGCGTGCGGATCGCGGTGGGCACCACCGGCGGGTTCCGCCACCACCAGGTCGATGATGCCGAAACGGTGCAGGTCCTGGGCCGTGATCTTCATGCTGGTGGCCGCATCCTGGGCGCGGCCGGGGTCGCGCCACAGGATCGAGGCCGCGCCCTCGGGCGAGATCACGCTGTAGATGGCATGCTCCAGCATGATGACGCTGTTGGCCGTGGCGATCGCGATGGCGCCGCCCGAGCCGCCCTCGCCGATGATCACGGCGACGTTGGGCGTCCCGAGTTCGAGGCAGGCCTGGGTCGAGCGCGCGATGGCTTCGGCCTGCCCGCGTTCCTCGGCCTCGATGCCGGGAAAGGCGCCCGCCGTGTCGACCAGCGACACCACCGGCAGGTCGAACCGGTCGGCAAGCTCCATGAGCCGGGTCGCCTTGCGGTAGCCCTCGGGCCGCGCCATGCCGAAATTGTGCTTGATCCGACCGTCGGTGTCGGACCCTTTCTCCTGGCCGATGAGGCAGACCGAGCGCCCGCGGAAGCGGCCGAGGCCGCCCACGATGGCTTCGTCCTCGCCGAAGGAACGGTCGCCCGCCAGGGGCGTGAAATCGGAGACGAGGCCCTTGCAATAGTCGGAGAAGTGCGGCCGCTGCTGATGACGCGCCACGAGGGTCTTCTGCCAGGGCGTGAGGGCCTTGTAGAGGTCGGCCAAGGCCTGCGCCGCCTTGACCTCGAGCCGAGTCAGCTCTTCGCCGATCGGGATGGCGTCCTCGTTGCTCGCCACCTGCCTCAATTCCTCGATCTTGGCTTCGATCTCCGCGACCGGTTTTTCGAAGTCGAGATAGAGGCGCATGATTCCTGAAGCTCGGGACCCCGCCGAGGCGGCGTGATCGATCGGAGGGGGTCCTCGACGAAGCGCGGGACCGTGACGATTCGCTGCCTTCGAGTCAAGGCGGCGATATCCCATCGCTCGTCGTTTGCGGACGTGGGCTGGAATCCTCGGCCCCACAGTGTCATGGTGAAGAATCGGTAAGGTTTCGTCCTTAATGTTGCGTCAAGGAGTCCTCCTCCCGAACGTCCGTCGCCGCGGACGCCGGCCCGCCTCGCCGAGACCGCATCGATGCCGCCCCATTCCGCAAGGCCCTTCATTCCAGAGACTGCAGCACTCGCCACCTGCGCCCCGGCTTCGCCGAGGGGTGTCGTCGGAGCGGCGCCGGTCCCCCTCCCGGCCGATCCGGCCCTGTTTCGCCCCCACCGGGAACCGCCGGACCGCCCGGATGCAAGCCTCGCCGAAGCCGACGTCGCGCGGCCGCCCGCCGCGGCCGTCGCTTCGCCGGCCGTGCCACCCCTCGGTCGCGCGGGCCTCGCACTCGGGGCCTTCGTGGCCCTCGTCGCAAGCTCGCCGCTCGCCGCGCTGTTCGGCGGGCGGAACCGGGGGCTGCCGGCCCTGTCCCGACGCGTCGAACCGGCCTTGGCGACGGGTGCGGCGCCGCCCCGCGCGGCCAGCCCGGTCCCGTCCGTTGCGCAGCATGCCGGCGCGAGGCGTGCCGACGCGGCCGGGACCGAGACCGTCCCGGTGCTGGCCGCACTGCCGCTGCCCGGGTCGGCCGACCTCGCCGGCATCCTGGCGGCCTTCGCGCATGAGCCGGATGGCGCGCTGGTGCGGGCCGCAGCAGATGTTCACGCGACATTGAGGGCCGCCTTCGTCGAGGCCGCCCCCGACGCCCCCATGACGGTGCTGGTCACGCCGCTGCGGGACCCGTCGAACTGCGATGCCGAAAGCGTCGCGCTGTCGCTCGCCCTGGCGGCGGCCGGGGCAGGACGCCGCGTTCTGCTGGTGGGAGCGCGGTCCGACGATCGCCTCCGCCGGACCCTGGTTCCGGGGGAGGCGCCTCTCTGCCTGCTGGAACGGGAGGGCTCGCTCCGGCCGCTCTACCGGCTTGCGGCCGCCGGCCGCACCGTTGCGCTGCTGCCCGACGATCCGGAGGCGGTCGGGGCGTTCCGGTCCGGCCCCGGACCCGCTCCTGGGGCCGGAGGTCTCCAACGGCGGCGCGGATGGTCGGGGTTCGATACCGTGGTGGTGGTGGGCGCCGGGGTCGAGGCGGACGCGGGTACACCGGACTGCGGCCTCGATCTGATCCTGATCGCGGCCCCGCAGGGCACGGCGTCGGCGGACCTCCGGGCCGCGTCGCGCAGGCTGAAGCGTGCCGGTGAGCGGCCCTGCGGGGCGCTGCTCGTCTCGGTCGCGCCCTCGGTGACGGCGGTACCGGCCGTGACTGCGATGCCGACCTTGACGGCAATACCGACCCTGACGGCGCCGCCGGCCGTGATGGGGGAGCCATCTCCGGCGCGACGGCGGGCCGCCCTGCCGCCCGGCCACCGACGGAGCCTCGACCCGGCGCGACGACGCCTCACCGCCTGATCGCCGCGCCCCCGCCCTCGGCTGCAGCCGAGGATGCTGCCGCCCGCACGGGGCAACCACAGGCGGGTGCAAGCCGTTCGCTTGACGCCGCCCGCGGACCGACGAGGTCCGGACCGTCGGCGAAATCGATGGGGTGTCGAGGTCATGAACGAGACGAGTGTCACCAAGGTCGCGGCCACCGCGGCCGCCACGGGACCCGAAGGTCAAAAATATCTCGCGAGCGGGCGAACCCTGTCGATGCGCCTCTGGGAAGGCGAGGCCAGCGGGACCGAGAAGGAAGCGGTCCGGCGCGACTACGAAACGGTCGGCTACGTGATCTCGGGCCGCGCCGAACTGGTGATCGAAGGCAAGACCGTGACGCTCGACACGGGGGCGTCCTGGGTGGTGCCCAAGGGCGCGTCCCACACCTATCGCATCCTCGAAACCTTTACGGCCGTGGAAGCCACGGCGCCTCCGGCCGAAGCCCAGGGCCGGGACGCGGCCTGAGGCGGGAATCCGGCCTCGCGGACCGGGCGCGATCATGCGAGCCGAGCCTTGATGGCGACGCGTTTGCGCGCCACATTCGCGTCTCGATCCCGCTCCGTGAGGCTCGATGCAGGCCCGCTACTTCCCCTGGCGCGACAGGTCCGGCCGCCTGTCGGCCCTCAAGCTCTGCACCTTCGCGGCGGTCTTGCTCCCCGGTCTCTCGGTCGCGCTGGGCTGGGAACTGGGCTGGCTCGCGCCGAAACCCGTGACCGAGGCCATCCACGAAACCGGGGTCTGGGCCGTCAGGATCCTGGTGGCGTCGCTTGCCGTTTCACCGCTGCGCCGGATCGCCCAGTGGCCCAAGCTCATCGCCGTGCGGCGCATGCTCGGCCTAGCGGTGCTGGCCTATGCGGCGGTCCATCTGACGCTTTACCTCGTCGACCAGAAGTTCGACCTCGCTCATGCGGCGAGCGAGATCGCACTGCGGTTCTATCTGACCATCGGCTTCATCGCGCTCCTGGGCTTCGCGGCGCTCGGCGCCACCTCGACCGACGCCATGATCAAGCGGCTCGGCGGCCTCGCGTGGAACAGGCTCCACGCGCTGGTCTACCCGATCGCCATCCTGGCGTTGCTGCACTTCATGATCCAGTCGAAACTCGACGTCAGCCAGCCCGTGACCATGACCGGGCTGTTCCTGATCCTCATGGGTCAGCGCCTGCTGCAGCGCTACGATCTCGGCGACAGCATCGTCGCGCTCGCGGGTCTCGCGGCGGCGGCGTCGATCCTCACGGCATCGTTCGAGGCGGCGTGGTACCATGTCCGCAACGGGATCGACGTCGCCGACGTACTCGGCGCCAACCTGGGATTCGACGGTGCCGTGAGGCCCGCCTGGTTCGTCCTGGCGGCCGGAGTCGCGGTGGTGGTGTTGCGCCTCATGCGCCGCTTCTGGGCGCGGCGCCCCCGTCCGGCGCCTCGCCTGCAGGTGGCCGAGTGACATGGCTCCGGGCCGATCGGCCCTGAGGAGGACAGGATGGCGTCACGGATGAAACGGACGGCCCAGCGTGCCGCGTTGCTCGAACTCGGCGCCGCCGTGGCCGAGGAGATGAAGGCCGGGCAGGGGGTCGACGGCACCCGCACGGTGGCCGATGTCCTCGCCATGATGCCGCAGGCGACGCTCGAGGTCATGGCGCTGATCGAGAAGGAGACGCGCAAGCGACGTCCCGACGCCTATCTCGTGGCGGCGCTCGCCTATATGGCCGGGCAGGCGCTCGAACTGCTGCGATATGGCGTCGAGCGGGCCGACCCCGCGGCCGAGGCGACGCTCGGCGAGGCTCGTCAGCGTCTGGTCGCCCATGCGCGCTCCGACCGGGCCGATCCGACCGTGCTGATGCTGCTCGCCAAACAGTTCGCGGCCGCCAAGCTCGACATCGGCGAGACCTTGCGCGACGCCATGGGCCGCTTGATCGCCGCGGAAGCCGAGGACGTGGACGATGCGGGAGGCGGCGACCTCGACATGGAGCGGCACCTCGCCGAACTCGGCGAGGAACTCGGCGACGATCCCTTCGCGATCCACACCGAACTCGCCGAAACCGCGTCCTCGTTCCCGACCGAGCATCGGCTCGCCATGGCGAACTTCATGCTCGGCTCCGTTTCGGGCGCCGTCAGGCAAGCCGCCCTGGGGTGGCTCTTCGACCCGGAGCCGCAGGCCAGGGTGGCGGTGGCCGAGATGCTGGGCGAGCAGGCCCGGGCGGGCCGCCTCGACCCTGCCACCCTGCGTCGTCTCGTCGCCGGCCGAAACTGGCTGCCGGCAGGCGAGCGCGACAAGGTCGACGACGGCGTCAGGGCGGCCCGGCGCAAGGGCACCGAGCCGGAACCCCTGCCGGCCACCAAGGTGCTGGAGGCGGTGGCGTCGGCCTTCGACGGATCGGGGGCCGGCAGTGTCTTCGTGCTGGTCAAGACCGGGCGCCGACATGCCGTGGTGTCCCTCTTGTTCAAGCTCGGCACCGGCTTGCGGGACGCCTGGGTGCAACGCGACCTCGGCAAGGCGGAAGGGCGGGATCTGCTGGACCGCGTCGCGGGCGAGATCGACGTCGTCGACGTCTCGATGGACTACGTCGGCCGCGCGTTGCGGCATTTCCTCGGTCTCCAGGTCGCGACCGGCGCACTGCCCCCGTTCGGAGCGCTGGGCGCGATCGAGATGCTGGGGCTCGGATCCGCCAATCCGCAGGTCCTCTCGGTCGACGACGTCGTGGCGGAGGCGCTCGCGGCCGATCCTGAGCGCGACGGCGACGACGAAATTCTGGCCGGCAGCGCGGCCTGGTTCGACCATCACGGCTTCATGGAGAGCTGGTTCGAGGACGACGCGGCGGTCGACGCGGCCCTCAAGGGCAGAAAGGGGTTGTCGCGCATCCGCAAGGTCGATCTGGTCCTCGAGGCCGTGGTGGCGCCGCAGCGTCGGCGCTGGGCGGAACTGCTGGCCTGGACGGCGCTGGTCACGGCGGAAGCCGACGACGGCAAGGAGGAGGCGGCCGCCTTCGCGGTCGTGGCACGCGAGATGCTGAGCGACCGCCCGGCCGGCGGGATCCCGTTGCTGCGCGACATCGCCGAAGCCACGGTCGAGGCGCGGCGGATGCGGCGGCAGTAGGGGGACGCGGACGCAACCGCGTCGTTCCCGACCTGTGGCTCGCGACGGGACTCGTGGCCCGAAGCTCGGTTTTTTGAGCTGGCGCATGTCAGCGGCAGCACCACACGCGCCAGGCAGCCCAGCCTGGGTCCCGCACTGGACCCCCGCTGCCGATGCGGCTAAGCCCGGGTTTGCTCCGCCGGCCGTAACCGACCCGTGGGCTCTCCCGAAGACAGGGCGTCGGCCGACGGATCGCGCCGCGGGCGCCGAGGATCCAGCATGTCCAATCCGTTGAACGATCTCGTCGCGTTCCTGACCGCCGATACGAGCGACTATAACGCGCTCGGCGCCGCCAGATACGTGATCCTGATCGTCTTCTATGCCCTGATGATCGCCAGCTTGACGCTATTCGTCGTCAATTTCCGGGAGGATCGCGCGCAACGCAGCGGGCGGTCGCTATGGGTCTGGCTCACGCGCGTGCTGGTCGGCTGCATGTGGTTTCAGGGTATGCTGTGGAAGCTGCCCTTCGGCCCCACCAACGGCCTGCACTACTGGATGGAGCAGATGGCGGGCCGGGCCGCTTTCCCGCAGCTCGGGCGGTTCGTGTCCGACGTGCTGCTGCCCAACTTCGGACTGATCAACCCGCTCGTGTTCCTGGCCGAGTTCGGATTCGCCACGGCCCTGATCCTGGGGCTTTTCGTGCGGCTCGCCGGCTTCGGCGCCCTGGTCTTCGCGCTCACGCTCTGGCTCGGCATCTACAACCAGCGTCCGGGCGACCCCGCCGAATGGTCGTGGAGCTACGTGTTCCTGGCCATGCTGTGCGGGTACTTCTCGATCTTCGCGGCCGGACGCGCGCTCGGGGCCGACGCATGGCTGCGCCGCAACGTGCCCTCGGTCCGCGACAGGCGCGGGCTCGGGAGGCTGTTGCGGACCCTGACCTGACGGACGGCGAAGCCGTCACGCTCGGCGCAGGGTCGTGGCGAGCCTGAGGAAAGTCTTCATCAGGGTCAGGGCGGCCGCCACCGAGGCCGAAACGTTGCCCGACACCTTGGACATTCCGCCGACGCGGTTGCGGCAACCGACCGGCACCTCGACGATGCGGAGCTTGCGGGCGGCCGCCCGCATCTGCATCTCGAGGTTCCAGCCGTAGGTGGTCTCGCGCATGCCGAGCCGGTCCAGTGCGGTCTTCGCGATGGCCCGGAACGGCGCCATGTCGGTGTAGCGCACCCCGTAGGCCGCGAACATCAGGAGCCCGGCGAGCCGCCCCGCCACGACCTGCTGGGGCGTGAGGCTGCCGGGCTCGCGCTCCCCCCGCAACCGCGACCCGACGATGAAATCCGCCTCGCCCCGCATCACCGGCCCGACGATAGCGGGCGCGTAGGCCGGGATGTCGGAGCCATCGCCATCGATGAACGCCACGACGGCGGCGTCGGACCGCACCGCCGCGACGCCGGTCGCGCAGGCGAGCCCGTAACCGCGGCGGCGCTCGACCACGACCTCGGCGCCGGCGTCCCGCGCGACGGCGGCGGTGCGGTCCCGCGAGCCGCCATCCACCACGATCACTTGATCGAAGCCGAGATCCACCAACGCGCGCACCAGCTCCCCGATGGCCGCCTCCTCGTCGAGGCAGGGGATCACCATCGCGACCACGGCCACGGAACCGTCGATCCTCACGGGCGTGCCCTCGGGGCGTTCGACCGTTCCGGTGGGCGGCATCGGACCCGTCTTCGGCCGCGCGGGGCCACGCTCGACGGCAGCCCGTTCGCGAGGGTTTCCGGGTCGATCATCAAGGTCGCGGGCTCACAGGCTCCAGCGCAGGCCGCAATTACTGCAGGCAGTGGGCGGCGTGTCGGACTGAAGGGCGTTGCGGAACTCCTGGTAGCGCGCCCCGGTCCAGATCTCGCGCAGGGAGTCTTGGGTGGCGTCGCCCAGCGTGTAGTTCTCGTAGCCGTGCTGGGCGAAGGGAGCGATGCAGCAGGGCAGGGCGCGGCCGTTGGCCGTGAAATACATCACGGTCCATGGTCGGCCGCAGAGGGACCACGGGTTCCGGCCCGTCGCCTTCTCCAGGCTCATGCCGGGCTCGGAGGCGGCGCCCGAGGCCGAGAACGTCACCCCGAGGCTGCGGGCCAGGTCCTCGGCGGCCCGGAGATGGACGGCCTCGTCGCCGTCCATGCGCTCGAACAGCGCCTGGTCGGGCCGGGCGAGACCCACGGTGTCGCGCTCGAAGAAAACGAGGCGCTGCAGGTAGACCTCGCGGACACCGATCTCGGCCGCGAGCCGCACGAAGGCCGGCAGTTCCGCCACGGTCTCCTTCAGCCCGGTCAGCCAGGCGGAGACGCGGGGCTTGGCGAAGCCGCCGCGCTCCTGCAGCTCGCGGAAGCGACGAACGTTCTTGAGGATCCGCTCGAAATAGTCGACGCCGCGCACCGCGAGATAGCTCTCGCGCGTGGAGGCATCGAGCGACACCCGCAATTCATCCAAGCCGGCGTCGATGAGGGCGCGTCCGTTGCGGTCGTTCAGCACCGTGCCGTTGGTGTTGAACAGCACATAGGTGCCGCGGTCCTTGAGGTAGCGCACCATCCTGGGCAGGTTCTTGACCAGCATGGGCTCGCCGACCCCGTGCAGCACGGCGCGGGACAGGTCGGGCAGCTGGTCGACGATCGAGCGGAACAGGTCCCAGCCGAGGTCGGCCGGCGGCTCGAGTTCGACGTAGGTGCGCGGGCAGGTGGTGCAGAGCAGATTGCAGCGGTTCGTCACCTCGAGATAGAGGCAGACGGGTGGTCGGGTCGCCAGGGCGCCGCGGTTTGGGTCGGCAGCCTCGTGGTACCGGCGTGGGTCGATGATGGGGGCGAGCGCAGCCGTCGCATCGGCCGAGGCGGCCAGGGCTTCGTCGGTCTCGAGCGTCATCGATCACATCCCTTTCGCGCCAGCGCCACGTCGTGCCAGCGCCATATGTCCCGGCCCACCGCGGCCAGCACGGGCGCCATCAGGAGACTCCAGCGGACCAGGAAATCCGGCGCATCGCCGTTGAACCCGTAGAGCAGGAACCCGAACGTGGTCAGGGCGAAGGGGCTCCACCAGCCCAGTAGCGGCGTGAAGGGGGCCGCCACGAGGAAGTACCATGGAAACACCGGCGTCAATAGCATCAGGAAGACGACCACGAGCAGGGCCGTGCCGCCGAGCCCCGCCGCGAGGGCTTCATCGCCGCGCCGCCGCGTCCACAAGGCGAGCGCCAGCAGGACGACGGCGGCCGCCGCGCCATAGGCGCCGGTCATCCAGGGCCGGTAGAGGCCCGCCGCCTTGACGAGCGCCAGCGCGAAGAAGCCCTGTCCGCTGTCGAGTCCCTGCTCATGGGCGTAGTCGGGCAGGAAGCCGATCACGCCCACCCCGGCCGACAGGAACGGCAGGTAGCAGACAGCGACCGCCGCGACGACGAGGAGCGGAAGCTTGACATCGTAGGGCCGCCAGAGTGCCGGCATGCCGAGCGCCGCGGTCGGCTTGACGAGAGCCCCGAGCGTCAGGGCGAGCGCCGCCGCATAGGGGCGGGCCGCGCTGCCGCACCACGCGAAACCACCGAACAGGAACGCCATCACGGCAGCCTCGACGTGGCCGTTGCCGGCGATCTCCCAAACCGGCGCCGGATGCAGCAGATAGACGGCCAGCAAGGCCCGCGGCCGTCCGAGTCGGTCGAGCAAGCGCGCGGTCGCCAGCACCGCCACGCCCTCGAGCAGCACCATGGCGGCCTTCATGGCGAGGACGCTTTCCGAGACGCGCGTCACCAGCGCGAAGAGCGCTTCGGCGACGGGCGGGTAGATGGTCACGGCGTAGTCGCGCTTGTCGATGAGGCCGTATTGGGCGGCGTCGCGCAGCGGCACGAGGACCGGGTCGGCCGGAACATGGAGGTAGGGGTTGAAACCCGCGCCGACGACGCGGCCGTCCCAGATGTAGCGGTAGATGTCGCCCGAGAGATCCGGAGTGGTGAACAGGAACGCGACCCGCAGCGCCACCGCGGCCACCACGACGAGCGGGAGAGCCGCGCGGGCACCCGCCCTGAGCGCCAGCCGCGCGGCCGCGAGCGCGAGCCCGCTCTGGGTGAAGGCGCCGGCGTAGAACAGGAGGTCGCTGCGCTGCCGCGCCGCTGCCGTGCCCCAGGCCGCGCACCCGATCAGGCCCAGCACGGCCGAGAGCGCGAGCGGTACTCCTCCGCGCCTGCCATCAGACCGCATCGACGAATCCCGCGGCCAGCACGGCGCGGGTGGCGGGAGCAGGGGCGCCGGGCCTGGTCAGGCCGGCGGGCGGACGGCCCGCGAACTCGGCGACGAGCCAGGCGAAGCTCTCCGCGTCATCGACATCGTACCAGGGTGCGACCTCGACGGCTGGCAATCCGATCGCGGCGGCCCGGTCGCGGGAGTGCCGCATCACGGCGGACGTGCTCCAAGGAATGTCGGTGAAGATCGCGGGCTCGCGCAGCTTCAGCCCCACCAGCGTGTAGCCGCCGTCGAGCGCCGGGCCGAACACGACCCGCTCCCCCGGGCGCCGCAGGGTCGCTACGGCATCGACGAGGATCGAGTCGGGCAAGGTGGGACTGTCGCCGTTGACCAGCACGGCGCAGTCGTGGCCGCGCCCCAGCAGGTCCGCCGTGGCGGCATCGAGAACGGCGCCGAGCACGGGATGGGTGTGAACCGCATAACCGAAGCTCGGCGGAAGAAACGTCGCGAGTTCGATCGCGTCATTGGCCGGGCTGCAGACCGCGTAGCCCCGGGCGCCGACCGCGGCCCCCACGCGCTCGATTGTGGCCGCGACGTCGTCCAGGAAGGCACGAGACAGGACCGCGGCGCGCTCGGCGCCGAGTCGCGGGATCAGCCGCGTCTTGCTGGTGCCGGCTTTCGGCACCTTGCAGACGATCGCGATGGCGGCCGTGGGGGTGGACAAGCGTGCGGTCTCCTCAGCGGCAGAATACGCCCCACCCCCGCCAGGGTTACGCACGACCCGACGCGACGCTCCGCCCTGAACGGTCCTGGTCGGCCGGGCGCGCCGCCTCTATATCTCGGCAACCTGCCTCCGAACGAGGCCGGGCCGCCGTGACCAGATCATGACGAGAACCGACAGGCGGCCCCCATGACGCTCCATACACCGCCGCCGACCGTCCCGGCAAAGTTCAGCCTGGGGCTGGGCCTGACCAACGAATGCAACCTCAGTTGCTCGTTCTGCTATCGCGATCCGTCTCGCACCGACCGGCTGACGCTTGCCGACGTCGAGGCCGTGATGGAGCTGCTGCCGATCCGCTCGGTCAACCTCGGCACGGGCGAGAACGGCATGCATCCCGATTTCAGGCGCATGCTGAGATATTTCCGCACCCGTGACGTCAAGCTCACCATCACGTCGAACGGCCACTCGATCGCGGTGCTCGACGACGAGGACGTCCGCTCGTTCGCCGAGGTCGAGTTCTCGCTCGACTACCCCAACCGCGACGAGCAGGACGCGCAACGCGGTGCCGGCAACTGGGATCTGGTTCAGCAGCAGGCGGCGCGCTGCCGGCGCCTGGGCGTCGGCGTGACTGTCATCGCCGTGATGATGCGGACCAACTACGACCGCCTGCACGAAATCGCGACGGTCGCCCAACGCTTCGATGCCCCGCTACGCATCAACGTCTATCAGGCGGTGCGGACCGACCTGTTCGCGCTGACCTACGACGAATATTGGCGCGGGTTCGAGACCCTGTTCGCCGCCACCGACGTGATCGCCATCGGCGAGCCGTTGGTGCGGGCCATGGCGGGCCTGCCGCCGCGGGCCGGCGGCTGCGGCGTGTCCACGGTGCGGGTGACGCCGCGCGGCACGGTGCAGCCCTGCGTCTACTGGCCGGGCGGGGGCGCCCCCATGGCGGATCTCATCGCGGCCGGTGCCGCCATCGTCGACACGGCGCCCTTCGCGGCGGCCCGCGCGGTTCCCGCAGCCTGCATTCCCTGCGCCCATCGCGCGACCTGCGCGGGCGGCTGCGCGGGGCGACGCCGCCTGCTCGACCAGCCGGCCGAGCCGGACCCTTATTGCCCGGTGATCCGCGGCGACGCGAGGCCGCTCACCATCCGCATGGCGCCATCGCGGGACTTGGCCAAGCTCGAAAGCGCCTGCACCACCATCGTGACGGCGCGCTGAAGGCCTTGCCATGCCTCGCCGCGGCCCGCCCGTAGCCGGGTCGAGGGCGGGCTGGGCTGAGGGCGTCGTCGAAACTGGCGGCAGGCTGACCGGAGACCACACGGCATGGCGCATTGGCTCTTGAAGAGCGAACCCGAGACATGGTCCTTCGCCGACCAGCAGGAGGCCGGTCCGGACGGCACGTTCTGGAATGGCGTGCGCAACCATTCGGCCAAGCGATGCCTCATGGCCATGCGGGTCGGGGAGCAGTGTTTCTTCTACCATTCCGGCGGGGAGCGTGCCGTCGTGGGCATCGTGGCCGTGACGAAGGCCTACTATCCCGACCACACCGACCCGACAGGCAGGTTCGGCGTGGTCGATGTCCGGGCCGTGCGGCCGCTGTCGCCCGTCACGCTCGACCGGATCAAGGGCGAGCCGCGATTGGCCGAGATGGTGCTGGTCAAGAATTCGCGCCTGTCCGTGCAGCCCGTAACGGATCCGGAATGGGCGGTCGTGCTGGAGATGGCGGGCCAATAGGCGGTGCGATGAGCCCGACCCAGCAAGATGAGCGGTGGGACGTCTGCTCCGCCTAGATGAAGTTCAGCGCCTTCAGGCTGCTGTGGCCGTGGCGGCCGACGATGAGGTGATCGTGGATCGCGATGCCCATGGGCTTGGCGATCGCGATGATCTCGTGGGTCATGCGGATATCGGCGGTCGAGGGTGTCGGGTCGCCGGAAGGATGGTTGTGGACCATCAATCCTCCATATGCCAAATGATTGCGATTACAGACGAAAGTGAGCTAGGCGAAGTTCAGTGAGAACGGCGATTGGGATCGGCAGATCGTGCTTGCCCTTGATCATCACGGCTGATCCTGCTCGCTCAGGGTGGGTCTCCGTGAGGCACGGCAGGCCACGAGATTCTTCTCGTCCCAGGCATCGAGCGCGTCAATCGGGTAGAGCACAGCCTTACCTATCTTCACAAAGCCCGGCCCGATACGCATCGCCCGCCAGTTCCGCAGCGTGCCAACGGTGATCTCGCTGCGGTAGCGCTCTGAAACCTCTTCGGCTGTCAAAAAAATCCGCTCGGTCATTCCCGAACCCTCTTCGTCATCGTGGCTCACAGAGACGTAGCCCGCGAGCTAACTGCGAAAAAGGGCTCTCAAGCAGGGTTCGAAAGTGGATCGTCCGCTCGTCTCGGAAGGCGTGCGCCCGGCTTCGCCCGAGTGCGGCAAAAAACTTTGGGAGCAACCGCTCGGCCAATGATGCTAGCCCCCGATGGCTCCTATGTGGCCCCTAAACAGACCGCTTTTTGAGCCAAGAAATCTGGGCTACGCTCCCCTACGCTCGAGTGCGTTGGAGTAGGATATAGCGAGCTAGATCAGTCTCTTAGCTCTTCCTATCCTACGCCGGCCCTCGACGGAACGCGACCCGATCCTCCCTAGCGCTGCTCCTATGTGGCTCCTGGAAACCGGGTCCAGCTAGGAGCCAGACATGCCTTCCACCAAGCTCACCAAGAGCGTCGTCGACACCGCCAGACCCACCAGCCGCGACTATGAAATCAGGGACACCGTTGTCCCTGGCTTCCTCTGCAAGATAACGCCAGCCGGGCGCAAGACCTTCATGCTTTCGTATCGCACGCCGACGGGCGAGCGGCGGAAGCCGGCGCTCGGCACCTACGGCCAGATCACCGTCGATCAGGCGCGCAAGCTCGCCCAGGACTTTCTCGCCTCCGTCCGCGGCGGCGCCGACCCGAGCCAGGAGCGCCAAGTCGCCCGCACGGCTCCGACCGTGAAGGACCTGAGCGACCGCTTCATGTTGGAATACTCGGAGGCGCGAAACAAGCCGTCCACCGTTGCGGGGAACAGGACCAACCTTAAGGTCCACATTTTGCCCACCCTCGGCAAGGTGAAGGTCGCCGACCTTAAGCGGCCCGATGTCGCCGACCTGATCGGCCGTCTGCGCGATCGGCCGACCACCGCGAACCATTGCCTCTCGCTGCTCCGCAAGATGTTCAACCTGGCCGAGCTCTGGGGCCTGCGGCCGGACGGCACGAACCCGTGCCGACACATCCAGAAGTACACCGGCTCAAAGCGCACGCGTCTCATCACCGACGACGAGCTGGCCCGCCTTTACGCGTATCTCGACCATGCGGATGCCGAGGGCCTTGAGCACCCGCTTCTCACCTTGGCGATCAGGCTGCAGTTCGATTTCGCCGCCCGGATGTCCGAGGTGCTCGGACTGCAATGGGAGTGGATAGATTTCGCGAAGCGCCGAGTGGTATGGCCCGACAGCAAGACCGGCGGCATGTCGAAGCCGCTGAGCGCCGAAGCCGCGCTGCTGCTGCGCGCGGCGCCGCGCTACTCGGGCTCTAAGTTCGTGATCCCCGCCCTCTTCGACGGCTCCAAGCCGATGTCAAAGCACACCTATTGGGCGGGCTGGCGACGCATCCTCGACCGCGCAGGCTTGCCACATTGCGGGACGCACGCGGTCCGGCACCGGGCGGCCACCGACATTGCCAATTCCGGCGTGCCCGTGAAGGTCGGCATGGCGCTTACCGCCCACAAGACGGTCACGATGTTCATGCGTTACGTCCATACCGAGGATGACCCGATCCGCCAGGCCGCGGAGACCGTCGCCTCGCGCAGGCGCATCGCCGTCCAGGGCGCGGCTTCGACGGCCGAAGGCGGCGTCAACGAGAAGCAGCCTGAGGATTCTGCGGCGGCCGCCGCAGCGGCTGCGCCGAGGGCGGTCAAGGCGATCGTCGATCGCCATTCGGCCAGCACAGGGCTGGGCAACTATCGCCCCTACCGCAACCGGAAGGGTGAGAACCGCCCCGCCCCGCCGAAGCGCGCCCGTCGGGTCGCTCAGGTCGAGGAGGCGGAGCATGTCTGATTGCCGCAATCCCGAAGGCCGGTGGCCACCGCTGGAGATCATGCGCCGGGCGAAGGAGGTCGACGACACTGGCTTGATCCCGTTCGTCGACACCGAAGCAGCCGCTCGCTACCTCGCGCTCAGCCCGCACTCGCTCGAATGCTACCGCTCGCTCGGCGGCGGACCGCCCTTCTACAAGTTCGGCAAGTTCGTCCGCTATGCGGTGCGGGACCTCGAATCGTGGGCGGCGCGTCGATGCTGCGACCGCACCGCGGGCGACAACTCGCGTACGTACTGAACCATCGGGAGCAGGCTACGCTGGCGGTCGGAACGAAGCTCCGCCAGCCATCGGAGCCGCTCCAAACCGTCCAGTCGGACATTTACTGAAAAGATTGGGTCTGATACCCAAACTCGACACTCACTTCGGGCATGAGACTCGAACTTTTGGAGGACTGATGCGGCTCGTTCCCACACGCCAAGCGCTACAGCTGACGGGCCTTTCGGCGCCGACGCTGCGCGAGTGGACGAGCCGGCGGGCACTGATTCCGGCCGACGTGCCGCCAAAAAGTCAGGGGTCGTCCGCCCAGTTCAGCTGGCAGACCATACCTGCTGCTCCGAATCGCAGACACCCTCCGTGAGAGATTTTACCTCGAACTTCAGGCGCACCGCTCGCTCTTCACCAGTTTGCGGCGAGGCCTGCGCCGCAGGTCCTTCATAGCGCTATGGGACAAAGCTCTCGTACTTCATGGGCGCGACGAATGGATTTTGGTGGACGCTGGAACGGAACCGCTCAGGCAAGATGCCATCCTGATCCTGCTGAACGCTCATCTCAGCATCCTTTCGGAGGGATTCGCGCTGCCTAAGCCCGCAGGCGTAGCGGGGCAACTCGACCTATTTCCTGCAACGCCGGTTGGAGAACCCGCCAAGCAGGCTGCCCCAGCGGTCGGCAAGCCGGTCGTAGAACGACGACGGAGGTCAGCGTGAGGAGCGCGGCCTTCGAGAAGGTTTTGCAGGCGACCGGCTACCTGGGGGAGAACAGTCGCTCTGCTCCGGGGCTGACCCTGGCGGGCGAGGTCGCCGACGCGAAGCTGCGCACGATCCTGGACGACAATCGTGTCGGCCTGAACGCCGACGCCGTCTTTTCAGCGCACAGTGCCGTGACGAGCATCTTCAAGGATGCTGGCTACGAGCAGCCCGACGACGCAGAAATCCGCTTCTGGCACGAAGCGGCCTGGAATATCGGCCTCGCCCCGCTGCTGTGGATCGTCACACCGACGGATGTGCGTCTCTACGATTGCTATGCCTCGCCATTGGTCGATGGCGAGGGCTCAGCGTCGCCACCGATCCTTGACCGCTTCGGTATCGACTCGGCGGAGCGATTGCGGGCGCTCGACAGCGCTTGCGGGCGACTGGCGACCGAAACTGGCGCCTTCTGGTCGAGTGCCATCGGCTCGCAGATCAGCAGGCGACACCGTGTCGATCGCGAGCTGCTGGCCGAAATCAGTGCGCTGGAACAGCGTCTGGTCGATCTAACGCCTGACGATGGTGACTTAGCGACGCGGGCGCTCGCTCGCGACCTCGCACAGCGCTTCATCGGACGCTGCATCTTTACCTGGTATCTCCTCGACCGGGGCCTGGCTCAGCAGTTCTTGCCGCCAGCCGTTGCGCCCGATCTGAGCGCAATGTTTGCGACACCGGAAAGCGCGTTTCAGCTTTTCGGCTGGCTTCGGTCAACGTTCAACGGCGACCTCTTCCCGATGGACGATCCCGGCACGGAGCGCGAGCACCTCACGCCGAAGCACCTGTCCTATCTGCGTGACTTCGTCGAAGGGCGAAGCCTCATCCCCGACAGACATGGCCAGGGGCGCCTTTTCCGATTCCGGTTCAATGCAATTCCCGTCGATCTCGTCAGCTCGATCTATCAGCAGTTCGCACGGTCTAGCGCGGCGGAAGAGGCGGACTCGCAAGGCCTTCATTATACCCCGGTCGAGCTCGTTCACCTGACGCTCGACCCTGTATTTGAGGCGCTGCCGGTGAAAGCGCGAGTCGTCGATCCCGCATGCGGTTCAGGCGCGTTTCTCGTCGAGGCCTTTCGGCGTCTTGTCTGGCGGGCGAGTGGCGGCAAGCCCGCGTCCCGCAAGCTCGTTCGCCAAATCCTGTACGAGCAGCTCTTCGGCGTGGACATCAACAGGTCGGCGCTCGGTATTGCGGCGTTCAGCCTGTACCTCGCCGCACTAGAGCTCGACGAAGAGCCGGTAACCGACGTCAGGGACCTGAAGTTTGATCACCTGATCGGGGAAACGCTTTTCGAAGCCGATTCCTTGTCGGAATCGCTTCCCGACGCGCTCACCGCGCAGCCGTTTGACGCCGTCGTCGGCAATCCCCCCTGGACCTTTGTCGGACAGCAAGGCGCGTCCCGCAAGCGGGCCAAGGACGACCTCGGAACGCTCCGGCCTCGCCGCAGCCCGGACCAGGCCTTCTTGAGCCTCGCGGCGAAGCTCGCCGGCGATGCAGGTCGGATCGGGATGATCATGAAGGCCACGCCCTTCTTCTCGAAGGACGTTCATGCCGTCGAAGCCAGGAAGGTTTTGTTAGAGCGCCTCACCCCGGTCGCTTTGATCAACCTGTCGTACCTTCGGCGCGAAGAGCTGTTTCCAGATGCGGTGGGCCCGGCTCTCCTGTTCTTCTCGCGCTGCGCGCTTGCATCTGATGCAAAGCGCATCCTCGTCGGGTCCGTACCTTGGACACCAGACTTTCGTCGCACCGGCATGTTCAACGTCGGTCCGGGCGAAATCCGGTCCGTTCCCCTCGACCGCGTTCTGGCCATTCCACCCTTCTTGAAGGCAGCAACCTTCGGCACCGTCCGGGACGGCTGGCTAATTGAAAGGCTCGAACGCGAGTTTCCAACACTCGGCTCCGTGCTCGACACGCTCGGCCGCAGCGAGTCCGACCATCGCGGCCAAGGCTTCCAGGTGAAGGGAGATTCCAACGAGCCTCCCAAGTACTATAGCCGGTTGAAGGTGGTCACGCCCGATGCGTTCACGGCTTTCCGTCTTCGCGAAGAGGCGCTCCCGCCCTTCACTCACAAAAGCTTGCACCGCCCCAGGCGGGAAGGAATCTTTCGCGGTCCGCTTCTCATCTGCTCAAAGGTGGGAAACAGCTCGGGCACCGAACGAGGGCGGTACAGCGCGGCCGTCCATGAAGATGACGTGCTCTACACACAGAATTTTTATGGCGTGTCCTTTCGGGACGCAGACCCCGACTATGCATTCGCATTATCCGGGATCCTGAACTCAAGCCTCACGGCCTTCCAGTTCGCTCTTGGGGGGCCGACGTGGGGTTTGGAACGCCCGACCGTTGAGCCACACGACCTGCTCTCTTTACGAGTGCCGCCCCTACAGAAGATCAGCCGCTCGGAACTTGAATCGCTGGTCAGCGCGGAACGCGCCGCGGCGAAAGCGCCAACCGGCGCGACGCTGGCCGCGCTCGACCAGGCTGTATTCGATCTCTACGATCTCGAACCCGAGGAGCGCGTCCTCGCCGCCGACAGCGTCGAACGGGCCCGCTACCTAATTTTTGAAAACCGCAGGGAGCGCGTCGGCCTTGTAGCGCCGCCCGGGGCGGAAACCCTCAAGGACTATGCGCGTCAGGTCACGCTGACGGTGAACGCCTATCTGCGCGCCCGAGGCGAGCGCCATGTCGAAGCGGTCGTATACGACAAGCGGCTTACACATGCCGACTGGCCCGCCGGTATATCCGGCGTGACGGCGGTTCGCTTTGTTATGGCGGCAGGCGGTCCAGGCGCAGAACCAACCGTTCGTGACGGCGACCCGGCCGATCTCGAGGTCCTCGCCACGATGCTGCGCGGCCAGTTTGACAGCGACGTTCCACCTTATCTGAACGAGCGTCGCCAACTCCGCCTCTACGGCGACGAGGATGTCTTCATTCTGAAGCCGACCGAGGTCCGCTACTGGACGCGTACCGCCGGCCTCAATGATGCCGATGTGATCCTCGCCGACCACTGGCTGCGGAGGCGGGATGCCGTTGCTCACGCCTGACATTCCGTATGGCAGCCCCGCCTTCGCTTTGTCGGATGATCAGATCGCCACCGTGCTCGACCTGGTCTGTCGGGGCGTGGACCAGGCCCGCGCCGACGTGACACCAGGGATGCTTGAAGTCCCGACGACGATGGTCGTCCGCAAGGCGATGCGGCGGGTGAAGAAGGTGCTTGGTTTCACGAACCTGCAGATCCGCGGCGAACATGAGCTTGAGGATATGTCCACTTCCGATCCGACGATTCTTGGCCGGATCGATATAACCCTCCAATTCCTTCACCAGTTCGGCGACGAGGACGCCTACGTGGCCGTCGAATGCAAGCGCGTCCGCGCTGGCGACGCCTCATTGAATGGAAGCTATGTGACCAACGGCGTCGATCGTTTCGTAACCGGCCAATATGCCGCCGGGCACGAGTGGGGCTTCATGCTCGGCTATGTGCTCAGCCTGCCGGTGGAAGACGTCGTCTCCTTCATCGATGCCCGCCTTCGCAAGGTCTACGGCGGTCCGGCTGGTTTGGCGCCGGAGTCCCCACACCCTGCGTCGATGGCGGTCCTTGAAAGCGCGGTCATCCAGGGCGGCCACCATACTCTCAGGCTGAAACACATATTCGTCGATATGCTCGCAGCCGCCTGACCATCTCTGCTTTCAGTCTTCGCCATACCACTCGCGGATGTCGATCACGTGCTGGACGTTTCTAAATGCCGTCACGTCCTCGACAGGGGCAGACATGGTCACCTCGAACCGGAAGCTCTCGCGCATCACCGCTCCTTCACCTCTGCGACGGTCCGACCCGGAGCCCCATTGCAACTCTACACCGAGTGAGCCCATCACCTTGAAGCCGATTTCCTGGTCGGTCAGCGCCGTGACAGAAAGGTCATAGATGTAAACCTCATCAATCGTGTGGTGCGTCGCTAGCTCGTCAATGCCTTGTAAGGTCTCGGAGATGAAGGCGTCCACCACTTCTTGGTCGATGTGGTCGTATAACGCCTGAAGCACCTCGTCGGGGCAATTCCCGAACGAGTCGTATAGTCCGCGCAAAGCAGAGAGCGCCTCGTCAACGAACCGATCGACTTCGGTCTGATCCGTGATGATCACTCCTGGACGAACGTGAGTGTATTTGCTCAGCGTGTTGATCGCCGCGATGGCATGTCGTGCAGATGCTCCACATCCGCCCCCGCCTCTTCGATGAACGCATCGCCCAACCCGCCTTGGGTGGCGTATTTTGCCCTTTGACGCCGCGTCGGCCCGGTCGTGTTCGGCTCCGGCCTGTACCAACTGCACGCGGTGACATTAGCGTCCGGTGCCAGCACATGGAGGGTGTGTCCGAACAGCTCCCGGATTGCCGCGGCGAAGAGGTTTAAACGGATGGGGTTATCAGCGTCGCCGACCACCCGCGTCGCACCGGCTAGAACCTGACGAGAGAAGTCGTCGACCAGAAGCGGCGCGAGTGTGACTTCGCCATTCCGACCAACTTGATCGGACGGGTTCTGGTCGGGCAAATCGCTGGTATCGCTCACCTGATGCGTAGTCGACGCAAGAGCTTCCCGAGCACTTCCTCATACGTGTCGGGATCGGTGAAGTCGGCGTAGAGCTTCCCCTTCAGGAACTCCGGAAGCTCGCACCTCTCATAGAGCAGCGGGAGAACGACGACCTCGCCGCCGGCGATCTCCCGGTTCATCGCCACATTCAATTCCTTCTTCACCCACGGTGCCCTGATCGATTTCGTCGAAAGCACCACCCCAATGAAACGGCAGACCTTCATCCCCTCCTCGATCTTGGCGATCAACGAATCGCCGATCTCGATTTCGGCTTCATCGACCCACACGCGCGGCACGCCGTGAGCGCGAAGGTCGTCGCGGAGGCGCCGCACGAAGGGCTTGTCCAAGCCGGTATGACTGAGAAAGATGCCGTGATATTTCTCGCGTGCTGGGTCCGCCTTCTCCGGGCCGATACTGTCACGGATGAGCTGGTTGGCGGCGTCAGCTGAAGTAGGGGGCGTCACCAGCCAGCCGGACGTCGAGCCCAAGTTCAGCCGGTCACCGAGGCTGTAGCCCTCTGGGGTTGCCGCGATTGAAGTGTAGCCGTCGACGATATCGGCAAGGCACAGCGTCCACCCGGTGCGCGACAATGAGTCGAAGTATCGTGCGAACGGACTGTCCGGGTCAACTTGGCCCATTGTTCGCCCCTTCTTGACCTGAAGATCGGCGCGCTTGACTAGGGCGTGTTGACATTCAGCGCAGAGCGATAGCTGCGCCAGCGAGGTGGATCATGGCACCGAAGCTCACGTCAGTCTTGTCGTAACGCGTCGCAATTCGGCGGAACGCTTTGAGAGTGCAAAA
>JAABUY010002611.1_pt1 | contig 21150 bp, 18 predicted proteins | sample 5560271 | NCBI WGS metagenome assembly JAABUY01 (sample SAMN10711886, study PRJNA513374) | rock metagenome | isolation source: Antarctica rocks | place: Antarctica: Victoria Land, University Valley | reverse complement strand
CTCGTGTGATCGAGGGATGGGTTCGGAGCATGGTCAAGGCGGTGCGTTTGGGGGAGATCCGTGGCTTCATCGGCGGGCTGTATGGGCCTGACCTGCACGCCAAACGGGTCGATGCGCTGGCGGGCGCGACGCTTGGCGTGATGACGGGGGCTTCGCTGGCGGTGGCGATGATTGGCCAGGCCTTGGCGCAGGCGCGGGGCCTGGTGACCAAGCACGCGGTCAAGCAGGTGGACCGGTTGCTGAGCAACAGCGGCATTGACGTGTGGGACAGCTTCGCGCGCTGGGTGCCGCGGCAGGTCGGCGCGCAGCCGGACATCCTGGTGGCGATGGATTGGACCGACTTCGACCATGACGGCCAATCGACGCTGGTGCTGAGCCTGGTGACGGGCCATGGCCGGGCGGCGGCGCTGATCTGGCTGACCGTCTGGAAGGAGGAGTTGGCTGACCGGCGCAACGACTACGAGGACGCCTGCCTGCGTCGCCTGGCCGAGGCGATGCCGCCAAACTGCCGAGTGACGATCCTGGCCGACCGCGGCTTCGGCGACCAGAAGCTGTTCGCCTTCCTGACCGAGTTGGGCTTCGGTTACGTGATCCGCTTCCGCGGCAACATCCGCGTCACCGACGCGGACGGGGAAACAAGGCCTGCCGCCGAGTGGGTTGGCAAGGGCGGCCGCGCGCGCAAGCTGCGCGACGCACGGGTTACCGCACAAGGGCGGCAGGTGGGTGCGGTGGTGTGCGTGCATGCCAAGGGCATGAAGGAGCCGTGGTGCCTGGCCGCCAGCGACCCGGAGGCGACGGCGGCCGTGCTGGTCAACCACTATGCCAAGCGCTGGACCATTGAGCCGCAGTTCCGCGACACCAAAGACCTACGCTTCGGCATGGGGCTGTCATCGACCCGTATCGGCGAGCCCATGCGGCGAGATCGTCTGCTGCTGGTCAGCGCGTTTGCCGTGGCACTGCTGACGTTGCTGGGCACGACCGGCGAAAGCCTCGGCATGGATCGCCTGCTCAAGTCCAACACCAGCAAGACCCGCAGCCATTCGCTGTTCCGGCAAGGCTGCATGCTCTACGAACTGATCCCAAACATGCCCGAACACAGGCTCGCCCCGCTCATGGCCGCATTCACCATCGCCGTGTCACAGGCCAGCGAGTTTAGTGGGCTATTTGCTAAGCCGTAATGAGGGGATGGCTGAGGCACCGGACTACACTAATCGTAATCTGTCCGATACGCTCGTTCGTCTAACATATCTAATAAGAAGCACAGATAACTTCGCCTAGCCGTTATTAGTCGGGCTAATTATCCCGCACCATGATACAGTCGAATTCGACGGCTCGATGCTGGCTGTCAGTAGAGACCAGGAACATATCGGCAATCGAGAAGCCATATTCAGAGAAGGATTTGATTGAGTCCTCCATGGAAGGACCATTGAGGTAGATCCGCTTCAGCGACACCTCGGTCTGAAGCGCAGGAACCTGTCGCGCGACGCCTTGCCCACCCTTTAGAACCTCAAGGTCAAAGCCCTGCGTATCCACTTTGAGATAGGTATGTGCGAGGTCCGGAAACATCTTTGCCATTCCGTCAAGTGTGCGCACCTCGACGTCCTTGGTCTCCGCGACGGCGTTGCCATTTACATGATGTGCCAGTTGCTTCGCATTTGGCGCATAGAACGAATTATAAACCGAATTATGCATGATGTTGAACGTTGTAGTCCCAGCAACAGCACCGAGTGCGAATGGAAAGACGGTCCATTCCGAGTCTGCCCGTGCGCGTCGGGTCAGCGCTGCAGCGAGGACCGGATCGGGTTCAAACGAGTAGATCGGGCCGTCAAAACCGATCTCGGAGCGAAGCTGGTCGCGGAATTGCCCGGCATTCGCGCCGATGTCGATGACCGATGTGATGCCAAAATGCTCAAAAAGCGTCAGCAATCGATTAGTGTAAGACAGGTTTGGCACACGCCACTTCGCGATCATTTCAAACCCGACACGCCCAGCAACCCGCCCGATCATGTTTCTTAACATTGAACCAACTTCCATGTGGAACCCAGGCCGTGTCAGCCAGCCGGGACTTGATGGCGAAACGGAAGATGCTGGATCACCTCGGTCGCAGTGACGTCCAACAATGACCGGGCCATCCAGGGGTCCAACTTTGCAAATCTCGCTACGACCGACGCATTGGGTATGCGTCCATGGCGCAAGAGTCCTAGGATGACTTTGGCGAAATCCTGGCGATTGCGCGCCATCCGTGCTTCCAAGATGTCACGTTGCACGATCGTCAAATTGAATTCACGCCGCACGCGCATGAAGACATGATGATACAAAAGGCAAAGTTTCAGCGCCGGTTGCGATACCCAGTGGTCGACGATGGTGATGTCGCCGCGCCCGTAATGCACCTGCAACGTGGCGTCGAATGCGACCCGAATTGGTCGCCTGGCGGCCTCGAACCAGAACATCAGGTCCTCAACCGCCATTTGCGGAAAGCGTAAATCCCCCAGCGTGCTTACCCGCATCACGACAGTTGAGATCGACACGGGTGACATCGTGATGTTTAGCGTCAGAAAATCGCCGATGAACCGGAACAGGCCCGGTAAGCTGCCGACGGGTTCATGATGCCGTGACTCGAACGAAACCGCCTGGAAATGCGTCGTAGTTTGCGGCGCACGCAATGCATCGCTGAAGCACAGGTCATGGCCCGCGCGTAACGCCGCGACCGCTCGTGCGATGTGCCCCGGTTCCCAGCGATCGTCGGAGTCGAGGAATGCTATCCACTCGGTGCCGGGCGGCACGGCGTCGAGGGCAGCATTTCGGGCCGCGGCGGCACCGGCGTTAGCCTGCCGGATCAGGATAACCTGCTCGCGCTGCTCCGGCGCGAGCATAGCAAACTCGGTGTCGGCTGGAATGGGCGACGCGTCGTCGCATACGATGATCGTGATTGGCCCGGCAGCCTCCTGCGCCAGCGCCGACCGTATTGCAGCAGCCAACAGCCCGGGCTTGCGCTGAAAGAATGGGACGATCACGGCGGTGCCGCCGGCTGCAAGCGCCATTAGGGCAGCACCTTACCCACTTCCAACCCTCGGGTTAAGGCATACCGCGCGGCAACGCCCGAAACCGGCGAGAATAGCAAACCCGATATGCGTTGCATTGCCGGCTTCTTTCGATACCATATTAATCATGTTTGATGGAGCAGCACCAGTGCATCGAGGCAAATGCAAGCCGGAACGCAGCCCTGACCGCCCCACTCAACGTCTTGGCGTCACAGCCCGCATGTGGCAGTCAGGCGCCTCACTGCCGACCAGGAGCCGACATTTGCATACCAAACTGATCGCGACGCTCGCCGCCGCCATCGCCCTGTCGGGCTGCGCAACCAAGCCCGCGCCGACCGAGCAGGCGGCCGTCGATCTGCAGAATGAGGGCATCGCCAAGACCTGCACCCCGTCCACGGTCGACCCCACTGCCGCGACGCCGGCGACGATTGCCATGACCAATGACGGCTGGTGCGACGTGTTCGTGACCGAAAAGGACAAGCAGCCGTTCAGCCTCGGCCTCGTGACGACGCGCCCGGCGCACGGCCGGGTGTATATCCGGCCGGTGAACCAGCAGACGCGCATCGAATACACTGCCAACGCCGGCTACGTCGGCCCGGACAGCTTCACCGTCGCACTGCGGTCGCGCACGGCGGGCACGCCCGATACCCCGCTGCGGGTTGATGTGGCGGTGACGCCGGGCGAGGGCCAGCCTGTGGTCGCTCCGCCCGCCACGGCACCGCAACGACGGCCAGCTGCGCCGACCCGCACCCCAGCCCGCCGCCGTACGACGCCGGCGCGTTAGCCCCTACTCCGCCGGCTGCTGCCCGACGGCCGGCGGTGACGCAGGTTTCGCCGGCTTGCGGCGCGGCAGCGGCAGTCCGGCGTCGCGCGGCGTCAGCAGCCGGCCGAACAGCCGGCCCGCCACGCGCGATACGTCGTCCATCACGGTGTAGAACGAAGGCACGAACACCAGGGACAGCACGGTCGAGACGATCAGGCCGCCGATCACGCCGATCGCCATGGGGGAGCGGAACTCGCCGCCGTCGCCGACGCCCAGCGCGCTCGGGATCATGCCGGCGACCATGGCGATCGTCGTCATCACGATCGGCCGCGCCCGCTTGCGCCCGGCGTCGATGATGGCCTCGGCGCGGCCCATGCCCTCGGCCCGCCGCTCGATGGCGAAGTCAACCAGCATGATGGCGTTCTTCGTCACGATGCCCATCAGCATCAGCACGCCGATCACCACCGGCATGCTGATCGGCTCCCCGGTCAGCAGCAGGGCGAGGATCACGCCGCCCAGGCTGAGCGGCAGCGACAGCAAGATGGTGATGGGCTGGAACACGTTGCGGAACAGCAGCACCAGCACGCCCAGCACCATCATCAGCCCGGCGCCCATGGCGAGGCCAAAGCTCGAGAACACCTCCGACATGATCTCGGCGTCGCCGCCGTTCTGGATGCGCACGCCCGCGGGCAGCCCCGTCGCCTGCGGCAGCGCATACACCGCCTTCAGCGCGGCTCCCAGGGCAACGCCGCGTACCAAGTCGGCGCCGAGGACCACCCGGCGCACCCGGTCATAGCGCTCGACGCTCGCCGGCCCCTGGCCGAGCTCGACGTCCGCTACCGCCAGCAGCGGCACCGGCAGCCCGCCGGCGCCCGTAACCGTGAGCGCCTGCAGCGCATCCAGGTCGCCGCGCAGCGCCGTGTCCACCTGGACCCGGATCGGGATCAGCCGGTCGCCCGAGCGGAACTTCGCGAGGTTGGCCGGCACGTCGCCGATGGTGGCGATGCGCACGGTGTCGCTGATCGCCTCGGTCGACACGCCAAACCGCGCGGCCTCGTCCACCCGGGGCACCACGCGTATCTCCGGACGGTCCGCCCCGGCGGAGGGCGCCACATTCCCAAAACCCGGCAGCCGGCGTATCCCGCCCTCCAGCCCGGCCACGACGCGGTTCAGCGCCACGGCGTCGTCGCCCAGCACCGTCACCGACAGCTCGCGCTCGCCGCGGTCGTTCACATACCAGCCGCGCACGTCGGGCAGCGTCGCGAGCCGCTGGGTCAGCTCGGCCTCGATCAGCTTCTGGCTGCGGGCGCGGGTTCCCTTCAGCGTCAGGTTCACGATCATCTTCGCCCGGCGTATCTCCTTACCGGCGCCAGTCGGCGTCGTGCCGCCCACGACGAACACCGTCGTCACCTCCGGCACCGTGCGGAACTCCTTGGCGATGCGATCCGTCGCCGCCCGGGTGCCGTCGAGCGTCGAGCCCGGCGGCAGCTCGATCGACAGCACCACCCGGCTCTCGTCAGGCGGCGGAATGAAGCCCGTCGGCAGCAGGGTCGTGGACCAGATCGACACGCCGAACGCCAGCAGGCCCGCGAGCAGGGTCAAGCTGCGCCAGCGCAAGGTGGCGCGCAGGAACCGCGTGTAGGCGCGCATGACCCAGCCGTCGCGCTCGGCGTGAGCGATAACCGGCCGCATCAGGTAGGCCGCCATCAGCGGGGTGATCAGCCGGGCGACCAGCAGCGAGGCCAACACGGCGGCCGACACCGTGAGGCCGAACTGCTTGAAGAACTGTCCGGCAATGCCGCCCATGAAGCTGACTGGGGAGAACACGGCGATGATCGTGAGGGTGATGGCGATCACCGCCAGGCCGATCTCGTCGGCTGCCTCGACCGCCGCCTCGAACGGGCGCTTGCCCATGCGCATGTGGCGGAAGATGTTCTCGATCTCGACGATGGCGTCGTCGACCAGGATGCCGGTCACCAGCGTGATGGCGAGCAGGCTGACGAAGTTCAGCGTGAAGCCCATGGCCATCATGGCGCCGAAGGCCGGGACGATCGACAGCGGCAGGGCGACGGCGACCAGCAGCGTGGCGCGCCAGTTGCGCAGGAACAGGAACACCACGGCGGTCGCCAGCACCGCCCCCTCGATCAGGCCGTGCATCGCCGAAAGATAGCTGCCGCGGGCCGTGCGCACGCCGTCGTCGATCAGCGTGTATGTCACGTCCGGATGTGCGGCGGCGAGCTTGGCGAGGCGCTCGGCGGCGGCGTCCCCAACCGTGACCTCGCTCGCGCCCTTCGCCCGATAGACCGCGAACGAGACGACGGGCGTGGCCCCATTCATCCGGGCAAAGTCGCGCGGCTCCTCGTAGGCGTCCTCGACGCGGGCGACGTCGGACAGCCGCAGCTCCCGCCCGCCGGGCAGCACGAGGCGGGTGTCCTGCAATTGCTGCAGCGTGCGGGCGCTGGCGAGGGTGCGTATAGCCTGCTCCTGCGCGCCGACCTCGCCGCGTCCGCCGGACAGGTCGGCGCTGGTGGCGCGGAGCTGCCTGTTCACATCCCCTGCGGTGATCCCCAGGGCCGCCAGGCGGTCGGCGTCGAGGCTGACCCGGATCTCGCGGGTGACGCCGCCGATCCGCTCGACCCGGCCGACGCCGGCGGCACCCTGCAGCTCGCGCAGCACCGTGTCGTCCACGAACCACGACAGGCCCTCGAGGGTCATGCCGGGGGCGGAGGCGGCGAAGGTCTGGATGCTCTGGCCGACGATGTCGACGCGCTCGATGATCGGTTCGTCGATGCCGCGGGGCAGGTCGGCGCGGATCTTCGACACGGCGTCGCGCACGTCGTTCAGGGCGCGGTCGCTGCTGACCTCCAGGCGGAACTCGATCGCCGTCAGGCTGGTGCCGTCGGTGACGGTGGACAGCAGGTGCTTGACGCCGGTCACGTTGGCGACGGCGTCCTCGATCTTCTTGGTGACCTGGCTTTCCAGCTCCCCGGGCGCGGCGCCGGGCTGGGTGACGGTGACGGAAACGATCGGCACGTCGATGTTGGGCGACCGGGTGATGGGCAGCATGTTGAAGCCGACCAAACCGAGAAGCGTCAGCACCGCAAACAGCACCAGCGGCGGGATCGGGTTGCGGATCGCAGCGCCGGAGATGTTGAGCGCCATGGCTAGCTGCCGCCCGCCTGAATAGCCGTCACCCGGTCACCGTCGCGGATGAAAGTGCCGGACACCGCCACGACCGCCTCCCCCGCGCGCAGCCCGTCCTGGATTTCCGCCAGCGACCCGGCGCGCAGGCCGACCTGCACGCGCCGGGTCTCGACCAAGCCGTCCTTCACCACCTGCACGACGGCGCCGTCCGATTGGAACAGCACGGCGGACAGCGGAGCCAGCACGCCTTCGCGCCTCGCCACCTCGACCCCAGCGCGGGCGAAGCTGCCGATCACCAGCGGGCCGTCGCCGTCCACCGCGACCCGCACGCGGCCGAGCCGGGTGGTGCGGCTGACCTCCGGGGACACCAGGCGCACGCGGCCGGTGCGGGGGCCGCCGGCAGTGTCGATGCGGGCGGGTTGATTGGGCCGCAGCTTGGCGAGCGAGGTTTCCGGCACGTCGGCCTCCAGCTCGATCGCGCCGTCCTGGATGATGCGGAACAGCGGATCGCCGGCGCCCATCACCACGGCGCCCAGCCGTGCCGTGCGGCGGCTGACGACGCCGGCCACCGGGGCGCGGAGTTCGGTGCGCGCGAGGCGGACCAGCAGTTCGCGGCGCTGCGCGTCCGCATAGGCGCGGTCGGCCTCGGCGGCGCGCAGCGCGTTGTTGGACAGGTCGAGGCGGGCTGCGGCCATCTGCGCCGCGGCCTGGCGCTGCTCGAACACTTCGCGCGCCGCGTTGCCGTTGGACAGCAGCTCGCGCGTGCGGGCCAGCGCCAGGTCGACCTGGACGCGGTTGGCCTGGGCCTCGGCGATGCTGCTGCGGGCCTGGGCGACGGCGGCGTCGGACCGGGCGATTTGTGCGGCATTCTGGGCAATGCTCGCGTCCAGCACGTCGCGGGACAGCCGGGCCAGGACTTGGCCGGCGCCGACGCTGTCGCCCTCCTCGGCCAGGATTTCTGTCAACGCGAGCCCTTCGATCTGCGGGCTGACCAGCACCTCCTCACGCGGAACCAGCGTGCCGGTCAGCACGGCGGTCTCGGCGATCGGGCCGGTGGCGGCGGAGGCAACGGTGACGGAGGGCGGCCGCGGCTCGGCGACGGGTGCCGGGGCCGCATGGGCTGGGAGCGCCAGCAGCAAGGCTGCAAGCAGGGCGCGGATCATACCGGCATCCCCTGCGGCCGGAGAAAGCGGCGAAGCAGAAGCTGCAGCACCGGGCGGAAGCGGGCGGTGGTAAGCGTCGGGTCGAGCGCCTGGTGAACGCACAAGCCGTCGCCCATCGCCATGATGAGCTGGCACGCGGTCTCGACGTCGAGGCCCGGGTCGACCGTGCCGCGGGCCTGGCCGCGCTGGAGCGCTGCGACGACGGCCGCGCGGGCCTCGCGTATGTTGCGGTCGAACATGTCGCGTATAGTTGGGTTGCGGATGGCCTCTGCCATCGTCTCGGCGCAGAGGGCGGCGTTCGGGCCGGTGAGCATCTGCTCCAGGGTGTCGATGCCGATGCTGGCGAGGGCCTCGACGGGGTCGTCGGCCTCGGCCATGCGCTCGAAGAAGGCGGCGTGCTGGGTGCGCTCGGCCTCGGCGATGGCGGCGATGATCGCGACCTTGCTGGGGAAGTAGCGATACAGCGCGCCGGGGCTCATGCCAGCCTCGACGCAGATTTCGTGCATGGAGGCGCCGTGGAAGCCGGACCGGGCGAAGCAGGCTATGGCGGCATCGATGATGCGCTGGCGAGGTGGCGCTTGCTGGACGGCTTGGGACATGATGCGCCTGAGTGAGAATGAACGTTCACTTGCGCTTTCGTGAGGGGAAGTCAAGGTTTGGTTTTGGCGTGGCGCTTTTGCCGGGAGGTTGGTGTGATGGCGCTTTGGGTTTTAATTAATGTTTTATGCGGTGATCGCCTTTGATGGAGAGCGGACTTACAGGAGCCACGCCCTCAATGGCTGATTTGCGCCCATGGCCACCGCTCAGCCCTCCGGACCGTCGCCTCCGAAGCGGACATTCCCCGGCAGGCTTCGAATAACTGGAGTGGGTGGAACCTGGCTGCGAGTGGCTACTCTACGGCGGATACTCAAGGAGAGTCGGTTTGTCGCAATTGTCCGTGCACCGGCGTTCGAATACTTGTTTGGTGATCGAACGAAGACGAGCCGATGTACAGTTGATCCTCAAGGGGTCACAACCATGGAACCGAGATTGCAGACTTCCCAGGGTAGATTGTGCCGGGGCATCCGTCTAATCTCCGCTCCGGCGATCTCACGAAAAAATTAGGGGAACGAGTTGGGCCGTCCGCCCGCGCACGAGCCAGTCATGGCACCGCGCAACCTTCCGGGGTTTCCGAACGCTCGACGGGTGAGGCCGAAGACAGCCTTTGCAGGGGGACGACGCCCCCGATGGCGCGATGCAAATGATGATATTCTCGAATGGGATGCTCGCCACGGGCGGGTCGAGCTTTACGACGTCAGGGGGACACACCTTGGCGAATTCGACCCCCGGACTGGGCAACAATTGAGCCCGGCCGATCCCACACGTAAGGTGAAACCATGAACGTCCTCCTGAGGGTCCAGCCGCCACCGAATGCCACCAAGATTGCGCACAGCGTCATAGCGTATGACCGCTCTACCGAAGAACTGGACCTAGAACTGCCGATCCCTTTCTTCCTCGATACGCTGGCTCTGAAGATCGCCAGAGTGCCCCCCGAGGACAAGTACGGTGCCCTCTCGTACCCGATGGAAGCGAGAGCTGTTGATACCTTCCGTTTCCTGCTCGGCCTTGACGTAGACATGTCGAAGCGGGAGTACTTTCTCGAATCGACTGTTGGTCACGTGACCAGCTTTGGACCACGGAAGCTTACGGCCGTGGAACTGCTCACCCAGGTAACCCCCCGCCCTCGCTACGCCAGGACTGAGAAGTCGCGCATCTCCGAACGGGAGTTGGTCGTGCCGACGTTGCGCTTTCTTGACAATGGAAACGGCGGGTGGATGGCTACGAGCGACATAATCGCGCGGCTGACAGAGCTGTTCGCGCCTGCAGGACAAGACGCTGAGATTCTTGAGGGGCGAGGCGATAGCTATTTCTCGCAGAAGGTCCGGAACATGATCTCGCATCGGGACCAGTCGTCGAGCTTCATCCACAGGGGGTTGGCCCATTACGAACGGCATGGCCTGCGGATTTCCGATGAGGGCCGCTCGACGGTCCGGGCGCTCCTGTCCTAGCCGCGGGCGGAACTAGTCGGCAGCAACCGTAAGGTCCAGCGAAGACGTGGCGAAGTCCCGATATTTCGCCTTATAGCCCGGCTTAAACCACCTCAGCTCCGTTGGGCCACTGCGCGCCTTGTTCCAAACGAACCACGCGTACGCCGTGGTTCCGCTGCCGGCCATTTTGGCACCCTTAGGATAGAAGGTGATTCGCTCGCTGAAGACCCACACGCGTGCGGGGGGATGTTTGTGGAAGATTGTCCGCGTCCGGTTCGCGCCCTCCAAAAACGCGAGACGGAGGAGCAGGGCAAATTTGGCCTCAGCTAATTTGAGGCACTGGGCCACGAAGCCCTCTGCACTATGAAACGGCGGGTTCGTGACGATGTTGGTCGCGCGCTGGTTGCTGGTAAGGAAATCATGACCAGGCTCGCCAAAGCCGCGGTCGTATAGGTCAGAGCTGATGACCCGCATCCCGGTTCGGCCAAGCACTTCCGTCATGGAGCCGTCCCCGCAAGCACATTCCCAAATGTCGCCCTCGAACCGCTCATTTTCAATTAGCGCATACGTGGCCCAGGCAGGGGTGGGATAGAAATCCAAGCCATCCAGATCAGCCGACCGCTTCGTCGTCGGCTTGAACCCGCCGTTAAGATTGTAGGAGGCATCGGTCGGCATAGGAATCCCCTCGGCATCTGGGTGGAAGCGACTGGCTGTTCCTCTTTGAGCAGATGAAGCCGCGTCGACTCAAGGTCGGCATTGCGGGCCAACGTCAGACTTCGCGCTAACCGGTCGGAGTCTCCACAGTGAGTCGGAAACTGCCGGGAGGGTGAAATTGGCGAAGGGCCGCTTTCCTGCCAGGCCCGCCCCAAAGCCGTCAGGCCGGAAACGGCCAATTCCAGCATTTCAAATCTCGATTGCGAATCACCGCAATGGATCAAGCACGGCCGCTAAATCCTACTCGGCAACAGCGACCGTCCCCACAACCTTCGCCCGCGCTGCCAGTCGCAATATCAGCAAGCCCAGCGCCGCAGACGCAATCGACCCCACGAACACCGCCAGCTTCACCTCATCCCCACGCGGCGTCTGCCGAAACGCGAGGTCGCCGATGAACAGGCTCATGGTGAAACCGATGCCGCACAGCACAGCGCCGCCATAAAGCTGCAGCCGGGTCACCCCAGCCGGCAGCCGGGCCAGGCCCAGGCGTGCGGCCAGCAGCACGGCGCCGAACACGCCGATCTGCTTGCCGACGAACAGGCCCAGCGCAACCCCGATTGCCAGCCGGTCCGACCATACGCCCGTCGGCAGCGTGGCGAAGCCGAGCCCGGCATTCGCCAGCCCGAACAGCGGCAGGACGCCATAGGCGACCCAAAGGCCCATTCTATGCTCAAGCCGCTCGGCCGTAGCCTGGTCCTCGTTGGGCAGCGCCCGCATCGGCACGACGAAGGCGAGCGCGACGCCAGCCAGGGTCGCGTGCACGCCGGAGCGGAACACCAGCGCCCACAGCACAACGCCGCCGAGCATGTAGGGCCACACCTGCCGCACCCCCGCGCGGTTCAGCCCGAGCAGCCCCAGCCAAACCAGCGCCGCCGCCCCAAGCGCCAACAAGTCCAGGCCCTTCGTGTAGAACACCGCGATCACGACGATGGCGCCGAGGTCGTCGATGATCGCCAGCGCCGTCAGGAACACCTTGAGCGCCATCGGCACCCGGCTGCCCAGGATACTCAGCACCGCCAAGGCGAAGGCGATATCGGTCGCGACCGGCACCGCCCAGCCGCGCAGCGCCGTCCAGTCGCCCCAGTTCAGCGCCACGACGATCACCGCCGGCACGATCATGCCGCCCAATGCCGCCAGCCCCGGTGCGGCGAGCTGGGCCGGCGACGCCAGCTCGCCCTGGGTGATCTCCCGCCGCAGCTCCAGCCCGACCAGCAGGAAGAACAGCGCCATCAGCGCGTCATTGATCCAAACGTGCAACGGCTCCGACAGTGCAGCCGGACCTAGGCGATACTGCAGCAGCGCCTGGTAGGCCGGCGCCGCGGGCGAGTTGGCCCAAGCCAGCGCCACCAGAGCGGAGACGATCAGCACCAGGCCGCCGGCGCTTTCCGACCGCAGGAAACCGAGCAGCGCCGCGAAGCGCCGGCGCGCGGCGTGAGTTATGACCAAATATCGCATCGTATTCCCAGTGTCGTCGGCCAAGGTCAAAGCAACGCCGGCTATGCCGCCACGTTGCTGTCGGTCAAAGCGGTAGACCGATGGCTTTGATTATGCCGCATTCCTTTCTGGCTCAACGTCCGTCGCATCAAGGGTGCAGGAACCCCGACGCCGCCGTCCGCTGGTCCGAGGCCATGCGCGCGGGTGCGTTCAATGCGGCCTGGGCGGTGAGCGACGCGGTGCTCGGGGAGCGTGACCCGGCCACTCGGGACGACCCGGCCCTGCCTTACCATCAGCGATGGGTGTGGGACGGCGCGCCGCTCGATGGGCGCCGGGTGCTGGTCCGCTGCTACCACGGGCTGGGCGACACGCTGCAGTTCTGCCGCTATCTTCCGCCGCTTCGCGCCCGCGCCGCCGAGCTGACGCTGGAGGCGCAACCCGAGTTGATCCCGCTGCTGCGCACCCTGCCCGGCCCCGACCGGGTAATTCCGTTCCGCCCGGATGCGCCGGCGCCCCCGTCGGAGTGCGATATCGAGATCATGGAGCTGGCCCACGCGCTGCGGCTGGCCCCGGACGGCGCGCCGTATCTGGCGGCCGACCCGCTGCCCCGGCCGGCGAGCGGCGTGCTGGTCGGGCTATGCTGGCGGGCCGGCGGCTGGGACCCGGGCCGCTCCGTGCCCCTGGCTGCCCTGCAGCCGCTCGGCCAAGTGCCCGGCGTGCAGTTGGTCAGCCTCCAGCGCGGCCCCGGCCTAGAGGAACTCACCATGGCCGGGGCGCCCTCGCTGCTCGACGTTGGGGACCGCAGCGCGGATGTGACCGCGGCCGCCCGGCTTGTGGCAACCTTGGACCTCGTCATAACCGTGGACACGATGATCGCCCATCTGGCCGGTGCGCTGGGCCAGCCGGCCTGGCTGCTGCTGCAGGCCGAGGCCGACTGGCGTTGGATGTCGGGGCGCAGCAGCGTCTGGTACGACTCGGTCCGGCTTTATCGCCAATCCAGCCCCGGCCAGTGGACGGCGCCAATCGCCGAGATGCAGGCCGGCCTCATCAATCTCGTTCGGCAATGCGCTGCAGGGAACCCTTAGACAATTTGGGGTTTGTAGGCCTACAAGGTTTGCGATAGGACCGCCTGACTGTGCTCTCGCTGCATGCAACCAGCCCAAGCAAGCGATTAGGCCCCGACCATGCGGATCGTCATCCTCGGCCTGACCATCACCTCGTCCTGGGGCAACGGGCACGCGACGACGTTCCGCGGCCTGGTGCGCGGCCTGACCCGGCGCGGCCACAGCGTGCTGTTCCTGGAACGCGACAAGCCCTGGTATGCCGACAACCGTGACCTTCCGGCGCCGCCTTATGGCGACACGCAGCTTTATGCTGGACTTGAGGAGCTGCAGCAGCGCTGGTCCGGCGCAATCAAGGCCGCGGACCTGGTCGTCGTCGGCTCATATGTGCCGGACGGCATCGCCGTGGGTGCACTGGTCCAGCGCTTGGCCGCGGGGATCACCGCATTCTACGACATCGACACGCCCGTAACCCTGGCAGCGCTGGCCGACGGCGCCTGCGACTACTTGACGCCGGAGCTGCTGCGCGGCTTCGACCTGTATCTATCGTTCACCGGCGGCCCAACCCTGCAATACCTTGAGGGCACGCTGGGCGCCGCCACGGCCCGGCCGCTGTATTGTTCGGCCGACCCGGACGTTTATCGCCCCGATCCGGACGCGGTGCCGGAGTGGGACCTCGGCTACCTCGGCACCTACAGCCCCGATCGGCAGCCGATCGTGGACGCGCTGCTGTGCCAATCGGCGCTTGCATGGGACGACGGCCGCTTCGTCGTGGCCGGGCCGCAATACCCCAGCGACCTCCATTGGCCCGGCAACGTCGAGCGCATCGAGCACCTGCCGCCCGATCGGCATCGCGCCTTCTACGCCGGGCAGCGTTTTACTCTCAATGTGACCCGCGCCGACATGATCCGCCGCGGCTTCAGCCCCAGCGTGCGGCTGTTCGAGGCGGCGTGCTGCGGCGTGCCGATCATCAGCGACTGGTGGGCCGGGCTCGACGCCTTCTTCCGTCCGGGCGAGGAGATCCTGATCGCGACCTCGGCAACTGAGGTGCTCGCCCTGCTGCATACCATGACGGCCGACCGGCGCCGCTCGATCGCCGGCGCTGCCCGGGCGCGCGTGCTGGCCGCTCATACCGGCGACCATCGTGCCGCGGAGCTGGAGGCCTACGTCAAGGAAGCCACGCAGGCCTGTGCCGTATCGCGCCGGGTGGTGACGGCATGAAGATCGTGATCTTCGGCCTAGCGGTCAGCAGCTCATGGGGCAACGGTCACGCGGCGCTGTGGCGCGGGCTGATCGGCGCGCTGCTCACGGCCGGGCACCGCGTCGTGTTCTTCGAGCGCGACGTGCCGTATTATCGGGAACACCGCGACCTCTGGACCCTGCCCGACGGTGGCGAGCTGGCGCTGTATCTCGATTGGCCCACGGCGTTGCCGCACATGCGCGACGCCTTGGCCGGGGCGGATGTCGGGATGGTCACGTCCTACTGCCCGGACGCGCTCGCGGCGACCCGGCTGCTGCAGGACAGCAAGGCCGGCGTCCGCTGCTTCTACGACCTGGACACTCCCGTCACGTTGGCGCGTCTGGATGCCGGCGAGGCCGTCGACTACATCGGGCCTGATGGCTTAGCCGGGTTCGACCTGGTGTTGAGCTACACCGGCGGCGGCGCGCTGGATGCGTTGCAAACCCGGCTCGGCGCGCGCCGGGTGACGCCGATCTATGGCTCCGTCGACCCGGCGCTGCACCGGCCGGTGTCGCCCCGTCCGGAATACGACGCGCTGCTCTCCTATCTCGGCACCTACGCCGCCGACCGGCAGGCGGCGCTCGAGCGGCTGTTCGTGGAGCCGGCCAGGGCGCTGCCGGACCAGCGCTTCGTCATCGGCGGCGCGCAGTATCCGGACGGCTTTCCCTGGACGCCCAACACCTTTTTTGTGCGCCACCTGCCGCCGCCGGAGCACCCGGCCTTTTATAGCTCGTCCCGCGTCACCCTGAATGTCACGCGTGAGGCCATGGCACGCATGGGCTGGTGCCCGTCCGGCCGGTTGTTCGAGGCGGCGGCCTGCGGCGTGCCGATCCTCACCGACGCCTGGGCCGGCCTCGACAGCTTCTTCGAGCCTGGCCACGAGATCCTGGTGGCGCACTCGGCGGAGGACGCGCTCGAAGCGCTGCGTAAGGCTCCGGACGAGCTGGCACTGATCGCGCGGCGTGCCCGCGAGCGCACCCTGTCGGAACACAGCGCCGCGCGCCGGGCGGCGGAGATGGTGGCGGCATTCGAGACGGTTTCGTCGCGGGAGCGCGTGTAATGGCAGCGTCGCGGGGGCGCGTCTGATGTGGGGTATCATTCCAGCCGCCGGCAACGGCACGCGCATCCAGCCACTGGCGTTCAGCAAGGAGTTGCTGCCGGTCGGCTCACGCTTGGACGCGAGCGGCGTCGAGCGGCCGCGCGCGGTGAGCGAATACCTGATCGAGCGCATGGTGCGGGCGGGGGCGGACAAGATCTGCTTCGTGATCTCGCCGTGGAAGAGCGACATCCTGCAATACTACGGCGGGGCCGTCGGCGACGTGGACGTGGCCTACGTCTGCCAGGCCGGCGCCGTCGGGCTGTGCGACGCCATCTTCCGCGCCCTGCCGCTCATTCCCCCAAGCGAGCCGGTGATCGTCGGCCTGCCGGACACCATCTGGTTCCCGGCCGACGCGCTGTGCGGCCTGCCGGACGACCGGCTGTCGTTCCTGCTGTTTCCGGTGGAGCGGCCGGAGCTGTTCGACGCCGTGGACTTGGACGCCGACGGCCGCGTGCGCGAGATCCAGGTGAAGTCGCAGTCCGCCCGGTCCAACTGGATTTGGGGCGCGTTCAAGATGCCCGGCGCCACCTTGCACGCGCTGCACCAGCTTTGGCTGCAGCGGGAACGTGCCGACGAATACATCGGCACGCTGGTGAACGCCTGGCTTGCGCAGGGCAATGCGGCCTGGGGCGTGCAGGCCGGAACTAGCTACGTCGACGTCGGCACGCTGAATGGCTATCGCGAGGCGATGCGCCTGCTGGGTGGGCAGGCCGCCGCACCCGCGCCGCCGCACGCCGCGGCCGAGAAGCGGACGGGATCGGCCAAGTCCGGCGAATTCCTTAATTCGACGTCCGGTGAATTTCTCAATCCGACGCTTGAGGGGAACACGGTTTGACGCAGGTTTGGACGACGGAGGATATCCGCGAACGCGCGCAGGCGCTGGGCCCATGGTTCCACAACATCGACCTTCGCGGCGTCCATACCGCGCCGGAGCACTTCCTCGGCGACTATCCCATGGTGAAGTGGCTGCGTTTCCAGGACAGCTTGCCGCCGGACCTCACCGGCAAGACGGTGCTCGATATCGGCTGCAACGCGGGCTTTTATTCGATGGAGATGAAGCGGCGCGGCGCCGCGCGGGTGCTGGGCATCGACTTCGACGAGGACTACTTGGCGCAGGCTCGGTTCGCCGCCGAGGTCGAGGGGCTGGACATCGAGTTCCGGCAGATGTCCGTCTATGACGTGGGCCAATTGGCGGAGCGGTTCGACGTCGTTTTCTTCATCGGCGTGCTCTATCACCTGCGTCATCCGCTGCTGGCGCTGGACCTGATACGCGAGCACGTGGCGGGCGACCTGCTGGTGTTTCAATCAATGCAGCGCGGATCGGGCGCAGTTCTGCCGCTGGCGGAGGACTACGAGTTCTGGGAAACGGCGATCTTCGATGATCCCGGCTATCCCAAGCTGCATTTCATCGAGCGCAGCTACTCGCACGACAACACCAACTGGTGGGCGCCGAACGCCGCGTGCTCGGCGGCGATGCTGCGCGCGGCCGGGTTCAGCATCGAGAGCAACCCGGAAGATGAAGTCTTCATTTGTCGCTGCGCCGCGCTGCCGGATTCGCGCTACGGCGCCGTTTATCCCGCTGGGAGCCCTGCTCCGCAGCCCGCTGGCGCCGGGGAGATTCGGCCATGATCGAAGCGGCGATGATCTGGAACGAGCCGAACAACAAGTCGCATTGGGATTTCGAGAACGACCCCGGCTGGGCTGCCTTCGCCCGCATGACCAAGCTCGCCGGTCAGGCCATCGCGGCCGAGGCGCCTGGCCTGCCGCGGGTGCTGGGCGGCATCAGCCCGATCGACCCCGACTTCATCCGCGTGCTGCAGGGCCACAACACGTTGGCGGACCTCGACGCGGTGGCGGTGCACGGCTTCCCGCTCGACTGGAATCACTGGATGCTGGACGACTGGCCGGCCAAGCTCGACAGCATACGCGCGGTCACCGATCTGCCGCTTTGGGTCAGCGAGGTCGGTATCTCGACCTTCGGCGCCGAGGAGGTGCAGGAGTGGGGCCTGCGCCGTACGGCCGAGCTGCTGTTGGGCCTCGGGGCGAAGCGCCCGGAGCGCATTCAGTGGTATAGCCTGTATGACCTGCCCGCCGCCTGGCCCGCCACGACCCGGCATCGCGAGGCCGAAGGCAGCAGCTACTACCGCCACTTCCACATGGGCCTGCTGGACGAGCACGGCCGGCCGAAGCGCGCTGCCAAAACCTTCCACGAATACACACCCGAGATCGGCCTGTGCCAATGGTTCCACTTCGAGGATCACCGGCTGGACGACGCCGTGCGCCACATGCGCGACATGGGCGTGACCTATTTGCGCACCGGGCTGAGCTGGGCCGACTGGTATCGCCCGGACGCGGAGGCCTGGTTCGACCGCCAGATGCGCGCGTTGGAGGAGTTCAACGTCACCGCCACCTTCTGCTTCACGCCGGAGCATAAGGGCCAGTGGCCGCATTACACCGCCGTTCCGACCCACCCGGAGGAGTTCGCCGAGTTCTGCGGCACGATGATCCGCCGCTATGCGCCGGGCCGGGTGAAAACCATACCAATGCAAGCCGCGGCGGGCTGATACGCGATGGAGGCCCTGCTGCACGGCCTCACATCTCGCCAACTTGTTGGACTCCGGGTGGCTTTGGTCGTGGCGCATCCGGATGACGAAACGATCGCCGCGGGCGGCAGCCTGCATCTGCTGCCGGAGCTGCTGCTGATCCACGTGACCGATGGCGCGCCGCGAACGCTGACGGATGCGGCAGCGGCTGGGTTCGGCACTTCCGCCGCTTATGCCGCCGCTCGGCGCAGCGAGCTGATGGCCGCGCTGCGGGTCGCCAGCGTGGCGCCGGAGCTGGTCGAGCTGGGCGTCGTGGACCAAGACGCCAGCCTCGACATGGCCGGGATCGCCCGCACCCTGGCCCGCCTGTTCGACGCGCATGGGACGGAGGCGGTAATCACCCACGCCTATGAGGGCGGCCATCCCGACCACGACGCCACCGCGTTCGCAGTGCACGCCGCCGCTGGGCGCCGTCCGGTGCTGGAGTTCGCGGGGTATCATGCCGACGCAGCGGGTGCGCTGATTACGGGGCATTTCCTGCCGGGGCTGGCGGAACGAGGTCGTTTGCGTGGGGATCCCGTGGTCATCACGCTCACGAACGCCGAGCAGCGGCAGAAACGGGCGATGTTCGACTGTTTTAAGACCCAAGCCGGGGTTCTCGGCGCGTTCGGCACGTTTGAAGAAAGTTTTCGCCCGGCGCCGGCCTACGACTTCACTGCGCCGCCATTGCCCGGCCAGCTGAACTACGAACATTGGGGTTGGAGCATGACCGGCCGCCGCTGGCGCGAACTGGCGCGGGAGGCCCTATGCGTCGCCTGACGATCCTCAGCATTGCCTATCCGCTGGCACCCGTCAGCCCGGACGCGGTCGGCGGGTCGGAGCAGGTGCTGAGCAGCCTGGACCGTGCGTTGGTGGCCGCTGGCCATCGCAGCGTCGTGATCGCGTGCGAGAGATCGGAGGTCGCGGGGGAGCTGTGGTCCTATCCAGCACCGCCGAGGGACCGTCCTATCGACAACGTGGTGCAGTGGGCCGGGCAGGAAGCCATCCACCGCGTCACCGCCGAGGTGCTGCGGTCCCGGGACATTGATCTTATCCATATGCACGGGCTGGACTACGAGGCCTGTCTGGCGCCGCCGGGCGTCCCCGTGCTCGCCACGCTGCATCTGCCGCCGGAATGGTATCCGCCCGGCGCGCTGACGCCCGATCGCGACGCGACGTGGATCAACTGCGTGTCCGACAGCCAGATGCGCCGCATGCCGCCGGGTCCGCGCCTGCTGCCGCCGATCCCGAATGGCGTGCCGGTAGCGGAGCTTGGCGCGGTGCATCCGCGCAAGTGCCGCTATGCGCTCATGCTGTCCCGCGTGTGCCCGGAAAAAGGGCTGCATCTGGCGCTCGACGCAGCACGGGCAGCTGGCGTCCCGCTGCTATTGGCTGGCGAGGTGTTTCCCTATACGGCGCACCAAGAGTACTTCCATGATGAAGTCGTACCTCGGCTGGACCGGCATCGCCGCTACCTTGGTCCCGTCGGCTTCGCCCAGAAGCGCCGGTTGCTGGCCGCTGCCCGTTGCCTGCTGGTGCCAAGCCTGGTCGCCGAAACGAGCTCCTTGGTCGCGATGGAGGCTGCGAGCTGCGGCACCCCCGTCATCGCCTTTCGCAACGGCGCCTTGCCGGAGGTCGTGGAGGATGGCCGCACCGGTTTCCTGGTGGATGACGTCGACAGCATGGCCAACGCCATCCGCCGCGTGGACACGATCGACCCGGCGGCCTGCCGCGAGACCGCCCGCCGCCGCTTCTCGATCGAGCGCATGGCCGCTGCATACATCGAGCGCTACCGGATGCTGGCGCGCGTCACCGCCTCCGCATGACTGGGGTTGCCTTGCTGGATACCGACGCGGCGGTGCTGGCGCTTGCGCCGGAGTGGGAAGCGCTGTGGCGCCGGGTGCCCGGCGCGTCGCCGTTCGCGTCGCCGGCGTGGTTGCTGCCGTGGTGGCGGCATTTCGGCACCGGCGCGCCGCGGGTGGCGATACAGCGGGTTGGGGAGCAGCTATCGGGCGTGCTGCCGCTCTATCGTCTGGACGAACCTGGCGTACGCAAGCTGCTGCCGATCGGCGCGGGCACCACGGACCACCTGGACGCGTTGCTGGAGCCGGACGTCGCGGCGGGACCGCTGCTGCAGGCGGCGCTGGACCATGCGCGTACGGACGGCGTGGATGTATGCGACCTGATCGAGGTGCCGCCAGGCTCGGCGCTGCATGGCATCGCGCCGGAGGGCTGGCGCATGCATTGGGCGGCGGGCCAGCCCTGCCCGGTGCTGACGTTGCCGCCGACTGTCGCTGGGCTGGCTGACGTCGTCCCGGCGAACACGCTGCGGAAGCTACGTATGAACCGCAATCGCGCTGCCCGCGCTGGGGGGTTCACGATTGAGACCGCCGACCCTGCGACGGTGCAGCTTCTGCTGTCCGAGCTCATCCGCCTGCATCAGGCGCGCTGGACCGCTCAGGGCGAGACCGGCTCGCTCGCTGGCCCGGACGTTCTCGGCTTCCACCGCGACGCCGCGCCCGCGCTGCTGCAGTCTGGGGCGCTCCGGTTGCAGGCACTGCGGATTGACGGCGATGTCGCGGCAGCGTGCTACGCGTTGCTGGCCAACCCAGATCGCATCCTGTTTTATCTGAGCGGCTTTGACATCGCCCACTCCTTCGTCAGCCCCGGCACGCTGCTGCTCGGCGCCATGATCGAGCAGGCAATCACCGAGAACCGGATGGAGGCAAACTTCCTGCGTGGCAGGGAGGCCTACAAATACGCCTGGGGCGGCATCGACCGCATCAACATGTCTTGCCGCCTGACGCCCAGGTAATAACGACTGCCCTAAGCTCGACTTTCCGCATTTTACGTAGCATGGCAGAGGGTGTCGGTCTCACCAT
>JAABUY010002610.1_pt1 | contig 21162 bp, 16 predicted proteins | sample 5560271 | NCBI WGS metagenome assembly JAABUY01 (sample SAMN10711886, study PRJNA513374) | rock metagenome | isolation source: Antarctica rocks | place: Antarctica: Victoria Land, University Valley | reverse complement strand
TCGGGGCGCTGCTCGTCTGGTCCGCCACGCGGCACAGCTCCGGCAGCTCGTTCCTGCTCAAGCACGTCGTCAACACCGGTCTCGGCGTCGCCCTCTTCGCCGGGATGACCCGGATCGACGCCCGCAGCCTTCGGGCGTGGGCCCCCTGGCTCTACCTGCTGTCCCTGGGCGGCCTGGTGGCGGTCCTGTCTCCTCTGGGGTCGACCGTCAACGGCTCGCGGTCGTGGATCCGGCTGCCCGGAGGCTTCTCGGTCCAGCCCTCCGAGTTCGCCAAGGTGGCCATCTGCGTCGGGATGGCGATGATCCTGGCCGAGCGCCGCGACCGGGACCTCGGCCCGGGCCGGCGCGACATCGTCCTGGCCGCGCTCGTCGCGCTCGTGCCGATCGCGCTCGTGATGCTCCAGCCGGATCTCGGGTCGGCAGTCGTCCTCGGCGCCATGGCCTTCGGGGTGCTCGCCGTGGCCGGTGCTCCCAAGCGGCTGCTCGCGGCCGTCCTCGGGCTCGCCGTCGCCGGGGTCGTCGCCGCGTTCACCACGCCCCTGCTCAGCGCCTACCAGCGCGACCGGCTCACCGCCTTTCTCGACCCGGGTGCCGACCCGCAGGGCATCGGCTACCAGACCCGGCAGGTCCGGATCGCCATCGGCTCGGGCGGCTGGTCGGGCCAGGGCCTCTTCCACGGGGGCCAGACCCAGGGTGGGTTCATCCCCTTCCAGCAGACCGACTTCGTCTTCTCGGTGGCGGGGGAGGAGCTGGGGTTCCTCGGCGCCGCGGGCCTGGTCGTGCTGCTGGGGTTCCTCGTCCTGCGCACCCTGGTCATCGCCGCCCGCGGTGACCCCTTCGGGCAGATGGTGTCCGTCGGGGTCGCGGTGTGGTTCGCCGTCCAGGCCTTCGAGAACATCGGGATGAACCTCGGCATCACGCCGGTCACCGGCCTGCCGCTGCCGTTCCTGTCCTACGGAGGATCGTCGATGTTCGTCGGCTGGCTCGCCCTCGGCCTGGTCAACAACGTCCACCTGTCCGCTGGCCGCCGCTGACGATGCCGCCCGGTATGCCGGGTGCTTGCGTCCGGCATACGGGTCGCCATGGCCGCCGAGGTGCCGGACGCAGGCCCCCACCGTGCCGGGCGGACGCCGTCGGGGTCAGGCCGATGCTCCCTCCCGGCGTGCGGCACGATGGGCGGCATGCCCGTGCGCCACGTCGTCGCCGCCATCCTGGTCACGGTGGTCTGGGGCGCCAACTTCGTCGTCATCGACGCCGGTCTGCACGACATGCCGCCCCTGACGTTCGCCGCGCTGCGGTTCCTCGCCGTCCTCGTCCCGGCCGTTTTTCTCGTCCGGAGGCCGCCGGCGCCCTGGCGCGACATCCTGCTCGTGGGCCTGTTCATGAGCGTCGGTCAGTTCGGGCTGCTCTACACCTCGCTGCACCTCGGGATGCCGCCCGGCCTGGCCTCGCTGGTCCTGCAGGTGCAGGTGATGTTCACCGTCGTCCTCGCCGCGCTGGCGCTGCACGAACGGCCGACGACCCGACAGCAGGTGGGCGTCCTGGTCGGCCTGGTCGGGCTGGCGGTCGTCGCGATCGGCCGGAGTGCGGCGACCCCACTTCTCGCCCTGTTCCTCTGCCTCGGCGCCGCGCTCGCGTGGGCGAGCGGCAACATCGTGGCCCGCCGGGTCGCGGCGCAGTCGGGCCTGGCGATGACCGTCTGGTCGGCTGTCGTCGTGCCCGTCCCGATGCTGGCCCTCTCACTGCTCCTCGATGGCCCGCAGGCCATCGCCGACGGCTTTCGGCACGCCGACCTGGTGACCCTCGGCTCGACGCTCTACACGGCATACCTCTGCTCGCTCTTCGGCTTCGGCGTGTGGAACACGCTCCTGGCCCGCCACCCGGCCTCGGCCGTGGTGCCGTTCACCCTCCTCGTGCCGGTCAGCGGCATCGCCACCGCGTGGGTCTTCCGGGGGGAGCGCCCGACTCCCGGGACGGTCATCGGTGGGCTACTCCTCATGGTCGGCGTCCTCGTCACCATGGCCACCCTGCGACGTCGGCGGCCGCCGGCACGTCCTCCCGCATCGGCAGAGCTGGGTGCCCGCCACCCGTCGGGTTGAGCCCTCCGAAGGCTGCGAGCCGTAGTGTGTCGGTCTGGTGTCGAAGTCGGTCGAGGACCTTCCGACCCGACGACCGGCTGGGAGGATCCGGAAAGCACGGTGCGGGGGCAGTCCCGGCGCCACCATCGCGAGGGAGCTGTCGTGGCAGAGCTGTCGGTCAAGGACGAGGCCGTCGACCGGGCCGTGCTCGAGCACCGGGCACCGAGCATCGCGCACCTGTTCCGCGCTCGCGTTGCGGAGTCGGGCCCGCGGCAGGCGTTCTCGTCCTTCCGGGGCGACGTCCTCGAGCACCTGACCTGGGACGAGACGAAGGAACGGGCCGACGCGTGGGCGGCCGGGTTGATCGCCCTGGGCGTCGGCCTCGAGGACCGGGTGGCGATCGCGTCGACGACCCGGCTGGAGTGGGCGCTCGCCGACCTCGCCGTCATGAGCGCCGGTGCGGCGACCACGACGATCTACCCCTCGTCCGCCGCTGAGGACGTCTCGTACATCGTCGCGGACTCCGACAGCAAGGTCGTCTTCGCCGAGGACGACGGGCAGGTCGGGAAGCTGCGCGAGCGCCGGGAGGAGATCCCGAAGGTGCTTCGGGTCGTCTGCTTCGCCGGCTCCGCCGAGGGGGCAGACGAGGACGACTGGGTCATCTCGACCGAACGGCTCGCCGAGCTGGGCCGCGAGCTGCTGGCCCGGGAGCCCGGCGCCGTCGACGCCCGCATCGACGCCCTGACGCCGGAGCACCTCTCGACGATCATCTACACGTCCGGGACGACCGGCCGGCCCAAGGGCGTTCTCCTGCCGCACGACGCCTTCGTCTCCGAGGCGGCCGCGGTCGCGTCCATCTCGATCCTGCGCCCGGGCGACCTGCAGTTCCTCTGGCTGCCGCTGTCGCACGTCTTCGGCAAGCTGCTCCTCGTGCTGCCGCTGCAGGTCGGCTTTCCCACGGCGATCGACGGCCGGATCGACAGGATTGTCGACAACCTCGCCGTCATCCGGCCCACCTTCATGGGTGCCGCGCCGCGGATCTTCGAGAAGGCGTACGCCCGGATCTCTGGGGTCTTCGAGGAGGAGAGCGGGGTCAAGCGCCGGCTCATCGGCTGGGCGCTCGGGGTCGGCGCCCGGGTCGCGGCGCTGCGTGAGCGGGGAGCGGAGCCCTCTCGGATGCTCGCGGCCCAGCACGCCGTCGCCGACCGGCTCGTCCTCGCCAAGGTCCGGGAGCGGTTCGGCGGCCGGGTGAGGTTCTTCATCTCCGGCTCCGCGGCGCTCAACCCAGACGTCGCCCGGTGGTTCGCGTCCGTCGGCCTGCTCATCATCGAGGGCTACGGCCTCACCGAGACGAGCGCCGCCAGCTGCGTCAACCGCCCGACCCCCGGCTGCTACGCCTTCGGCTCCGTCGGCTGGCCGCTGCCCGGCACGGAGGTCAGGACGGCCGAGGACGGCGAGCTGCTCATCCGGGGACCGGGGGTGATGCGCGGCTACCACGGGCGGGACGAGGTGACGGTCGAGGTGCTGGTCGACGACTGGTTCCACACCGGAGACATCGGCGCCGTGGACGAACGCGGCTTCGTCCGGATCACCGACCGCAAGAAGGACCTCTTCAAGACTTCCGGGGGCAAGTACGTCGCGCCGTCCGCCATCGAGACGATGTTCAAGGGGATCTCTCCCTACGTCAGCCAGTTCGTCGTCGTCGGCGAGGGCCGCAACTACGCGTCGGCCCTGGTCACCCTCGACGCCGAGGCGATGACCGGCTGGGCCGCCGCCAACGGCATGGCTGGCAAGGAGTATGCTGAGGTCGTCGGGTCCGCGGAGGCGCGGACTCTCGTGCAGGGCCATGTCGACGTGCTGAACTCCGGCCTGAACCGGTGGGAGACGATCAAGAAGTTCACCATCCTCGACCACGACCTCACCGTCGAGGACGGCGAGCTCACCGCCAGCCTCAAGCTGCGCAGACGGGTCGTCACCGACCGCTACCGCGAGCAGCTGGACGCCCTCTACGCCTGACCCGGGTCGATCAGCGGCACGAAGACGTACCGGCCCAGCGGTTCGGGCTCGTGCCCCGGCCTGACCTTCACCAGCTGCCCCCTGACGGGGACCACCATGACGCCGTCCGGGGAGAGCTGCTCGACGAGCGCGTCGGGGATGACCTTCGCTGCGGCAGAGACGAGGATCCGGTCGAAGGGCGCCTCGGCCGGGAGGCCCAGCTCGCCGGGAGCGGCCTCCTGCTCGGTGGCCCAGGGCAGACCTGCGAACTCGACGTTGACCCGACCCCACTCGGCGAGCCGCGGTACGAGCTCGACGCCGAAGACCCGCCCCGTGTAGCCGACGATCAGGGCGAGGAGGACCGTCGTCCACCCCGATCCCGCCCCGACGTCGAGGACGCGGTGGCCGGGCCGGGCGTCGAGGGCGGTGAGCATCGCGCGCACCGTCGACGGCTGGCTGTTGGTCTGCCCGTGCCCGATCGGAAGGGCCCGGTCCAGGCCGGCGTAGGCCTGCTGGTCGGGAGGCAGGTACCTGCTGCGATGAGTCGTCCGCATCGCCTCGTCGATGGTGGGCGGTTGCTCCTCGGATGTCCCCATGCTGCCAAGTATGAGTACCCGGCATACCGGCTGCGGCGAGTTGGGGCGTGAAGGGCCCGCGGTTACCCTTGAGCGGTGACCACCGTCCACGTCCCCGGATCGTCGGTCTTCCCTGCCCTGGAGCCGTTGCTCGAGCAGGTGGTCAAGCCGATCCAGTACGTCGGGGGAGAGCTGAACTCCACGACCAAGGACTGGCACTGCGGGGGCTTCGGGCCCGGCGGCGAGGAGCTGACCACCCGCTGGGCGCTCATGTACCCCGACGCCTACGAGGTCGGCCTGCCCAACCAGGGCGTCATGATCCTCTACGAGGTCCTCAACGAGCGTGCCGACGTGCTGTGCGAACGCACGTATGCCGTGTGGCCCGACCTCGAGGCCCTGCTGCGGGACTCGCGCGTCCCCCAGTTCACCGTCGACGCGCACCGGGCCGTCCGGGACTTCGACGTGCTCGGGATCTCGTTCGCGACCGAGCTCGGCTACACGAACATGCTCACCGCCCTCGACCTCGCGGGGATCCCGCTGCACTCGGTCGACCGCACCGAGGACGACCCGATCGTCCTCGCCGGGGGGCACGCGGCGTTCAACCCCGAGCCGATCGCCGACTTCGTCGACGCCGCAGTCATCGGGGACGGCGAGCAGGCCGTCCTGGCGATCACCGACCTGCTCGCGGCGTGGAAGTCGCAGGGGCGCCCGGGCGGGCGCCGCGAGCTCCTCCTGCGCCTCGCCCGGACCGGAGGGGTCTACGTCCCGTCGCTCTACGACGTCGACTACCTGCCGGACGGCCGGATCAAGCGCGTCGCGCCCCGGCCCGGGCTGGCGGGAGTGCCGTGGCGGGTCAGCAAGCACACCGTCATGGACCTCGACGCCTGGCCGTACCCCAAGCAGCCCCTCGTGCCGCTGGCCGAGTCGGTGCACGAACGGATGTCGGTCGAGATCTTCCGCGGCTGCACCCGCGGCTGCCGGTTCTGCCAGGCCGGCATGATCACCCGCCCGGTCCGCGAGCGGTCGATCACCGGCATCGGCGAGATGGTCGAGCGCGGGCTGGCCGCAACGGGTTTCGAGGAGGTCGGCCTGCTCTCCCTCTCCTCGGCCGACCACTCGGAGATCGCCGACCTCGCCAAGGGCCTGGCCGACCGCTACGAGGGGACCCAGACCGGGCTCTCGCTGCCGTCGACCCGCGTCGACGCGTTCAACATCGACCTGGCCAACGAGCTGACCCGAAACGGTCGACGCTCGGGGCTGACGTTCGCCCCCGAGGGCGGCTCCGAGCGGATCCGCAAGGTCATCAACAAGATGGTGACCGAGGAGGACCTCATCAAGACCGTCGCTGCTGCCTACGGCGCGGGCTGGCGGCAGGTCAAGCTCTACTTCATGTGCGGCCTGCCGACGGAGACCGACGAGGACGTCCTCCAGATCGCCGAGCTGGCCAAGCGGGTCATCGAGACCGGCCGGCAGGTCTCCGGTCGGCGCGACATCCGGTGCACCGTCTCCATCGGGGGCTTCGTCCCCAAGCCGCACACGCCCTTCCAGTGGTGCGCCCAGCTCGGGGTCGAGGAGACCGACGCCCGGCTGGCCAGACTGCGCGAGGCGATCCGGTCCGACCGCCGCTACGGCTCGGCCATCGGGTTCCGTTACCACGACGGCCAGCCCGGGCTCGTCGAAGGGCTGCTCTCTCGCGGGGACCGCCGCGTCGGCAAGGTCATCGAGGCGGTGTGGCGCGACGGCGGGCGGTTCGACGGGTGGAGCGAGCACTTCTCCTACCTGCGCTGGATGACCCAGGCCGAGAAGGTCTTCGGCGAGGACGAGCAGTGCGCCCAGGTCGACGTCGGGTGGTACACGACGCGCCAGCGCGACCACGTCGAGGTCCTGCCGTGGGACCACCTCGACTCCGGCCTCGACAAGGAGTGGCTGTGGGAGGACTGGCAGGAGGCCCTCGACGGGACCGAGGTGGACGACTGCCGCTGGACCCCCTGCTTCGACTGCGGAGTGTGTCCACAGCTCGGCACCGAGATCGAGGTCGGCCCCACCGGCAAGACCCTGCTGCCGCTCACCGTGCTCGGCGCCACCCGCGACCAGCTCCTCGAGCAGACCTGACGCGTGGCTGCTCACGATGCGGCGGCCGGGACGTCCGCCGGGATCGATCCCGCCGACCTGGCCCACGCCATGCGGGTCCTGGCGGCTGCCGACGAGCTTCCGGCCGAGCACCCCGACGCGGTTGCGCTGCGGCGGGCGGCGGCCCGGACCTTCAAGCGGGTCAAGGAGGGGCGCCGGGTCGAGCGCCAGACGCGAGCGAGACGGGCCGACGCGGCCGTGACCGCGGCCACGGCGACCGCTGCTCCCGGCCGGGTCGACGACGAGACCCGGGGGCTGCTCCTGGCGCCTCGAGCGAGCGGTGAGCCGGCCGGGCGGCTCGTCAGGGCCCGCTCCTGCTACACGTGCAAGACGCGCTACGTCGACGTCGACGCCTTCTACCATCAGCTGTGCCCGCCCTGCGCGGCCGTCAACCGCAGCCGGCGCCACGCGCGCACCGACCTGCGGGGTCGGCGCGCCCTGCTGACCGGCGGCCGGGCCAAGATCGGCATGTACATCGCCCTGCGCCTGCTCCGGGACGGCGCGCACACGACGATCACCACCCGCTTCCCGCACGATGCCGTGCGCCGGTTCACCGCGATGGAGGACAGTTCGGACTGGGTCCACCGGCTGACCGTCGTGGGCGTCGACCTGCGTGACCCCGCCCAGGTCGTCGCCCTGGCCGACTCGGTCGCCGCAGCAGGACCGCTCGACATCCTCATCAACAACGCGGCCCAGACGGTGCGGCGCTCGCCGGGTGCCTATGCGCCACTGGTCGCGGCGGAGTCGTTGCCGTTGCCGCCCGGCCCGCTCCCCGAGCTGCTCACCTTCGACCACGTCAGCGATGCGCACCCGGCCTCGCTCGCGGGTGCCCTCACGGAACACCCGACCCCGCACGGGGAAACCGGCACGGGAGGGGGCAGCGCGGGCCACGACCTGACGGTGCTCGCCCTCACCGCCGGGTCCGCCTCACCGGAGCGGATCTCGGCGGGCACCGCCATCGACGCGGGAGGCCTGGTGCCCGACCTGCTGCACCGCAACTCGTGGACCCGCAAGGTCGACGAGGTGGACCCCCTCGAGCTGCTCGAGGTGCAGCTGTGCAACTCGACCGCCCCCTTCCTCCTGCTCAGCCGGCTGCGCGCCTCGCTGGCGTCGTCGCCCGCCCGGCGCAGCTACGTCGTCAACGTGTCGGCGATGGAGGGTCAGTTCGCCCGGGCCTACAAGGGCCCGGGCCACCCGCACACGAACATGGCCAAGGCCGCGCTGAACATGCTGACCCGGACGAGCTCGCGGGAGCTGCTCGAGACGGACGGGATCCTCATGACGGCGGTGGACACCGGGTGGATCACCGACGAGCGGCCGCACCACACGAGGGTCCGCCTGGCGCAGGAGGGCTTCCATGCGCCGCTCGACCTCGTCGACGGCGCGGCGCGCGTCTACGACCCGATCGTCCAGGGCGAGCTCGGGGTCGACCTGCACGGATGCTTCCTCAAGGACTACGCCCCCGCGTCGTGGTGAGCGGTGCCGGGAGGCCCGTGATGACGACGGCCACCACGTCCCCCCAGCAACGTGGTGGCCGGTCCCGGTGAGCGAAGCAGGTCCCCTCAGGATGAACAACGAACCGACGGGCAAAGAGTCACGCGCGGGCAGCCTCCTTGGTCAGCCGTCCACGGTCGAGAGTGGTGCCGCTGCCGTGACCGCGGCTCAGACCGGGTGCCCCACGTGCGCGAGCGCCTGGCGCAGGAGCACGCCGTGGCCGCCCGCCATGTCTCCCTGTTCCGAGAGTCGGGCCGCCTCCTCGGGGGTGACCCACGCCAGGTCCAGGGCGTCCTGCTGGGGCGAGCAGTCACCCATCACCGGGACGAGAAAGGCGAGCGAGACCGCGTGCTGGCGCGGATCGTGGAAGGGCGTGACACCGGGCGTGGGGAAGTACTCGGCCACGGTGAACGGAGTGGGGGAGAGGGGGATCCGCGGCATGGCCAGGGAGCCGAGGTCCTTCTCGATGTGCCGCAGCACGGCGTCGCGCACCCGCTCGTGGTAGAGCACCCGACCCGAGATCAGCTCGTGGTCGATGGCCCCCTCGGCCGAGGCCCGCAGGAGCAGGCCGATCGAGGTGACGACACCGCGTTCGTCCGCCCGGACCGGCACGGCGTCGATGTAGAGGATGGGAAGGCGCTCGCGGGCTTCCCGCAGCTCCTCGCGGCTCAGCCAGCCACCCCGGGTCTCCGTCTCGCTCATGCGTCCGTTCTATCAGGCGGCCGACTCGCCCGCGCTGCGCCCCGACGCGCGACGGCGTCGGACCCGCCGGTCAGAACACCGTGCCGGGGTTCATGATCCCGAGCGGGTCGAAGACCGCCTTGACGGCGCGCTGACGGGCCAGCTCGGGCTCGCCCAGCTCCTGCGGCAGCCAGCGTCGCTTGAGGGACCCGACCCCGTGCTCGCCGGTGATCGTCCCACCCATCCCGAGGGCGGCGCCGACCAGGTCTCCGAAGGCCTCCTCGGCGAGGTGCCGGCTGGCGGGGTCGTCGAGGGTGAAGAAGAGACTGGGGTGGAGGTTCCCGTCGCCGCCGTGCCCCGACATCGTGATCTCGACACCCCGCCGGGCGGAGATCTCCTCGCCCGCGCGGATCAGGTCGGCGAGCCGGCCCACCGGGACGCAGACGTCCTCGATGAAGTGGGGCCCCTTCGCCCCCAGGGCGGAGTGGAGGGCGCGTCGCCCGGCCATCAGCGCGTCCGCCTCCTGGGCGTCGTCGGCGACGGCGACCTCCGTGGCCCCCGCGGACTCGAGCAGCACGGCATACCGCTGGACGTCCTCCGCGGTGTGGCCCGGCCGGTCCGAGGAGACGATAAGGGCGGCCGCACAGTCCTCGGGGAAGCCGTAGTCGGCGAGGGCCTGGACGGCAGCGATCGACGCGCGGTCGAGGAACTCGAGCAGCGACGGGCGGTGGCGGTCGGCCCGCAGGGCGACGACCGCGCCGGCGGCGGCGTCGAGGGAGTCGAAGGTCGCCAGCGCGGTGAGCGCGGGGTCCGGAGCGGGGATGAGCCTGGTGACGACCGAGGTGACGACGCCGAGCGTGCCCTCGGACCCGACGAACAGCCCGGTGAGGTCGTATCCCGCGACGCCCTTGACCGTGCGGTGTCCGGTCCGGATGCGCTCGCCGCCGGGAAGGACGACGTCGAGCCCCTTGACGTAGTCGGCGGTGACCCCGTACTTCACGCAGCACAGACCGCCGGCGTTGGTCGCGACGTTGCCGCCGATCGTGCAGGTGGCCGAGGAGGCCGGGTCGGGCGGGTAGAAGAGCCCCGCTGCGGCGGCGACGGCCTTGAGCTCCTGGTTGACCGTCCCCGGTCCGACGACCGCGTACCCCTCGAGGACGTTCACCTCCTCGATGGCGTCGAGCGCCTCGACGTTGAGCACGATGGACCCCTCGCGGGCGGTCGCCCCGCCGGCCAGTGACGTCCGGGCGCCCTGGGGCACCACCGGCACGCGGCGGCCCTGCGCCTCGCGCAGCACCTCGACCACGTCCGCGACATCCCAGGCCCGCACGACGGTGAACTGTGCGGGAGCGCTCGAGCCGAGGGAGGCGTCCACGGCGTAGGTGGCGGCGACGTCCGGGTCCGCGACGAGCGCCCTGCCGCTGAGCCCGGACCACAGAAGGGCATCGGTTGCAGTCATCGGTTCACTGTATGCCGTGACGCCTCGGTCCTCGTCGGCCGCGCGCCTGTCGTAGACTGCTGCGCACAGACGTCCGAGCCGTCATCAGCGGCGAGTCTCCGGAAAGAACGGGTGACCCGGCATACGGGCTCATCCCAGTAGAACCGGACGGGTGGGCCCGTCACAGCCTCCGGCAAGAGCGGTCGTATGCCGTCCCGGCAGCTTCGGGGCGCGCCTGCGGCAAACGAGGTGGTACCGCGGTGCTGGACGGACCGCGAGCGGCCCTCCCCCGGGGGGTGCTCGGGGGTCGGAGGCGTCGTCCTCGTGGGGACACGAGCCGACGCACACACCAGGAGCCGAGCAGCCATGACGTACCCCAAGGTCGCCACGGGCGCCACCGCCCGCCAGGGCACGCCGCCGTCGAGCGGGTCGAGCGGGTCGACCCCTCGGGACGTCACCTCCAACCCCCGCTTCCCCGAGATCGAGGAGCGCGTGCTGAGCTACTGGGACGAGGACGGCACGTTCGTGGCCTCGGTCGAGAACCGCGACGCGGGCCAGGACGGCTGCAACGAGTTCGTCTTCTACGACGGGCCCCCCTTCGCCAACGGCCTGCCGCACTACGGCCACCTGCTGACCGGCTACGTCAAGGACATCGTCCCGCGCTACCAGACGATGCGTGGGCGCCGGGTCGAGCGCCGCTTCGGCTGGGACACCCACGGACTGCCCGCGGAGCTCGAGGCGATGAGCCAGCTCGGCATCAAGACCAAGGACGAGATCGTCGCGCTCGGCATCGAGAAGTTCAACGCGGCCTGCCGCACGTCGGTCCTGAAGTACACCGACGACTGGCGTGCCTACGTCACCCGCCAGGCCCGGTGGGTCGACTTCGACCACGACTACAAGACGCTGAACCCTGACTACATGGAGTCGGTCATCTGGGCCTTCAAGTCCCTCTACGACAAGGGGCTCGTCTACGAGGGCTTCCGCGTCCTGCCCTACTGCTGGAACGACCAGACGCCGTTGTCGAACCACGAGCTGCGGATGGACGACGACGTCTACCAGACGCGCCAGGACCCGGCCGTCACCGTCGGCCTGCGCCTCGAGACCGGGGAGCTGGCGCTGGTCTGGACGACGACCCCGTGGACCCTGCCCGCCAACCTCGGCATCATGGTCGGCCCGGACATCGACTACGTCGTGGTCGAGTCCGACGCGACCGGGACGACCGAACGCTATGTCATCGGGCAGGCGCGGCTGGCGGCATACGCGAAGGACCTATTCGACGGTGCTGACGTCGACCCTGCCGACCGGGTGGTCGAGCGGCTCAAGGGAAGGGACCTGCTGGGGCGGCGGTTCACCCCGCCGTTCAGCTACTACCTCGGGCACGAGCGGGCGCACCGGGTCTTCCCCGCCGACTTCGTCACCATGGAGGACGGCACCGGCCTGGTGCACACGGCCGGCGCCTTCGGTGAGGAGGACAAGCTCGTCACCGACGCGGCCGGGATCGAGCCGGTGGTCCCCGTCGGGCCGGACGGCCGCTTCACCCACCCGGTGACCGACTACGAGGGCGTCCACGTCTTCGACGCCAACGCGCTGGTCATTGACCACCTGCGGGCCCGCACCCAGGGGTCGGCGGATCCTGAGGCTGTCGGGTCGACCACTGCGGGCACCGTCCTGCTGCGGCGCGAGACCTACGACCACTCCTACCCGCACTGCTGGCGCTGTCGCGAGCCGCTGATCTACATGGCCGTCTCGAGCTGGTTCGTCGAGGTGACGAAGATCAAGGACCGGATGCTCGAGCTCAACCAGCAGATCAGCTGGACGCCGTCGCACATCAAGGACGGCCAGTTCGGCAAGTGGCTGGCCAACGCCCGCGACTGGTCGATCAGCCGGAACCGCTTCTGGGGCAGCCCTATCCCGGTGTGGAAGTCGGACAACCCCGCCTTCCCCCGGACCGACGTCTACGGCTCCTTCGCGGAGCTCGAGAGGGACTTCGGGGAGCTTGCGACCCGAAGCGACGGCCTCAGCGGGGAGCTTGCGACCCGAAGCGACGGCCTCAGCGGGGAGCTTGCGACCCGAAGCGACGGCCTCAGCGGAGTGACGGTGACCGACCTGCACCGACCGTTCGTCGACCGGCTGACCCGGCCCAACCCCGACGACCCGAGCGGCCGGTCGAGCATGCGGCGGGTCGAGGACGTCCTCGACGTCTGGTTCGACTCGGGGTCGATGTCGTTCGCCCAGGTGCACTACCCGTTCGAGAACGCCGAGTGGTTCGAGCACCACTTCCCCGGGGACTTCATCGTCGAGTACATCGGGCAGACGCGCGGCTGGTTCTACACCCTGCACATCCTCGCGACGGCGCTCTTCGACCGGCCGGCCTTCGAGTCGTGTGTCAGTCACGGCATCGTCCTGGGCTCCGACGGCCAGAAGATGAGCAAGTCGCTGAGGAACTATCCCGACGTCCGGGAGGTGTTCGACCGGGACGGCGCCGACGCGATGCGCTGGTTCCTCATGTCGAGCCCGATCCTGCGCGGGGGCAACCTCATCGTGACCGAGCAAGGCATCCGCGACGGGGTCCGCCAGGTGATGATCCCGCTCTGGAACGCGTGGTACTTCTTCTCGTTGTACGCCAATGCCGCCCGAGGCGGCGCCGGCTACGAGGCGCAGTGGTCGACGTCCTCGACGGACGTCCTGGACCGCTATCTGCTCGCCAAGCTGCGTGACTTCGTGCAGACGATGCAGGACGAGCTCGACGCCTACGAGATCGCCCGCGCCTGCGACACCATGCGCAGCTTCCTCGACGTCCTGACGAACTGGTACATCCGGCGCTCGCGCGACCGGTTCTGGGACTCCGGCGACGCCGGGGCCGAGTCGACGACGACGGCGTTCGACACCCTCTACACGACGCTCGAGGTGGTCAGTCGCACGGTGGCGCCGCTCCTTCCGCTCCTCACCGAGGAGATCTGGCGTGGCCTGACCGGGGGCCGCTCCGTGCACCTCACGGACTGGCCCGACGTCGGCGACCTCCGAGAGGATCAGGCGCTCGTCACGTCGATGGACCGGGCCCGGGAGATCTGCAGCGTCGCGCTGGGGCTGCGCAAGGCGGAGCAGCTGCGAGCGCGCCTACCTCTCCAGGCCCTGACAGTGGTGACGACCGATCCGGTGGCCCTGCAGGCCTTCGCCGGGGTGATTCGCGATGAGGTCAACGTCAAGACGGTGCTCCTTGTGGACGCGACGTCGGTCAGCAACACCGACTTCGGCGTGTCCCAACGCCTAACCGTCAACGCCCGCGCGGCCGGACCCCGGCTCGGCAAGGACGTCCAGACGGCAATCAAGGGCTCACGATCCGGCGACTGGTCGATCGCGGACGACGGCACGGTCACCGCAGCTGGGGTGGCACTGGTCGAGGGTGAGTTCACCATTGACATGGTGACCAGCGACGTCGGCGGGAGAGGTGCTGCCGTGGATCCCGGCCGTTCCCCCGCAGCGCACTCCGTCGCCATGCTCCCGAACGGTGGGTTCGTCGAGATGGACACCCGGGTCACCCCCGAGCTGGCGCAGGAGGGGCTCGCCAACGACCTCATCCGGGCTGTGCAACAGGCTCGCCGCGAGGCCGGGCTGTACGTCAGTGACCGGATCTCCCTGACGGTCACCGGCAGCCAGGCAGTCTTCGACGCGACGGTCACCCACCGGGCCCGGATCGTCGAGGAGACGCTGGCCACCCAGTTCGGCTCCGCACCGGACCTCGACGCCCTGCCCGCCGGGGAGGGCGCCGTCGACGCTGCCGTCGCCGACGGCGGCACGGTCCGCATCCTGGTCAAGAAGCTGCCGACGACGTCGGAGGGGACGTCATGAGTGGTCGACCGGATGCGGGGCAGGTCGAGGCAGCCCGCAGGCTGGAGGTGGAGAAGCGGCTGCGCGAGGTCGAGCGGGAGATCCTCGGCCGCGCGCCGGAGCACGACGTCGAGCCGAGCCTCGACCGGATCCGAGCCGTCATGGAGCTGCTCGGCGACCCGCAGCGGACCTTCCCCGTCATCCACCTGACAGGCACGAACGGGAAGACGTCCACGACGAGGATGATCGAGACCCTGTGCCGGGAGCACGGCCTGACGACAGGGCGGTTCACCTCACCGCACCTGCACTCGGTCCGGGAGCGGATCGCCATCGCCGGCCAGCCCATCTCTGCCGAGAGGCTTCTCGCCGTCTACGACGAGGTGCTGCCGTACATCGAGGTCATCGACGCCCGGTCGGCTGAGTCGGGTGGCCCCCGGATGACCTTCTTCGAGGTCTTCGTCGCCCTGGCGTATGCCGCGTTCGCCGACGCGCCGGTCGACGTCGCCGTCGTGGAGGTCGGCATGGGCGGCGGCTGGGACGCGACGAACATCGCCGACGGGTCGGTCGCAGTGATCACTCCGATCGCCATCGACCACACGCACTTCCTCGGCACCACTGTCGAGGGGATCGCCCACGAGAAGTCCGGGATCATCAAGGCCGGCGCCATCGCCGTCTCGTCGATCCAGGGGGAGGACGTCGCGACGATCCTTGTGGACCGCTCCAAGGAGGTCGGCGCGCGAGTGGTCTTCGAGGCGAACGACTTCGGTGTCATCGCCCGGGAGGTGGCTGTCGGCGGTCAGCAGCTCTCCTTCACAGGGCTGGCGGGGGAGTACCCCGACGTCTTTCTTCCGCTCCACGGGGCGCACCAGGCCAGCAACGCCGCCGCGGCCCTCGCGGCCGTCGAGGCGTTTCTCGGAGGCGGCGAACGGCGCCTTGACCCGGATGTCGTCCGCGACGGGTTCGCCAAGGTCACGTCGCCTGGTCGGCTGGAGGTCGTGCGCCGCTCACCGACGGTGCTCGTCGACGCCGCGCACAACCCGGCGGGCATGACGGCGCTCGTCGCCGCGCTCGAGGACTCGTTCGCCTTCACCCGGCTGGTCGGGGTCGTGGGGATCTTCGCCGACAAGGAGCCCGCCACGATGCTCGAGATCCTCGAGCCGCTCCTCGAGCACGTCGTCGTGACCCGTAACAGCTCACCGCGGTCGATGTCACCGAGGGAGCTCGGCGCCCTGGCGACGGAGATCTTCGGCGAGGACCGGGTCACCGTGGTGCAGGACCTGCCGGACGCGCTGGAGCAGGCTGTGACGATCGCCGAGACCGACGGCCTCGGCGGCGGGGTGCTGGTGACCGGGTCGGTCATCACGGCCGCCGACGCCCGGATGCTCCTGGGGTCGACGGAGACCTGACTTGGACTGCGTCCGGCAACGTGGTCGCTGACTGGCGCCAACCGCCGGACGGAACGGCGTCGCGTGCGCAGCCTCCGGCTGCGCGGTTGCTGTTGGCGCTGACCTGCCGGACGCATGATGGGGTCGGCGGGATACGTTGCACGGCATGACCCAGATGACCCACCGTCCCCTCGGCGACAGCGACCTCGTCGTCAGCTCCGTCGGACTCGGCTGCAACAACTTCGGACGCACCGGCCGGGTGACGGAGGGCAGGGATGGCACGGACGCCGTGATCTCCGCAGCGATCGACGCCGGGATCACCCTCTTCGACACGGCCGACATCTACGGGTCCCCCGCCACGACGAGCGAGTCGCTCATGGGGGAGGTCCTGGGCAGCCGGCGGGACGCCGTCGTCCTCGCGACGAAGTTCGGTCACGCCGGGAGCAGCATCGGCGCGGAGGCCGGGGCATGGGGGCCGAAGGGCGCACGCACCTACGTCCGGAACGCCTGCGAGGGGTCGCTGCGGCGGCTGCAGACCGACCGGATCGACCTCTACCAGATGCACACCCCCGATCCCTCGACGCCGATCGCCGAGACGCTCGAGGCGCTCAACGCGCTGGTCGCCGAAGGGAAGGTCCGCCAGATCGGTCACAGCAACTTCGACGCCGACCAAATTGCCGAGGCCGAGCGCGTCTCGGCCGAGAACGGCTGGGCCCGTTTCATCTCCGCGCAGAACGAGTACTCCCTCCTGTCCCGTGGGGCGGAGGCAGAGGTCCTGCCGGTCGTCGTCGAGCACCGGCTCGGGTTCCTCCCGTACTTTCCACTCTCCAACGGCCTGCTCACCGGCAAGTACACCCGCGACGGCGGACCGTCCGGAGCACGGGTCACCTCCCGACCGGAGGTGCTCAGGAGCGTCGACTGGGACAAGCTGGACGCCTACCGGGCGATCTGCGACGACCTCGGCCACTCGATGACGCAGGTGACCTTTGCCTGGCTGCTCGCCCAGCCGGGGATGGGCAGCGTCATCGCGGGCGCCACGAGCCCGGAGCAGGTGGCCGAGAACGCGGCTGCCGCGACCGTCGAGCTGCCGGTCGACGCGGTGGAGCGGATCGACGGGCTCTTCGCCTGATCCTCGGTATGCCGTGCGGCCGGCGCCGCGTGCGTCGAAGCCGGCCGCACGGCATACCCTCGACGGCATGAAGGTCGAGCGCGCATGAGGGGTCTGGTGTTCTACGGCCGCACCGGGAAGTTCACCTGGCGGATGGGTGCGACCGTGCTCGGTGGCCAGTCGATCGCGGTCTTCTTCGGGGCGCTCGTGGCCCGCGGCATCGGGGCTTCGACGGGCGACCCGGCATCGAGTACCTACCTCTGGCTCGGCTCGGGACTGGCCGTCTCGTGCATCCTCGCCGCGGGTCTGATGCGGCGCCCGTTCGGGGTGACCCTCGGCTGGCTGATCGAGGTGGCGACGTTCCTCAGTGCCTTCGTCGTGCCGGCGATGCTCGTCGTCGGGATCATCTTCACCGCGCTCTGGGTCACCTGTCTCGTACAGGGCCACCGGATCGACACGTTGCAGGCCACCTGGGCGGCCGAGCGCGAGGCAGCACCGCGGGACACTGCCCGTCCGGCGACGTCCGAGGGAACCGCCAGGGGCCCGGAGCCCTCGGCCTGAGCTCGACCGAGTCCCGGACCTGTATGCCCGGCGTTGGAAACGGCCGACGGCTCGGTGGCGACGAATACGTCGTCAGCTCCGATGAGAGAGTCGGCTGCGGGCCCATGCCGTCTGCATTTGTCCGGCTGCAAGGGTGCGGATATTCGGATGGACGGGTGGGTGTCAGACGGCGGCCCTGTGCTGCCAAGCCGCGGCTTCGTCTCCTTCACTGTGCTTGCCCACAGTCCCGGGTGAACCCGCCGACCACATGCAGTCGGCGACCGGTCACGCTGGTCGGCTCGATCCTGACGAACCTCGGCTTGGAGCCTTCGTGCCACGGCAGGAGTGGGAGGGCCAGTGCGTGGATGGACTCGTCCTTCTCCCAGATGTCGTGGCCGACGCCTCGCACGACAACGCTCCAGGCTGTGGCGTCGGAGGTGTCGTAGCCATCTACCTCGAAGGCCACCCCGCGGCGGATCGAGGCGGCGAGCTTGGTCCCCGCCCCGGTTCGGAAGACGATGCTCCCGTGGTCGACGACGTGGTTGACCGGGAAGATGTCTGGCTGACCGTCGACGGTGACGGCCAGTCGACCGACGACGGACTCACGTAGCAAATGCCAGCACGCGGCAACCGTCAGAACTTCTGTGGTGGCAATCTCTGTGGTGGCAATCTCTGTGGTGGTCATGGTCCAAGGGTGATCCTCGCGCAGGGCCGAGGGCAGGGCCGAAGGTCCCGGTGAGTCGCGGCCGGACCAGCCAGAGCAGGTCCGCTCGGCGGGTGAGGTCCAACTTGGTTGTTTCCCCGCTCGCCACGGGCATCGACGGTGTCCTTCGACGAACCCGCGAGACGACCACTAAGGTGAGCCCGTGACGACGCAGACGGACCGCTCCTTGGTCCTGGTCAAGCCGGACGGCTTCTCGCGTGGCCTCACCGGTGAGGTGCTTCGGCGGATCGAGGCCAAGGCCTACGCCCTGGTGGCGCTCGATATCTTCACGCCCGACCGCGAGCGGCTCGCCCGGCACTATGCCGAGCATGAGGGCAAGCCGTTCTACGACTCCCTCCTCGAGTTCATGTCCTCCGGCCCGGTGACCGGCATCGTCATCGAGGGGCAGCGCTGCATCGAGGGCTTCCGCGCGTTGGCCGGTGCCACCGACCCGACCGCTGCTCTGCCCGGCACGATCCGGGGCGACCTCGGCCGCGACTGGGGGCAGAAGGTGCAGGCCAACATCGTGCACGGTTCGGACTCCGCCGAGTCGGCAGAGCGCGAGATCGGCATCTGGTTCCCGGATCTGTGACTGGGCGGCCCCAACCCGGCTGCTTCTCCTGCGAGCAGGACCGGCGCGACGATCTTCCGCCACGTGAGCGGGTGTGGGTGACTGAGCACTGGCGGGTGGCACACGCCTTCGACTCGGCACTGCCCGGCTGGCTCGTCGTCCTGCCAAGTCGACATGCCGTTGCCATCGCCGAGCTCCGGCCCGAGGAGGCCGCCCAGCTGGGACCCATGCTGATCGACGTCAGTCGCGCACTCGCGGTGGTGACCGGGTGCCTCAAGACCTTCGTCCTCTACCTGGCCGAAGCAGAGGGCTTTGCGCACGTCCACTTCCACGTCGTTCCTCGGGCGGCCGGGTTGCCCGACGACGTGCGCGGACCGCGCGTCTTCTCGCTGATCGGGCGTCCCGTGGGCGAACGCGTGGCCGAGGATGAGCAGGACCGCCTCGCCCTGGCACTCGCCACTCAGCTCGAACGACAGTGAGCTCGTCGTCACCGAAGCTCCGTCTCCGTTCGCCCTCTGCCACCAACTTCCGCCGGGCTCGGGTTGCGTCCCAGAGCTGCTGGGTAGGGAAGGGCCATGGAGCAACCGGACACCGTCCTGCTCGACGTCGACGGCACCCTTGTGGACTCGACCTATTACCATGCCTTGGCCTGGCACCGGGCCTTCGCCGCACACGACCTCCATCAGCCGATGTGGCGGGTCCACCGCAGCATCGGCATGGGCGGAGACCGCCTCGTGTCGGAAGTGGCTGGCGACGACGTCGAGGACCGGCTCGGCGACGAGCTGCGCAAGGCGTGGGCAACGGAGTACGACAAGCTGGTCGAGGAGGTCATTCCGCTCCCGGGCGCCGGCGACCTGGTCCGGTCGCTCAGGGACAAGGGCTTCCTCGTCGCCCTCGCCTCGTCCGGACCGCCCGAGCACACCGAGCGGGCGGCCGACCTGCTCGGGGTCAAGGACCTGCTGGACGCCATCACGAGCTCGGCAGACGTCGACACCTCCAAGCCCGCGCCGGACATCCTCGATGTCGCCCTGCGCAAGTGTGGAGGCACGTCCGCGATCGTGGTGGGCGACTCGGTCTACGACGTCGAGGCGGCCCGCCGGCTTCCTGCGCCCTGCGTCGCGGTGCGAACCGGCGGCTTCGGGGTGGCCGAGCTCGAGGAGGCTGGTGCGGTGCTCGTCGTGGACGGACCGGGCGACCTGCTGGGGACGGACTGGCGCTCGCTGGGGCGCTGAAGCCACTTCACCAGGCACATCCGCCTCACTGGTCACAGTTTCCGCGACACTCCGCCGATGCGCTCGGAGTGCGGTCCGCAGCCCCACAGAATCCCGGCATGACCGGATGGCCGATGCTGGGACGCGATCTCGCGATCGACCTCGGCACCGCCAACACCCTCGTCTACGAACGGGGCCGGGGCGTCGTCCTTGACGAGCCGTCGGTCGTCGCCGTGGAGAACGCCACCGGACGCCTCGTCGCCGCCGGCCGGCAGGCCAAGGAGATGCTCGGCCGCACCCCCGGCACGGTCCGTGCCGTCCGGCCGCTGCGCGACGGCGTCATCTCGGACGCCGAGCTCACCGAGCGGATGCTCCGCTGGTTCGTCGACCGGGTGCGCCCCTCCCGGCTGGTCCGCCCCCGGATGGTCGTCTGCGTTCCGAGCGAGGTCACCGGGGTCGAGCGCCGGGCGCTGGAGGACGCCGCCACCCGGTGCGGCGCTCGCCGCGTCTACGTCATCGAGGAGCCGATGGCGGCGGCGATCGGGGCCGGCCTGACCGTCAACGACACCGAGGCCTCCATGGTCGTCGACATCGGCGGCGGCACGACGGATGTCGCGGTGATCAGTCTCGGCGGCATCGTCTCGGCACGCTCGATGCGGATCGGCGGCGACGAGATCGACGAGGCCGTGCTCGCCCACGTCAAGAGCGAGTACGCCCTCCTGCTCGGGGAGCGCAGCGCCGAGGACATCAAGACGTCCGTCGGCTCGGCCTTTCCGCTGGCGGAGGAGCTGTCGACGCGGATCCGCGGCCGCGACCTGACCACGGGCCTGCCCAGGACGGTGACGATCTCCTCACCGGAGGTCCGCAGGGCGATCGAGACCCCGGTCATCCAGATCACCGAGCTCGTCCGGACGACCCTCGACGTCTGCCCGCCCGAGCTCGCCGGCGACATCCTCGACCGAGGCATCACCCTCACCGGCGGGGGAGCGCTGCTGCGCGGGCTGGACGAGCGCATGCGCCACGAGCTGGGCGTCCCGGTCCGCGTGGCCGACGACCCGCTGCGCTCGGTCGCCCTTGGCGCCGGCCGCTGCGTCGAAGAGTTCTCCGCGCTCGAACGTGTCCTCGTCAGTGGCTCGCGGGGCTGAGATGACCGCCCTCAGTCGCCGCCGGCTGCTCACCGCCTTCCTGCTGCTCACGCTCGGTGTCGTCCTCCTCGACCTGTCCGGGTCCGCCGTCCCCGGCCACCTCAAGACCCTCGGGGGGGCTGCGGCCGGCCCCGTCCAACGGGTGCTCGCGGACGTCGACAAGAGCGACGCGACGCGGCTGCGCGAGGAGAACGCCACCCTGCGCACGCAGCTCGCGCAGAGCGGGGCCTCCCTCGCCGAGGCCGCCGCGGTCGGGCACCTCCTCTCCGCACCATCGACC
>JAABUY010002607.1_pt1 | contig 21179 bp, 11 predicted proteins | sample 5560271 | NCBI WGS metagenome assembly JAABUY01 (sample SAMN10711886, study PRJNA513374) | rock metagenome | isolation source: Antarctica rocks | place: Antarctica: Victoria Land, University Valley | reverse complement strand
CGACTTCGGTCCGTATCGCACACAGTACGCAATGATCGGGTGGTTTTCATACCCAGTTTGGTTGCAGTCCTCTGTTCTGTTGAGGCCACACCACAAGGTGCGTCAGCAACGCCTGCGCGACACCACCGTGGCACCTTGCTCTGCGACAACCACAGCTCAACCGGTGACTCTATTAGCTCTGAAAGGCAAGCCTTTCAGGTTCCCAGCCTGCACCGCGTGGAGGAAGAGTCTTCGCAGGCCCACTGAGATATTAATTTAATTAATTTAGTGCAAAGACAATGTTTAATTAAATATGAATTACTGCATACATTAAACTTTCAATTATTTATTAATACTATCTTTAATCTATTCTTTGATCAGTTGAGCTGACAAAACAAAAAATATTATATTTATTAAGTAAAATGCTGATGACTCTGTACTTATCAGATTGCATATAAAGATTCTTTAGTATCTTGTTTACATAATGAGTCTGATTTAGATACAGAGTTTTTATTTTATAATTATATATGACTTAAATGTCAAAAATTTTCTGTGTCTTCTTTAAGTTCTTAACTTTAAACACACTCATAAGAGCTTGCTTAAATCAAAGAATGTATAATAGATTTGCTGAAGTCATAATAATATTGTTTATATAAAGAAGCAGCATAATTCTTTTAATGCTGTGAAGAAAAAGACAGAAATCAGTCTTGCTTTATGTTAAGAAGTGATGTTTTAGCTGCTTTTATAAAGTAAAATAAAAATTAATGTCAAAGACTAAGTAAAAACTCTGCTTACATTGACTGCAGTTAACATTCTTTTTACTTTTTTTGTAACTTTCTCAATTCAGATATGCTCATAGACAACATAGTTTAAAGATTTCACTAAATAATATAATATAGCATAAGTATCTACTTTCTTTCAATAAATTATGAGCTTAAATTAATAAAAAGCTTCTTAGAGAAAGTGCATACTTTTAGTGTGACAGCAGCTGAGTATACTGATTTTTAAGATTTACAAAAGATTTATAATAAATTCAGCTTTAACAGAATCAGCATACTGACAGCAGCTGTATACATTAATTATTGAGATTCACAGTCAATTTAGCTTTAACAGTATTATTGATTATTGAGATTTGTGATAAATTTGACTTTAATAGAATCTATTAAGAAGTGATGTTCTAGCTACTTCTATAAAGTGAGATAGAACTAGTATCAAGAACTGAGTGAAGACTCTATTTACATTAACTATAGTTAATGTTCTTTTTACTTCTTCTGTAACTCTCTTAATCAAGATGTGCTCATAGACAACACAGTTTAAAGATTTTACTAAATGACATAATATAGTATAAATATCTACTTTCTTTCAATAAATTATGAGCTCAGATTAGCAAGAAGCTTTTTAGAGAAAGTGTATATTTTTAATGTGATGACAGTTAAGTATATTGACTTTTAAGATTTACAAAAGATTTATAATAAATTTAACTTTAACAGAATCAGCATATTGACAGTAGCTGTGTACACTGACTATTAAGATTTACAGTCAATTTAGCTTTAGCAGTATCACTGATTATTGAGATTCATAATAAATTTGACTTTAGTAGAATCAGTATTTTATGATAGCTGAGTATGTTTAATTTAAAAGATTTATAAAGAATTAATCTTAACAAAAATTAACATTTACAATTACTTAGAAAGCACTGTTCTTTAACAGTTTAATATGAATTATTAAGATGAATAAGCACTACTGTCTTACAGAATAAGAGATACAAAAGCTTTTTATTTATTTTATTTATATTATTTTCAATGTATATATTGTTATTTTATTTTATTCACTTCTTATATTACATATCAACTATCATCATCATAAACTTCAACAACTTCTTTATAAAGCAACAACTCATCTCAATTCTTACTTATAAGAACTGCAATCAATGATTAATTTTTATAAAAAAATAATTAATAAAAAAAGATTTATAAAATGTTGTTAAAGTCTTAACAGTCAATATACTGATTAGTGAATTTTTAAATTCATTTTTTCTCAGCAGTCTTGACTTCAGAAATTAGAAAACTGATATAAAGATTTTATATTAATTTATTATCTACATAAATACAGATAATCAAGAATATCTGATGAACAAAATCAGCATAAAGAATGTTTAAGATATATTAAAGTTTAAGTATAAAAAGAAGCTGTAGATGATTAGAAAACAATATTTAATGAAGTTTATTAAATATAGAATGTCAGAGAATGTGTTTATTAAAGAAGTATGAATTTATTTAAGTAAACTTAATAAAAAGATTGCTGCAATTCAATCTGACATGATTAAGTTATTTAAATTAAAATAATAATTTTAGACACTGCTTTAAGTGCTATTAATTAAATATATTGTAATTTATAATGTCATTAATGCCTAAAACAATTCAGACATTAAGAAAGATTTATAAAAGCTTTAAAAGAAAGAAATATAGCTTAAGACTGATAAGATTGTTATTGTTTTGTGAATAGATAAATAAATAAAAAATTAATGTTTAATGAATTAGAACTTCCTTTTATTGAATTACTGCATAGCTGATATTAAGCAACATTATTACAGATTATTTAGCTTAAACAGTAATCATTCTTTTTACTATTTTTGTTGAGAAGTGATGTTCTAGCTACTTCTATAAAGCAAGATAGAACTAGTGTCAGAAGCTAAGTAAAGACTTTATTTACATTAATTGCAGTTAATGTTCTTTTTACTTCTTCTGTAACTCTCTTAATCAAGATGTGCTCATAGACAACATAATTTAAAGATTTCACTAGACAATATAATATAACATAAATATTCATTTCTTTTAATAAATTATGAGCCTAAATTAGCAAGAAGCTTCTTAAAGAAAGTGCATACTTTTAGTGTGATGATAGCTGAGTATGTCAGCTATTGAGATTCACAGTTAATTTAGCTTTAATAATATTACTGATTATTAAGATTCATAATAAATTTAGCTTTAACAGAATCAGCATACTGACAATAGCTGTGTATATTAACTATTAAGATTTACAGTCAATTCAGCTTTAGCAGTATCATTAATTATTGAGATTCATAATAAATTTAACTTTAGCAGAATCAGCATTTTGCAGTAGCTGAGTATATTTGATTTGAAAGATTCATAGAGAATTAATCTCAGCAAAAATCAGCATTTATAGTTACTCAGAAAGCATTGTTCTTTGATAGCTTAGTATGAGTTATTAAAATGAATAAACACTATTATTTTATAAAATAAAAGACATAAAAGCTTTTTATTTGTTTTACTTATATTATCTTCAATGTATACATCATTATTTTACTTTATTCACTTCTTATACTATATGTTAACTATCATCATCATAAACTTCAACAACTTCTTTATAAAGCAACAACTCATCTTAATTCTTACTTGCAAGAACTGCAATCAATGATTTACTTTTATAAGAAGATAATTAATAAAAGAAAATCTATAAAATGTTGTTGAAGTTTTAACAATTAACACATTAATTAATGAATTCTTAGATTCATTTTTTCTCAGCAGTCTCAGCTTTAAAAATCAGAAAACTGATGTAAAGATTTTATATTGACTTATTATCTGCATAAATATAAATAATTAAGAATATCTGATAGACAAAATTAATACAAAGAATGTTTGAAATATATTAAAGTTTAAGTATAAAAAGAAGCTGCAGATGACTAAAAGACAATATTTAATAAAGTTTGTTGAATATAAAATGTTAAAGAATGTATTCATTGAAGAAGTATAAATTTATTTAAGCAAACTTAACAGAAAGATTGCTGCAACTCAGTCTGATATGATTGAGTTATTTAAATTAAAATAATAATTTTAAACACTGCTTTAAGTGCTATTAATTAAGTACATTATGATCTATCATGTTATTGATGCTCAAAACAATTTAAACATTAAGAAAGATTTATAAAAGCTTTAAAAGAAAGAGATACAACTTAAGATTGATAAGACTGTTATTGTTTTGTAAATAAATAAATAGAAAGAAGATTAATGTTTAATAAATTAGAACTGTAGTTCATTAAATTATTACATAGTTGATATTAAGTAACATTATTGCAGATCATTTAACTTAAATAGTGATTATTTTTCTTACTGCTTTATTAAGTATTTTTTTTGTAACAACTCTCACTTCATTAAAGATTGCAAATTTTTTTTTAATGTTAAGCAAGATATTTAAAAGAAGATAAGCAGATTAACTGTAATTAAGCTGTACAGATTAACTGCAGTTAAGTTGTATTAGAAGTCAGTCTATAAAGAAAAAGAAAAGAGATATAGAGTCTTTGATATAAAAGTTAATGACAATAATGATGATGATTTCTTCTTTAAATTTAAAGAGAAAGAGAAAATTAACAATGAAATTACTGCTTTGTTTAAGAAGACTGTCAGTAAGATGTTTAAATTTAAATGAATTGCAGACTCTAAATTCTTTTTATATATAACTGATTAACTTTAACTCTTCAGTGATTTTCTTATATAAATGAGATGTCAGCAAATTAAAGTTAAGAAAGAACATTTATACTCTCATTATTGTGAAGTAATCATTATACAAATCAGATTAAAAAATTCTGTAAGACTGAGTTTAACACTTTATATGTTTAAACTTAAGATTAATCTTCTGTCAGAAAAGCAGATATGCAAAATAAAACTGTATAAAAGCTTTAATTAATACTGTCTTTAAATGTATAATAAGCACAGCAAAACTATAATAGAAGTATCAGAGCAAGATAAAGTTTATATAATTAAATATATTGCAAAGAGTCTTAATGAATTTACTTTAATATCTACAATATATACATCATATTCAGAGATCATCTTCTCTGTTATTGCTTCAGACACAAGTCTGTATGTTTAGACTTATGAGCATAATTTTATGATTAATTTCTTAGATATTGACACTGCATCATTAAATAGAAAGATTAAGACTTACAGATTTTGACATTAACAATTTGTTTATCTTAATTCTGTAAAGTTGCATAATCTTTACAAGATGACAATTCTTAAAAAGTCAATTCTTATTGTTAAGAACAACAAGAATATATATAAGATTTGTGCTCTAATTAAGTTCATCAATAAGTAAGATTACACTGTAAGTAAAAGAAAGATTAACATTTTTGTTTTTGTCTTTATTGATATATGCAGTTCATTATTCTTGTTATTTAATGAATATCAGTACTTTCTGAAGATAGTAGATAATCATTCTCAAAAAATGTAAACAATACTGTTAAAGTAACATAATAAGATCTTATAGACACTGCAAGAATGACAATTAAAGATTGAACTTTAGATTGATGTAAAGATTCTTGCTGTATAAAGCAACAATGAAATGAAATTAAAGTTTACTTTAAATAACTGATGCAAGTCTCTTAACATTACATCATAATACATAATGCTTTACATGTCAATTCAGAATGACATTGCTAAAAGAATTATCTGAATTACTGAGAACTTAGTATGCATCATGATTAAAGAGACATAACTGTCAATAAAGTTCTGAGTGTAGACAGTATAAATAGATGTTTATCTTTACAATTAGATAGCAACTGATCTCTTAATTAATAATAAGCAGATGACTTCTGAGAAAGCTTTTATTGATGTAAAGTTATTCATCAATTACATTTATATATAAGAATGTAAATACTACAACTACATTGATCTCAATTTACTATCTGAAGACAGACACAACAAATTCATAAATTAAGAATAAGTAAAAGTCTTTATAAGTTACATTGAGAAAATCACAAAGTAGTATTAGCTTTAAGCTTTAGATTTTAAGTATATCATTAAGAATTATGCTGTAAAGTTTATTAAAAGTAAGAAGAAAGACACTGTTAATCTTAAACTGTAACAATAGATATTAAATGTTTTTCTGAATAGAAGATTCATTAAACATTTATAAAAGAAGTTAATTATTATAAAGATTACAGCTTCAAATCAGACATTCATAACTTAAAACAGTAAGATACAGTCTAACTTAATTACAGTTAAGACTGATAAGTCTTAAGATAAACAATATGAGATTAAGTTAACTGCAGTTAATCTAGATAAATCATTAAATAAGAAGATCAACATTGATTAAATTAAGACAGTGACATTTAAAGAAGTTAGAATCTTTCTGTATGTTAAGATCTTAAAATGAAAGAGAAACAACAATGATAACAATTAAGATGTAAATGAGCTCTTAATCAAAATATTAAGAATTATACTGACTGTTAGATATATAACTCACAATAGCTATGCTATTAGAGTGGTGCCACCTTTTAACAGGTTATGAGCCTGAGTTAGTGTGTGATAACTTGCATAAAATGATGCCTAGGCCACCTCTGCTGGTGGTTCAAGTCCATGGTGAGAGAGTAAGTTCAAAAGGTCACAAGTTCAAACCACTGTCTGCGCGCACCCTTTACACCTGCGGGTCAGTTGCGGGCCGATCGCGGGTTAGGGAGAGTGTTAGATATATAACTCACAATAGCTATACTATTAGTGTGGTGCCACCTTTTAACACTGACATTTATAGCATTTTTTACAGACAAAAAAGACTTTATAATCAGATCTGACATTCTAACATTTATTATCTATGCTGAAGCAGTGAGAGACTCAATCTGAGAAGAAATGTGAAAAAACATTATTTATATAAAGCTGACAGTCTTGACAGCAAATGAAACATAAAAAGAGACTGTATCATTAAGAAAAGTCAACATTGTGATCAGCAAGTAAGTCTTTAAATTTAAGTTGAACATCAACAGATTCTTAAATAAGCTTAAGACAAGACTTATGACAAGAGACTTTTCACAGATATATAATGTTAATTATAAGAATATCTTTACTCTTACTGTTAAATTTAACACTCTGCAAGTCTTTCTGACTATTGTTGTACTCAAGAATCTAAAATGTCATTAAGTAAATATCAATAACATCTTCACAAAATTCTTTCTAAAAAAAACAATCTATATAACATTTTTTTCTGAAGTCAATGTCACATCTAATTATATTCTACACATACTGTACAGTCTTTATGATCTTAAGCAAGTCACACAGAACTGACATAAACAATATATTATTAAATTACTTAAATTAAATTTTCATTAAAGCAAAACTGATCTCTATCTTCTTCTTCACAGCATTAAAAGAATTATGCTGCTTCTTTATATAAATAATATTGTTGTAACTTTAATAAATCTGTTATATATTCTTTAATTTAAGCAAGCTCTTACAGACATATTTAAAGTTAAGAATTTAAGAAAGATACAGAAAATTTTTAATATTTAAGTTATACATAACTGCAAAATAAGAACTCTGTATCTGAATTAGACTTATTACATAAATAAAATATTAAAGAATCTTTATATGCAATCTGATAAGCATAAAGTCATCAGCATTTCACTTAATAAATATGATGTTCTTTGTCTTGCTGACTTAACTGATCAAAGAATAGATTAAAGACAGTATTAATAGATAATTAAAAGCTTAATGTATGCAGCAATTTATATTTAATTAAACATTATCTTTACATTAAGTTAATTAAGTCAATATCTCAGTGATTCTGTAGAGTATCATAAATATGTATTTAAGAAATTATTGCAGTATATAAGATTAATCATTAATCTCAATATCATGTACAGCTTTAATGAGAGTCAAGTAATGCTTAAATACTCTGACTTCAACTATACTTTAAATAAATAGAATCAGAAATCAATTCTAAAGCACATTTATATATTTAAAGATGAATTAATGTTGTGAACAAGTCAAAAACAGAAGTTCATTATTATCTTAATCATTGAGACTGAATATATAGTTATGTCAATATGCATAAAGACTGAGATCTGACTTGAACAGATATTAAGAGATATAAGTATAAATAAATATTTTAAAGTTAATTTACACTGTATAAACATTTAAAAGAACAAAGCTCATTAAGTATCTTTACTTATTTAATTTAAAGAAGATAATTAAGTTATTTTGATCTTTGTTAGATATATAACTCATAATAGCTGTGCTATTAGTGTGGTGCCACCTTTTAACAGGTTATGAGCCTGGGTTAGTGCGTGATAACTTGCGTAAAATGGTGCCTAGGCCACCTCTGCCAGTGATTCAAGTCTATGGTGAGGGAGTAAGTCCAAAAGGTCACAAGTTTGAACCACTGTCTGTGCGCACCCTTTACACCTGCGGGTCAGTTGCGGGCCGATTGCGGGTTAGGGAGAGTGTTAGATATATAACTCATGATAGCTGTGCTATTAGTGTGGTGCCACCTTTTAACAATCTTAATTAAGAATATATATGTACATAAATGATTAAAGTACATCAATGTCTTTTATTACAACATCTGCAATCTTCATAAGTGCAATCAGATTCAGATAAACTTTGTGCTTAGTTAAAAGATGATTGTTAATGAGCTTATTAAGTTTCTGTTTAAGTGAATCTTTAAGCAATTCATTAAATTCATGAAACTCATTATTGATGATTAGTTAAGCTCTTAAATGATTTGTTGAACTCTTAATGATGTGTTTAATTATTTGATGTTTGTTGTCAGTAAGAGTCAATAGACACAGTCTTATTAAGTGAGAGTGTTAAGAAATGATGTTCTAGCTGCTTTTATGAAGCAGAGTAAAATTAATATCAGAGATTGAGTAAAAATTTTGCTTATGTTGACTACAGTTAATGTTCTTTCTACTTCTTCTGTAACTCTCTCAATCAAGATGTGCTCATAGACAACATAGTTTAGAAATTTCACTAGATAACATAGTATAGCATAAGTATTCATTTCTTTCAATAATTTTATTAAATACTTTCTTTGCAACAACTTTCACTTCATTAAAGATTGCAAATTTCTTTCTGACATTAAGCAAGATATTTAAAAGAAGATAAGCAGATCAATTATAGTTAAGTTATATAGATTGATTGCAGTCAAGTTGTATTAGAAGTCAGTCTATAAAGAAAAAGAAAAGAGATACAGAGTCTTTAATACAGAAATTAATGACAATAATGATGATGATTTTTTTTTTAAATTTAAAAAGAAAAAGAAAGTTAACAATGAAATTACTGTTCTGTTTAAGAAAACTGTCAGCAAAATACTTAAATCTAAATAAATTGCAGACTTTAAATTCTTCTTATATATAACTGATTAACTTTAACTCTTCAGTGACTTTCTTATATGAATGAGATGTTAACAAATTAAAGTTAAGAAAAGACATTTATATTCTCATTATTATAAAATAATCATTATATAAATCAAATTAAAAAATTCTATAAGACTGAGTTCAACACTTTATGTATTTAAACTTGAGATTAATCTTCTGTTAAGAAAGCAGATATGCAAAATGAAACTGCATAAAAGCTTTAATTAATACTGTCTTTAAATGTATAATAAGCATGACAAAACTATAATAGAAATATTAAAGTGAGATAAAGTCTATATAATTAAATACATTATAAAGAGTTTTAATAAATTTACTTTGATATCTACAGTATATACATCACATTCAGAGATCATCTTCTCTGCTATTGCTTTAGATGCAAATCTGTATATTTAGATTTATAAATATAATCTTATAATCAACTTCTTAGACATTGACACTGCATCATTGAATAGAAAGATCAAGATTTATAGACTTTAATATTAATAATTTGTTCATCTTAATTCTATAAAGTTGTGTAATCTTTACAAGATGATAATTCTTAAAAAGTTAATTCTCATTATTGAAAATAACAAGAATATGTATGAGATTTATGCTCTAATTAAGTTCATCAATAAACAAGATTACACTGTAAATGAAAAAAAGACTAACATTCTCATTTTTATCTTCATTGACATATATAATTCATTATTTTTGTTATTTAATGAATATCAGTACTTTCTGAAGATAGTAGATAATCACTTTCAGAAGATGTAAACAATATTGTTAAAGCAATATAATGAGATCTCACAGACACTGCAAGAATGACAATTAAAGACTGAACTTCAGATTGATGCAAAGATTCTTGCTGTATAAAGTAACAATAAAATGAAGTTAAAATTCATTCTAAATAACTGATACAAGTCTCTTAACATTACACTGCAATACATAATGCTCTACATGTCAATTTAGAATGACATTGCAGAAAGAGTTATTTAAATTACTGAGAATTCAGTGTATATTATGATTAAAGAGACACAACTATCAATAAAGTTCTAAGTGTAGACAGTACAGATAAATGCTTATCTTTACAATTAAACAGTAACTGATTTCTTAATTAATGATAAGTAAATAACTTTTAAGAAAGCTTTTATTGATGTGAAGTTATTCATTAATTACATTTATATATAAGAATGCAAGTACTATAGCTACATTGATCTCAAGTTACTATCTAAAGATAGATGTGACAAATTCATAAATTGAGAATGAATAAGAGTCTTTATAAGCTATGTTGAGAAAATCATAAAGCAGTATTAGCTTTAAGCTTTAGATCTTAAGTGCATCATTAAGAATTATACTGTAAAGTTTGTTAAAAGTGAGAAGAAAGACACTGTTAATTTTAAACTATAATAGTAGACATTAAATGCTCTTCTAAATAGAAGATTTATTAAATGTTTACAGAAAAAGTTAATCATTATGAAGATTACAGCTTCAGATTAGACACTTATGACTTAGAACAGTAAAATACAGTTTAATTTGATTATAGTTAAGATTAATAAGTCTTAAGATAAACAACATGAAACTAAGTTAACTGCAGTCAATCTAGATAAGTTGTTAAGTAAGAAGATTAATACTGATTAAGTTAAGATAATAACATTTAAAGAAGTCAGAATCTTTCTGTACATTGAGATCTTAAAATGAAAGAGAAATAACAATGATGATAATTAAGATGCAGATGAATTCTTAATTAAAATATTAAAAATTATGCTGACATTTACAGCATTCTTTACAGACAAAGAAAACTCTATAATCAGATCTGACATTTCAACATCTGTTATCTATGTTGAAGCAGTGAAAGATTTAATCTAAAAAGAAATGTAAAAGAACATTATTTATGTAGAGCTGACAGTCTTGATAGTAAATGAAATATGAAAAGAGACTGTATCATTAAGAAAAGTCAACATTGTAATTAATAAATAAGTCTTTAAACTTAACCTAAACATCAATGAATTCTTAAACAAGTTTAAGACAAGACTTGTGACAAGAGACTTCTCATAGACATATAATGTTAATTATAAAAATATTTTTATTCTCATTATTAAGTTTAACACTCTGTAAATCTTTCTGACTATTGTTGTACTTAAGAATCTAAAGTGTCATTAAGTAAATGTCAATAACATTTTCACAGAATTCTTTCTAAAGAAAACAATTTATATAACACTTTTTTCTAAAATCAATGTTACATCTAATTGTATTCTATGCATACTGCACAGCCTTTATGATCTTAAATAAGCTGCACAGAACTGATATAAATAATGTGTCATTAAATTGCTTAAATTAAGTTTTCATTAAAGCAAGACTGATCTCTATCTTTTTCTTTACAGCATTAAAAGAATCATGCTGCTTCTTTATATAAACAATATTGTTATAACTTCAATAAATCTATTATACATTCTCTAATTTAAGCAAGCTCTTATGAGCATATTTAAAGTTAAGAACTTAAAAAAGACACAAAAAATTCTTGACATTTAAATTATACATAATTGCAAAATGAGAACTCTGTATCTAAATCAGACTCATTACATAAATAAAATATTAAAGAATCTTTACATGCAATTTGATAAGCATAGAATCATCAGCATTTCATTTAATAAATATAATATTTTTTATTTTGTCAGCTTAACTGATTAAAGAATAGATTAAAAACAGTATTAATAGATAATTGAAAGCTTAATGTATACAGTAATTTATATTTAGTTAAACATTATCTTCACACTAAATTGATTAAGTCAATATCTCAGTGATTTTATAAAGCATTATAAATATATACTTAAGAGATTACTGCAGTACATAAGATTAATCATTAATCTCAGCATTATATACAGTTTTAATAAGAATTAAGCAATGCTTAAATACTCTGACTTTAACTATGCTTCAGATAAGCAGAATTAAAAATTAATTTTAAAATACATTTATATGCTTAAAGATGAATCAGTGTTATAAATAAGTTAAAAACAGAAGTTTGTTGTCATCTTAATCACTGAGATCAAATATATAATTATATTAATGTGCATAAAGACTGAGATCTGACTTAAACAGATATTAAGAGATATAAATATAAATAAATATCTTGAAGTCAACTTACACTGTGTAAGCATTTAAAAGAATGAAATTCATTAAGTATCTTTACTTATTTAACTCAAAGAAGACAATTAAGTTGTCTTGATCTTAATTAAGAATGCATATATATATAAATAATTAAAGTACATCAATGTCTTTTATCACAACATCTGCAATCTGCATAAGCACAATCAGATTCAGATAAACTTTGTGTTCAGTTAAGAAATGATTGTCAATAAGTTTATTAAATCTCTGTCTAGACAGATCTTTAAGCAATTTATTGAATTTATAAAATTTATTATTGATGATTAATTAAATTCTTGAATGATTTGTTGAACTTTTAATGATATATTTAATTATTTGATGTTTATCATTAGTAAGAGCTAATAGATACAGTCTCATCAAATAAAAATGTTGAGAAACAGTGTTCTAACTGCTTCTATGAAACAAAATAAAATTAATGTTAAAAATTAAATAAAGACTCTATTTACATTAATTGCAGTCAACATTCTTTCTACTTCTTCTGTAACTCTCTCAATCAAGATATGCTTATAGACAACATAATTTAAAGATTTTACTAAATGACATAATATAGTATAAGTATCTACTTTCTTTCAATAGAATCAGCATTCTGTGATAGCTGAGTATATTTAATTTAAAAGATTCACAGAGAATTAATCTTAATAAAAATCAGCATTTACAGTTATTTAGAAAGCACTGTTCTTTAATAGCTTAATATAAATCATTAAGATGAATAAGCATTACTGTTTTACAAAACAAGAAACATAAAAGCTTTTTATTTATTTTATTTATATTATCTTCAATGTATATATTGTTATTTTACTTTATGCACTTCTTATACTATGTATTAACTATCATCATCATGAACTTTAACAACTTCTTTATAAAGTAATGATTCATCTCAATTCTTACTCACAAGAACTGCAATTAATGATTTATTTTTATAAAAAGATAATTAATAAAAGAAAATCTATAAAATATTGTTGAAGTCTTAGCAGTCAATATATTGATTAGTGAATTTTTAGATTCATTTTTTCTCAGTAGTCTTGACTTTGAAAGTTAAAAAATCAATGTAAAGATTTTATATTAATTTATTATTTATATAAATACAGATAATCAAGAATATCTGATAGACAAAATCAGCACAAAGAATGTTTAAGATATATTAAAGTTTAAGTATAAAAAGAAGCTGTAGATGATCAGAAGACAATATTTAACAGAGTTTGTTAAATATAGAATGTTAAAGAATGTATTCATTAAAGAAGTATAAACTTATCTGAGTAAACTTAATAAAAAGATCACTGCAACTCAGTCTGACATGATTAAGTTATTTAAATTAGAATAATGATTTTAGACATTACTTTAAGCACTATTAATTAAATATGTTGTGATCTGTAATGTCATTAACACTCAGAATAATTTAGACATTAAGAGAGATTTATAAAAGCTTTAAAAGAAAGAGATATAATTTAAGATTGATGAGATTGTTATTGTTTTGTGAACAGATAAATAGAAAGAAAGTTAATGTTTAATGAATTAAAATTGCAATTCATTAAATTATTATACAGTTAATATTAAGCAACATTATTGCAGATCATTCAGCTCAGACAGTAATCATTCTTTTTATTGCTTTATTAAGTGCTTTCTTTGCAACAACTCTCACTTCATTAAAGATTGCAAATTTCTTTTTAACATTAAGTGAAATGCTTAAAAGAAAATAAGCAGATTAATTGCAGTTAAGTTGTATTAAAAGTTAATTTATAAAGAAAAAGAAAAGAGATACAGAGTCTTTGATGCAGAAGTTAATGACAATAATGATGATGATTTTTTTTAAATTTAAAAAGAAAGAAAAAGTTAACAATGAAATCACTGCTTTGTTTAAGAAGACTGTTAATAAGATGTTTAAATCTAAATGAATTGCAGACTCTAAATTCTTTTTATATATAATTAATTAATTTTAACTCTTCAGTGATCTTCTTATATGAATGAGACATTAACAAATTAAAGTTAAAAGAAGACATTTATACTCTTATTATTGTAAAATAATCATTATGCAAATTAAATTAAGAAATTCTGTAAGACTGAGTTCAATACTTTATATGTTTAAACTTAAGATTAATTTTCTGTCAAAAAAGCAGATGTGCAAAATGAAACTGCATAAAAGCTTTAATTAACATTGTTTTTAAATGTGTAATAAGCATGACAAGACTATAATAGAAGCATTAAAGTGAGATAAAGTCTATATAATTAAGTACATTGCAAAAAGTCTTAATGAATTTACTTTAATATTTACAGTATACACATCACATTCAGAGACTGTCTTCTTTGTTATTGCTTTAAATGTAAGTCTATATGTTTAGACTCATAAACATAATCTTATGATTAACTTTTTAGACATTGATACTGCATTATTGAATGAAAAGATTAAGATTTACAGACTTTAATATTAATAATTTATTCATTTTGATTTCATAAAGTTGCATGATCTTCACAAGATAACAATTCTTGAAAAGTCAATTCTCATTGTTGAGAATAACAAGAATATGTATGAGATTTGTGCTCTAATTAAATTCATCAATAAATGAAATTATACTATAAGCAAAAGAAAGATTAACATTCTTGTTCTTGTCTTCATTAATATATACAACTCATTATTCTTATCATTTAATAAATATCAATACTTTCTGAAGATAATAGATAATTATTCTCAGAAGATGTGAATGATATTGTTAAAGCAATGTAATGAGATTTTATAAACACTATAAAAATGACAATTAAAGATTGAACTTCAGACTGATGCAAAGATTCTTGCTGTATAAAGCAATAATAAAATGAAGTTAAAGTTCACTTTAAATGATTGATGCAAGTCTTTTAACATTACATTGCAATACATAATGTTCTACATATTAATTCAAAATAACATTGTCAAAAGAATCATTCAAATCACTGAGAACTCAGTATGCATCATAATTAAAAAGATATAACTATTAATAAAGTTCTGAGTGCAGACAGCATAGATAGATACTTATTTTTATAATTAAACAGCAACTAATTTCTTAATTAATGATAAATAGATAACTTTTAAGAAAGTTTTCATTGATGTGAAGTTATTTATCAATTACATTCATATATAAGAATGTAAATACTACAGCTATGTTGATTTTAAGTTACTATTTAAAGACAGATGTAACAAGTTCATAAATTGAAAATGAGTAAGAATCTTTATAAATTATATTGAGAAAATCACAAAGCAGTATTAGCTTTGAGCTTCAGATTTTAAGTGTATCATTAAGAATTATGCTGTAAAGTTTGCTGAAAGTAAAAAGAAAGATATTGTTAATTTTAAACTGCAACAATAGACATTAAATGTTTTTCTGAATAGAAGATTCATTAAATATTTATGAAAAAAGTTAATCATTATAAAGATCATAGCTTCAGATCAGGCACTTATAACTTAAAACAGTAAGATGCAGTCTGACTTAATTATGATTAAGATCAATAAGTCTTAAGATAAACAATATAAAATTAAGTTGACTGCAGTCAATTTAGATAAGTTGTTAAATAAGAAGATCAATATTAATTAAGTTAAGATAATGACACTTAAAGAAGTCAGAATCTTTCTGTGTGTTGAGATCTTAAAATAAAAGAGAAACAATGATGACAACAACTAAGATGTAAATGAACTTTTAATTAAAATATTAAGAGTTATGCTGACACTTGTAATATTCTTTATAGATAAAGAAGACTTTATAATTAAATTTAATATTTTAATATCTGTCATCTATGCTGAAGCAGTGAGAGACTCAATCTAAAAAGAAATGTAAAAAAATATTATTTATGTGAAGCTGACAGTCTTGACAGTAAATGAAACATAAAAAGAGACTGTGTCATTAAGAAAAATTAACATTATAATCAGTAAATGAGTCTTTAAATTCAAGCTGAACATCAATGAATTCTTAAATAAGCTTAAGACAAGACTTATAACAAGAGACTTCTCATAAACATATAATGTTAATTATAAAAATATCTTTGCTCTCATTATTAAGTTTAACACTCTGTAAGTCTTTCTGATTATCATTATAATCAAAAATTTAAAGTGTCATCAAGTAAATGTTAATAATATTTTTACAAAATTCTTTCTAAAGAAAACAATCTATATAACATTCTCTTTTAAAGTCAATGTTGCATCTAGTTATGTTCTGCACATACTGCACAGTCTTTATAGTCTTAAGTAAGTTATACAGAATTAATATAAATGATGTGTTATTAAATTACTTAAGTTAAGTTTTCATTAAAGTAAGATTGATTTCTATCTTCTTCTTTACAGCATTAAAAGAATTATGCTGCTTCTTTATATAAATAATATTATTATAATTTCAATAAATCTATTATACATTCTCTGATTTAAGCAAGCTCTTATGAGTGTGTTCAAAGTTAAGAACTTAAGAGAGACACAGAAAATTCTTAATATTTAAGTTATATATAATTGTAAAATGAGAACTCTGTGTTTAAATCAGATTCATTATGTAAATAAGATATTAAAAGATCTTTATATACAATTTAATAAGTATAGAGTCATCAGCATTTCATTTAATAAATATGATATTCTTTGTCTTGCTGACTTAACTAATTAAAGAATAAATTAAAGACAGTATTAACAGATAATTAAAAGTTTAATGTATGCAGCAATTTATATTTAGTTAAACATCATCTTTACATTAAATTAACTAAATTAATATCTCAATGATTTTATAAAGCATTATAAATACATACTTAAGAGATTATTACAGTATGTAAGATAAATCATTAATCTCAGCATCATATATAATTTTAATGAAAGTCAAGCAATGCTTAAATACTCTGACTTCAACTATACTTTGAATAAACAGAATCAGAAATCAATTCTAAAGTGTATTTATATGTTTAAAGATGAATCAGTGTTGTAAGTAAATTAAAAGTAGAAGCTTGTTATTATCTTAATTATTAAGATTAAATACATAATTATGTTAATGTATATGAAGACTGAGATCTGACTTAAACAGATATTAAGAGACATAAACATAAGTAAATATTTTGAAGTCAACTTATATTGTATAAACATTTAAGAGAATAAAGCTCATTAAGTATCTTTACTCATTTAATTTAGAGAAGATAATTAAGTTATTTTGATCTTAATTAAGAATATATATGTACATAAATGATTAAAGTACATCAATGTCTTTTATTACAACATCTGCAATCTTCATAAGTGCAATCAGATTCAGATAGACTTTATATTTAATTAAAAGATGATTGCTGATGAGTTTATTAAATCTTTATTTAAATAAATTTTTAAGCAGTTCATTAAACTTATAAAACTTATTATTAATGATTAGTTAAACTCTTAAATGATTTATTAAACTTTTAATGATGTATTTAATTATCTAATGTTTGCTGTCAGTGAAAGTCAATAGATGCAGTCTTATTGAGTGAAAATGTTAAGAAATGATGTTTTAATTATTTCTATAAAGCAAAATAGAATTAATGTCAGAGACTAAGTAAAGACTTTATTTACATTAACTGCAGTTAACATTCTTTTTACTTCTTCTGTAACTTTCTTGATCAAGATGTGCTCATAGACAATATATTTTAAAGATTTTACTAAATGACATAATATAGCATAAGTATCTACTTTCTTTCAATACTTTAATGAAAACTTAACTTAAGCAGTTCAGTAACACATTGTTTATGTTAGTTCTGTGTAACTTGCTTAAGATCATAAAGGCTGTGCAGTATGCACAGAACATGATTAGATGTGATATTGACTTTAAAAGAAGATGTTATATAGATTGTTTTCTTTAGAAAGAATTTCATAAAGATATTATTAACATTTACTTGATGACACTTTAGATTCTTAAGTGCAATGATAGTCAGAAAGATTTGCAGAATGTTAAACTTAATAATAAGAATAAATGTGAACTCACAAGTCTCTTATCTATAAGAGGCTGATGAGTAAGATATGTAACAATGTGAGACACTATGTTACAATAGCTATTTAATGAAGTTCTGATGTTAAGATCTTGTATTGATGAAGATTAATAACTAAGAAACTTAAAAGATTTGTATGCAAAGACTGTCTATATAGTACTTTGCTTATCAATTATTGTGTAAGAAATTCAGCTATGATTCAGTATAAATGCATAATGATATTATAACAATTGTCTTTTCTTCTATGTGCTGATTCTTCAGCACATTAATATATCACTGACATTATAGATATGCTGTAGTTCTGTGAACTTAAGTCAGTAAGATGTAAGCAACAATTTGCTTAACATTTTTATGTATTTTGCTTATTGTTTATCTCAGCTAGACTGATGATCTTGTGCAATACTTTAAGTTTGTTACATTTAAATAAATAATGATTCAGCTTTGTTCAACAATGAATAACATATAAAATATAAGTGAAATCAACTTTTCTTTGTTTCTGAATCAGTTAGATTGATGATCTATTTGTTTAATTGCAATATATAAGATACTTTTTCTTATACACAACTTGCATTCATTTCATCTTCAACATCTTAATATATTGCAGTCATAGCAACTTCATGTCTTTGAACAGTGCTTTCTTGTTGTAACATTTTGTAAACTGCACAATAGCAAAAATGTAACAACAACAACATCATAATTATTAAGAAAAATAAAAGAGATGTTCTCTCTGCTGTATCTTTCATTAAGAATTCAATAAGATTGTCAGTGATTTCTGTATATATAGCATTTAAGACATCAACACATTCTAATAATGTTGCAGTCTAAAAGATGCACTTATATAAGTACAAAGAAATGCAATAAGAAATCTTTAAGTTTTTATTGTTCTCATCATCAGACACTGTTCATCAACACAGTCTTAAATATTAACAAATTAACAAACTTATCAGAGTCAGTTCTGAAGATTAAGTCTGTAAGAGCTAAGTTAGTGAAGAATGTAACAGATATTGTAAATAACATTGTTGATATATTTGCTCTGCTGAAACAAAATATAGAAACAGAACACAGCAAAGAAGAATATTAAGCACAAGAAATGTAAGCATCTTAAAATGAATCTGTTGACAAAATGCTTACACAATAATGATGAGATGCATGCTCTAAATAGTGTTATTGCATAAAAGAGACAACAGTAAAGACTTTGCTGCTGTATATAAATATAGTTATATTTATTTAATCTTTCTAACAATAAAACATCATCTTTTTGCACCTCACTCTCACTTTCTCAAGCTGCAGATAAATCATTATTGATAAATTTGATTGAAGATGCTCACTTAATGATCATTACTGCATCATTAACATTACAGAACATCATTCTTAAGATATAATTAATTTATAAGAAACTTGTTACTCAGAAGAGTGCTGAGCTTAAGATTACAATTAATGAATATCTTTTTGCTTTACATTATATGTTACATTTCTTTTTTACAGTAACATCATCATACATATTACATCTCAATTCTGTTTTTATCTCAGCTCTCAAAAGTGTCATCACTTCATAACTTTATATTTTTAGCAATTTTTCTACTTTTTTATTTGCTCACACTGACATCATCTTGATGTCACATCATAATCATTACATTAACAACAAGTTGAATTCTCTCTGTTGTCTTCACTGTTCAAAACATATCAGCAACAACATCAGTTAATGCAACATTATTAAAAATCAGAATTACAATTATTGCAAGACACTTTAAAAGTTGTGTAACTCAGTTTAATAGAAAGTTTCTTGTCATCTTGTGATGCATTAATGATAATAGATCTTCACATTCTTTAACTGTTAAGTTAATAATTTGCATGCATTTATTAATCATATTGTCATCATAACAGTCAATGATGTTCACTGATCTCAGCTTTAGCATTATCTTAATTATATATAGACATCATTTATTAAATATATCATCATCTACATCATTTATATTGCTGAGCATCACAGCAGTCATTGCAAGTCTGCAGAGATCTATAATCTGTTGTTGCTCATAATTTAAGAGCAGTAAGCAGTCACTGTAGTGTAGATATTTATATTAAATATCTTTTACTTTATAATTTATTTTCTTAATTCTCTTACACTTTGCTGTCATCATCATGTTGCTTACTTCACTTCAAGTATGAACTTCTTTCTCTTCAATTAAGTAACAACATCTCAGAAAGCTCTTACAACTCAATGCTGTGACTTAATTACTTTAATAGTGATTACAACATCAATAAGCAGTCACTGTTCTTGTCTTTCACTTCTGATAGTGATGCAGATGCAGAGATAACAAAGTGATTTAATAACATTTTATTAATATATTGATTGTATTTTGACTTTGCTTCTTCTAAATAATATTATGTAGAATATTTTTAATAAAAATTTTTAATTTCTTAAATCTCATTTATGCTTCTGCTTCCTCTCTGTTCTTATGTCATATTCTTGTTGCAACACTTTCACATTTCTCATATTCTCTACTTAAAGTCACTCATTATATTTTATTAAATACTTTATTTACTTAACTTTATATTGCAACTGTTCTCTTCTTCATTTCTTGCTTAAGATCTCTTCAATTTTATATTCTTTCTTGTCATTTATGAGATTCAAAAAAGACAGTTCTGACAAAGAATTATTATTTAGACAGCATTTATAAGACTTTAAATATGAGATATAAAATACATTATAAATTCTGTAATGAGCAGACAGAGTCAGTCAGTATGCTTATTTATTAATAAAATTAATAATTTAAAAAGACTCAATAAATTTATACAACAGTTTCTTACTTAATCTGTGTGTAATGCAGGGAATGTGTGCTGCATCCAGGGCCATCATACCCACACTCAGCATCAACAAGATCCGCTGGCTACACACACCCAAGCAGCATGAGTCTCACCTACAGATGGGCAAGACCAGAGGTACCGT
>JAABUY010002605.1_pt1 | contig 21189 bp, 42 predicted proteins | sample 5560271 | NCBI WGS metagenome assembly JAABUY01 (sample SAMN10711886, study PRJNA513374) | rock metagenome | isolation source: Antarctica rocks | place: Antarctica: Victoria Land, University Valley | reverse complement strand
AAGGGCAAGATACGTCTACGAGTTACCTTAAGTACCCAGAGCGAGTCGGCGGCATTTCGACGAATCTCGTTGATTTCGTCGAGTGGCGATTTGTGGTGTGGCGTTGTCCATGACGGTGTCAGTCTTCTATTTGAAATTCCGACAAGGGAAGAGATGGTAACGAGGTCCCCGGAGGATTATTGGAGACCATGCGCATCAGGTTCGTGCTAGACGTCACGAGTGTGTCACATGGGGGAATGGGTGCCAATCAAGACAGCCCTCGCATCCTGGCCAGATACGTTTCACTGTGCTCCACGTCTAGAAAGAAACATGGGAGCTGGCATTCGAAGTCTTCAAGGACCGTCTAAAGATTTCCGCTTTCTCTTCTGCCTCACTTCTGCGTGACCCGCCTCGAGTCCTTCAACTGCCGTCTTCCGCTCCTTCTTTGGGCAAATTCCGGCCGACGCTTGATCTGAAATGTCGTTCAATTTCCCTGGTCGTTCGGCTTTCTTGCGTTTCTGTTGCGCCTGACCCTCAGTTGGAGAGGATGGAGGGATGACAGCTTTCTGTACCATCCGACCACTGGTGGAAGCGAGATTTTGATGTCGCCGTTTCGCCTCCTTCCGCGCTCTCTTCGCCTCTCTGTCGGTTGCGGATGATGCTGTCGAGGGTCTCGAAACAGTGCTGATGGTAGCGGGGTAACGGTGGATTGAAGGATCACTGTCGTTGGTCTGCCTTATGTCAAGCTCTTGCTTTACCCGAAATATCGGTTCCCCCGTTTGTAGCGGCAGTTCTGGTTCTTGCTTGAATGTCGTTTGGCTTCCTCTCCATACCGCCGCCCCACCCGGCAGCTTGATCTCATCCTTGATGATCATTGCGATTGTTTCCAGTTTGGGACTGGTCAGCCCGCTGGCCGCCGCTCGCGAAGCCATCTTATCTCGCATCTTCTTTCGGAAGTAGTCGGAAACGGAAAGCGCGGATGTCGAGATCACTTCGTCCGCACTGCGTTCAGGGACGACTGAGGTGGATGAGGAGGAAGGCAGAGGAGAACTGAAGCTTTCGGTTGTCGAAGCTGACAAGGCCGGGGATACTGAAGGAGGGGTGCTGTATGGAAGGGATGACACGGGTACGCCCAGTATCTCGGCGAGCGCAGCAGGCGAAGAGGAGGCGAGCCGTTTGTTGTGCAGATGTCGCTGGCGAGACCTAACATGAAATTAGTAAGTCTCCGCCTCAATCGCTTCACAGGCGACTCACGCAATCCTGCTTCGAACCACCTGTCTTCGGGCTGCTGTGTCCTCCCCGTCGATTGCCCTAGAGTCGGAAATGGGCGAAGGACTAGCTTCGGCAGCTCCCGCCAGCCTTCTCAGCACATCCTCTAGTCCTCTGCCTGCCTGCCCAGCACCGGCAGCCTGATCATCCCCGTCCTTCCTCGCCCTCGCCATCCCAATACCGCCATTATCGAGCTTTCTCGCTAGGACGATATGATTTGGATTGCCCGACAGATCATTGCCGCCGATACCGGAAACGTCGGACCAGCCGAGTGTGGTCATGTGTTTGTAGGAGAAGCGAGTCTTGTCATCGGACCATGACAGGTTCCGCGGATCATGGCCGATACGCTCTGTGAGCAAGGAGATCCGGATGAGCTTGTACCTGATATCCCAAATGGCTACTCACGCTTGTTCTTGCGTTCCGAGAGCCCCATGGTCTGATCAGCCTCACTCGCAAAGTGCAGGTAGCTTTTGGGCCGGAATGATAGAAGCCGAGATTTTTGGTTGCGCTCGGTTTAGTTGGAAACCGGAAGCAGAATTTGTTGATGATTAATTCTCGCCATCAACCTTTTCTTCCCTCTTTGTACACCTCCGAGCTATCCTTCCAAAGGTTGTCGTTCGAGTATCCTGTATCATCATGGTGAGCGCCAGCGTCTTACCTGGAGGTAATGGTACTGATGTTGTTGTTCCGCTTTCTAGCCCCAAGTTCGTTGTCACTTCGTTCCGCTCCTGCTCCCTCTGCAGATCTGATGCTGTCCGGCAGAATGAGTACATGGAAGAGCATCGGAAGCGATACGGCCGTCGTTTCGACCATGAAGAGCGGAAGTGAGCCTTCTCGTAAAGGACAAATTTCTGATAAATGCTCATGATGCTCTCCCAGACGGAAACGAACGGCCCGAGAAGTCCACAATGCGTCTGCCGAGACACAGAAGATGTTTGGTCACAAGGCCAAGCTGCATCACGCAAAGCGACACGCGGAGAAAGTGCAAATGAAGAAGACGCTGAAGGCACACGACGAGCGGAATGTCAAGCAGAAGGACGATGGAGCGGTCAAGGACGGAGCGTTACCGACATACTTGCTGGATCGTGAGGGACAAAAGGTGCGTAGTCTGGTACCAAAGCCCTCATCGCCCGCCACCTCGTCCCGATGGTTCCCCTCACGCTCTGTGGTCTTCAAACTGAGCTAACTTACGACCACCTTAGGACGCCAAAGCCCTCTCTTCTGCGATCAAAGATCGTCGGAAAGATCGAGCAGCGAAATATGCCGTCCCCCTGCCCAAAGTCCGAGGTATTGCCGAAGAAGAGACTTTCAAAGTCATCAAGACGGGCAAGCACAAGGGGAAGAGCTGGAAACGGATGGTCAACAAGGCGACGTTTGTTGGAGAGGGGTTCACAAGGAAGCCGGTGAAGCTGGAGCGGTTCATTCGGCCGATGGGTCTGGTAAGTCTAGTTCGCAATGGGCTTGTGCTATGCTGAGCTCGCTTCAGCGGATGACCAAGGCGAACGTCACCCACCGTGAGTGTCCGTGTCACCACCGAGGCATTACTGATATGATTTCCAGCCGAGCGTGAATCGTCATATTACATTCGAGGCCATTACTGAATTGATAACCAGTCAAAGTGACCTTAAATTTACCCATCCTCGGGGTAAAGAAGAACCCACAATCACCGCTATATACATCTCTTGGTGTGTTGTACCATGCCTTTTCTCTCATACCTCCCGCAGACGGCGATCCGGGCCAGCGGATTCAACGCCCTACACCTCTCCATTTCGCACCCATGAGCCTCCCCCTTTTCCTCCCCATTCCTTCAATCCTCTACTTCCACTCCGCACTACCGCTATTCCCGCGTTTGCGTCCCGGGTCGTACTCCTTCTCTCTCCCAGCCTGAAGCTGAACCCTTCCGATTGATTAGGCGTTCTCACAAAGGGAACCATCATCGAAGTCAACGTTAGCGAGCTGGGATTAGTCACGACGGGCGGGAAAGTAGTTTGGAGCGTGAGCATGTTCTCTCTCACGTTGATGCTTGTGCGGCGCTGACGGCGTCTAAGAAAATGGCACAATTAACGAGTCAACCTGAGTTAGATGGGGTAGTCAACGCGGTATTGCTGGTATGAGGCTGGATGTAATGCGCATGCAGAGCTTCCATGCTTCTATAAACGGTAGTAAACAGCGCCATCAAAAACCGTAAGTCAGATGTCTCGGAACCCCTGACGGAATTCTGGCCACATTCCTCTAACTCTGCCGCGCTTCTCTCGCTCTGACTATTCCCATGCTCCTTCTGATCTTATTCTTCCTTTCGCTTGCCTTCGCTTATGCTCTCGAAAACGTCCTGCGTCAGCTTCGAAGTGCTTCATTTCAGACGGACAGCCTCCAAATTCCTTCGACTTCATGCTTCGTCGTATCATCTCTTCTTCCCCTTCTCCGTCCGACGGCCCTTCTCCTACCACTGGCATTGGAGAGTTTGAGGCCGGCATTTCGAAGGATGGTCAGACCGTGAGCACGCTCTCTCGCGTTCACGCTTGGTGTTCTAGGACCTAATCGTCGCCTAAACAAGATGGACGCCTAAACAAGATCGACACCTAAACAAGACCGACATCTGCAAATGGTCTGAGGCCCGATTCAACGACAGGTTTCATACCCTGTTCGAGTGGTCAAGGTCGCTCTGGACCCGCCCTATTGTGGGATGTCTAGCTCAATCCCGCGACAGGCCTAGGCAAAGATCACTGGAAGGAAGCATTTGTCTCCGGACTCAGCAACAACCTCCTCGAACTGATGTCAGCTACGAACCCACCCACCTTCGAAGACCTCCTCGCACTCGGCTGGAGCGACGAGCCAAGCTGTGGCGCGTATTGCAAGATCGCGGTCAGTAACACCGCCAAAGCGCCCGATATCATCTACGTCGGCCTCCTTGTCGGCAACGAACCAGCAGGATATCCATGGGGGGGATGGATGCTCGCCGGCAGGGGCATGAGAGAGACTTTACGGATCCGTATGCGTGAGTCCTGCGTCTCCCTCTTCAGAATGTGAACAGGATCGGCGGTGTTGGCACAGTGCCCGTCGTCCGTGTCGGGACTGGTATTATCAAGGCTGGCATGGTCGTCACCTTCGCACCTTAAGCTGACGGAATTCACAGGAGTGGCGAATTCCCGGACCTACTTCGTCAGAACGCAGGTGTGTATACCCTGAGATTTGTCCGCCTCTGGACGGACGACTCTCTTCCGGACACCGGGACCCAAGAGCCTTACGGCGAGATGGTGGCGAAGAGCCTTTTCGCGGAACACATGATGTCGAGCTGGTTCTAGTCATATTCCCCGAACCGCTCCATCGGCAAGAAATTCAGGATCTGGCCGCTGTCCTCATTCTAATGGATCGGATCGAACACCCGCTCTCCACTCGCGGAACATCGTGCCTTTGGACCCGATGAAACCAGGCTTAGGGAGCCGAGCGAGATCCGGGACCGTAGACGAGATGTCCGGAAAGGGAAGGATCTGGAGGGCCTTTGCGAGCCTGAAGAGATCGCTGCATACATTGTGAGTCTATCTTGCAAGTGTCCATTTTGTTGCCCGCAACGATGAGCTGGCGGACACCAAGCTTGAAAGCGAGCAAAGCATGCTCGCTGTCTGCCCATCCTCCGCAATGCCGGCTTCGAACTCACCAATCCCAGTTGCAATGATGAGGATAGCGCTGATAGTCGTACAGGCTAGAGTCAAAGAGAAGAGACGTGATAAAATTCCCAGGCTCTCCCCCGAGACAAAGTTTGCGATGGCGCTACAATTACGCGTACACAGAGCGACTAGGACTCCGGAGGAGCGCGAGGCCGGTCGCGCCTCTACCCGCGGCTACAAGCTTGAGGAGAACAGGAAGAGGAGGGAGATCATCGAGGGTATGACCGAAGAGGAAAGATTGTAGCGCAGGGAGGGCGATCGCACAAGGCTAGAAGTTATCAGGAAGCCGAGAAGACAAGGAGGCAGGTGGACACCGACCTTGATGCCCAAATCAGAGAGCGGGAGAAACGTTCGAACGACAGGGTCCGTAAGCTCAGGAAGGAGAGGATGGCGGGAGACGAGCAATATGCCGAGAAGCTGCGCAACGATACTGGGGCGAGCAGCAAGGTCCAGGACGGTAAGAAGAAGGCGAGAATGGCTGTGATGGCAGCGAGAATGCGGGAGAAGAACAGGGTGAAACGCGCGGCGAGATACGCCAAGCAGAAGCAAGACGTGAAATGATTCGGTATTGCTCCGGAGTGATGCCTAGCATATCCGTATACATCATGACTCAATCGCTACAAACTGAGCATCAACGATTTCGAGAATCCTGAAATCCGGGTAAACCGTTCCTGACTGTCCATACTTCAGCTGTGGGGAAGTATCCACAAAGACCGATTCACCATGAGCACCGCCCAATCTCCTCCTGACGAAGCCAATCTACCCATCACCAACACCCTATTCCCGCCGCCCCCTTCTTTCTACAAGTCATTCACCGAAGCGAAAGTAGCGCGTCATGGCGAGCTCCGAACCGCGAAGGGCAAAAACCGAGCTCATCCCGAGGACGATGACGATATCGCGGACCTTTCCAGCAGAACACTCAAAGAGGAAGAGGAGGGAGAACTTGGGAATTTGGAGGAGGAGTTGGGGAAGCCTCGGGTGGATTGGGTGAATGAGGATGGGAGGTGGATGTGTTTTGGGCAGATGCATACGGTGAGTACTGCTGTATCCCGAGTGACCCTTGTTCCATTTCCCCTGCATCTCGCATTCTCATTGTCTTGTTTCCGCTCTCTTACTCACCTGGCCTCCTTCTTCCCCCCCCCCCCCCCACCTTCCTGCATTGTCTGCATCGTTGTCCGCTAGGTCTTCTGCCTCAACACGGCCGGCCATCCTGGGGACAACCGCTTCTATCGAATGCTTTCGCGCCATTATGCCGCCCCTTCGCTCGCCCCGCTTCCTTTCCGAAGCTTGTTAAGTTGTTGATAAAACTCCTAAGACCGAGCCAGCTATCCCCACTGCCGCATCATTGAATATTCCTCCTCTCGTCGACCCGGACGACCCCCTTGGAACCTCGCTCCCTCCCTTACTCCATTCCTTCCTCCACACGATCCTCCTTCTCGTCGATGCACTCACAAATACCGCTCGGATACCCGGCGAGCTCGAGGAGAAGGGCTGGGCTCATGAAGGGGATCAATACATCCAACATCTCACAAATCTCGCTGCGACGATGATGGTATCCGCCAATCAGCTACGAGGTGTCCAGGCAGGTTAAATGAGCGACTCAAATTCGGTTGTGCTGACAGTATACCCTTGTGTGGGCCGAGGCGACATTGGTACTGTTGATGGAGAAGCAGCTCGCCGTTCGACGCGAACAAACAGCTGCGTTACGGAAGTAGGTATCCATATCTCCTCCTGAATCTCGCTGAAGAGCGGCATGGCAGCAAATGCCTTTCCATTGCGAGCTCTATCAGAGCATTGAAGGCTACATCTACGACGACGATCGAGCTTGTTGAAACTGTACCTACTGAAGGCGTCGACGTTCAGGCCGTTGAGATCTGATTATTGCACTACTTGCGATCCTTTCATACCGTTGTGGCAATGCCCATACGAGTGATTGCATCCGCGAGAAGTACACAGTCTTCCCGCGTGAAAGTCTTTGTATAAATAAACACAGTCTCTTGGGATCGCTTAATTGAACCATGGCTCATGATAAGATGAGCTAGCACAATTGGTGCGATACGCCTCGGTGAAAGACAATGTTGTGGCTCCCGTTCCAAACTATCGCCGCCGCCACCTGACTCCTGATCTCATCCGACATGATAGACACGCTCAACGTCATCTCCTCTCCCATCTTCTGCCAAGGCCTTCGAGATCTCCGAACCAAACTCCTGCCTTTCCGCCGGATCGACCGAGCGCATGATGTGGAGCTAGACTCCGAGATTCTCCATCACCTTCTCGTCCCACATGAGAAGCAATATCCCGTCCACCTCAGCCCTGGACCGGACGAGCCAATACAGGATGAATTGCTCGCACGGATGACATTGAGTATGGCGATCCAACGAGTTTGACAGAAGTATGAATAATTGCTTGAAATGTACCACAAAATGCTTCCGTCGACTCAGATATGACGTACTCTGGATCGTAGTCAAAGCGCCACTCCGCACGCCCCCACAGCTTTTCCCAAAGACTCCAAGATCACTCTGCTCGCCCGCTTTCCCGATTAACCTATATCACACGACTCACAACCTATCACAATAGCACATTCAATCTCTCATCATGGCCACCTCTGCATCTGTTCCTGGATATACCATCCATGTCGCCGGCTTGGCGCCCGAGACCACCGAGGAGAAGCTCCATGACTTCTTCTCATTCTGCGGGAAGCTCGTCAGCGTGAAAACGTCTGGGGCCACCGCGGATATCACCTTTGAGAAGCTGAGCGCGATGAGGACTTCCCTCATGCTGAATGGCGGGACGGTGAGTTTTTGAACCGACCAATATCTCTCATGCTTCACCAGCTGACCCTTGCTACAGCTTGACGGCGCCCACCTCGAGGTCACCTCGACATCCGACTCGGAACCAAAGACTGCCTCCGTCCTGCCCACCGGTGCGACTGGATCAACATCTATCGGTGAAGGTGTGGCCGATACAGGTCATGTCAGCCAGGAGGACAAGCCTAGGGTGAGTATCTCGTTCGCGGCATGAAGGCAGTTCGCGGCTGAATATACCTCCAGGCCGCCATCGTTGCGGAGTATCTCGCTCACGGATATGTCATGGGTGACCATGTCATTCAGCGGGCCATCGAGTTTGATGGTCCGTGACTTTTACTGCTCATTTGGAGGAGACCTCTGATATCGTGCAGTCAAACAAGGCATTTCGCTTCGATTCCTGCAATTCTTCAACAACCTTGATCACACTGTTGGCTCCAAGGTCGTCGGCGACGACAAGACCGTCTCTGGCAAGGTGACCGAGTCAGCCTCCGGTGTCTTGGCCAAGACTCGAGAGGCCGATCAGAAGGTTGGCGTCAGTGCGAGGTTTGGGGACTACTACTCGAAGGCTATTGGAACATCGATGGGGCAGAAGTCAGTCCTGGCGTGATTCTCGTCAGAACCTCGCTGATCACAGCCGCTAGAGTTCACAAATTCTACACCATCTCCCAGAAACAAGTGCTCGATGTTCATGAGGAGGCAAGGCGCATTGCGGTAAGTATGATCAACCCGGCTGAGCGGGACGAGCTAAGAAGAATGCAGGACGAGAAGAAGATCGCGGCTGGAGGAGTGCCCGTGACAAACCCCGGTAGCGTCTTCGGCTCGTCAAAGGTTGTTGAGCCCGGTGTGGTCGACCGTATCGGCGTGCTCGACAACGCAATGGTTCAGCAGAAGTGAGGCGTCTTGTAGATACCCTCTATACAGCACGTAACGCGGGAGCTTGTGGTGGCTCGATACACAGACCATACACTCGGTATCACTCGGTATCAAGGAGATGCATGGAATGAAAGATCTAGGCTCTCGAGCCATACCAGCAGCCCCAGAGTAGTCCTGATCGAGTTATCCTCCCCATTCTCTGGTCGAGTTCTGGGTTGTAGAGGACGTCACCAAATTGCACTAAAGCCTCCTATCCGGTCACCTCACGGCAACACCATGGACAAAAGGCGACCCCCGCGCCCCTACCAAGTCCAGACCCCACCATACCCTCCACACATGTGCTTCTCCGGGCTCGTCTAGTCGACGTGGTGAGGAAGGACGCATTTCTGGTCGGGCGCGACAAGCTGTTGGGCTTGGATCCTTTGGGATCGGTTGATGGGGGTTCAAATACCAGGACCTTAACCCGCTCGCGAGTGGGAGGAGGCTGGTGGACTTCGATTAGCTCGAGATTGTGGATGAAGGGAGAGAAGGGAGAAAGGGACTTACCGAACTCCTCTGTGTGGGACGAGCATTGTGACCTTGGAGCTGGATACGACAAACTCTATCAGCTGAGCCAGGTGCTGTCTACTAGACTTGTGGCAGAAGGTGGCAAAGGAGGCAACTCACCTGCTGGGATGAAGGAAGAAGTAAGAAGCGAAACAGAAAAGTTCTAACGCGAGCAGTGAGACGAATGTCACGTGACCGGAACTACCAGGCGGGTAGCGAGCGCTGTCAAGTGGCGTCGCCGGGCAGATATGGTGATTCATATATTGGCAAGAGGATTCTAGCATCTAGCAATCCAATATGAGGTGCCGATACTCGTTCACTTTCACGTTCTGCTCGCCTCTCACTGTGGAGTCGGGGATCCCAACTCCTCCCTGACTTGGTGACTCTCCGAGATCTCGAGTATCGGTGAGCTGCTCGGGGAACGCAGTCGTGTTCGCAGCCATGGTCACAGAAGATGACGTGTCAGTGCCGCTGTCCCGGAGGAGAAGGAGGCATCGGGCCGGGAGAAGTCGCAAAGACCGGTGTCGACGAAGTGGACGAAGTGGACGAGGAGTGCGCAGTCATTGCGGCGGTCGTGGTGACCGATGCTGAAGGCGATGCCGAAGCAGTCTCGGTCGTCATCGCCGACGAGCTGCTCGTGGTCTGCATCGCGCTTTTCGAGATTAAAAGGGCTGGTGGAGGTGGCGAAGGATGGTCAGACTGGTTGAGCTCGATGAGGGGGTGAAGGTGAAAGCTTCCAGCGAGCAAGGAAGGAGGCGACCTCGTATACTGTCCGTCCAGCCCGACCACGATCGTCTCACTGCCTTCCTCTTCGGTCGACACTCCCCTCTTCTCGTTACTAGAGACGCGACCGATCCCTTCAGGCTGATCGAAAGAAACACCAGATCTGAATCCTGTAGTCCACTCCAGAAGCCTCTAGGAACGCTCGGTAGTTCCCGTCCGAATCGCCACAAGCTGCAGCAATGGCGGCAACGTGGGGAAGAAGCTCGGTCGCATCCTCGCAGCCGGGACTGAGGTGCATGGCAAGATCGACGGCGGATTGGATGGTCGAACCGGAACTAGTCCTGGTTGACCAGAGATCGAGACCAAGGGCGGGTCCCAGTTTAACGTTGGTCTTCTCGAGTCAGCATGGATGGATCCTCCGTGTGAAGGACTTACGATCATTGCTTCGATGTTCAAGCACCCGTAGTGGAACGGCCGTGTGCGAGAAGATTCGTATGGCTGTTCTCCAGAAGCATCAACCTGGTTTGAAACGGTCCGGAGAAGTATGCCTTGAGCAAGCTGGCTGCGGCCATATTTTCGCCTTGAATTTCTGAAGCGCTGCGAGTTGAGTGTAGTAGAATGCGGCGTGATTGCTAAGGCTTTGATCGGCCTATTCCAGACAAGGGGATGTATGGCTCACTCTGTGGCGCTCTCCGCCTTCTGACCTTGCTGACTGGCTTGCAGCCAGCCAAGATACTTTCCAGCCCAGTCCAGGATCCCCGCTTCAATGTCACCGCTCCACTCAGGCCGACCAGAAAATCGCAGCACCTGAACAGCGTTGACGACCTTGACCAGACTGTTGAAATCGAGCACACCCTCGTACCCTCCCTCTTGACTCCCAGGCGGGCCACGGATGACCTGCGCGTACGCCGCATTCGGGTTGATCGCCGTCTCGGAATCGAGGAAGAACGCACGGGTATACTGGACCGCGTTGATCGAATGCTGTTCTGCTCCGGTGAGGATAAGCGAGCGCACTGAGCAGTGTGGCGCGGGTAGCGTGGGTGAGCGCGGTGGATTCGGGAAGAGTCCGGACGTCGGGCTTGACTTGGCCGTCTTTGCGGATGTAGGGGCAGGTCGAGTATGTGGCGGATGGTGGCATCGAGGTTGTCGGGCTAGGACGACAGCTACCGGTGCTCGTTGCAGGAGTCGAGGTGATCGCGGGGACGCTGGTGATGGCCAGCTCATTCGCTGCATCAACGATCGCCTGCTGGGCGGCGGTCGTGTCTGCGCGGGAACGATGGGAGAGGGCGTAGGAAGGGGAGATATAGTCGTTGCCCTCGAATGTCGTGGCTGACGTAGTGTCCGTATCAGCGAGCGAAAATCAGGAAAGAAGAAAAGACTGACCAGACGCAAATCGGACGTTTGCGATCTGGAGGACCAGGAGAGCGAGGGTGAAGAGCGAAGCGGCGAAGGGCGGTTGATCGAAGACATCTTGAGGTGAGGAGTTGAACAGTCAGGTTTGGTTACCGAGTTACCGAGTGGACAAGACAGAAGAACAGTAGTTAGTGAAAACGAAGATGGGAGGTCATCAGTGAGAGAATGGCTGCTTATATTCCAGCCCTCTCCGTCCGCGATTAAGACATGTCCAGATTAGAGCGGAGGGATCCGTCGAAGTGATTGTGAACCGCATGTCTCAGTCCGAGATCAGGATGAGACGTCGCGATCTATCCGAGTCATTTCGGAGCTGGCTGAGTGTCTTGCTCCGGGATCTGGAGGGTCATTGCTGCGATCTATTGATCGTCCGACGAAGTGAACGATCCGTAAGCTTCTTGCCAAACCTCCGACTTCGATTTCAGTATCTTCAGCAGTCATTAGTAACTTGTTCTCCCCGGTTCGGGCAATTATCGTCATCTATCCTCGATCCATCCACAAGCACGATCTGGCAAAACAAATGCATGGTCGTCAACAACGTACTCGATCACCAAGAATCGGAAAGAATGAAAGAGCCGGAGCGAAACATCCACATGCCAAAGATGCAGGAGCGCAGATCCTCGTCGACCCGGTGCTCCGCCTATTTCTCATCCTTTCCAACCGCGCCCGGCGCGTACTCCTCCTGTCCTGCGGGATGAGGGATGCCTTCCCTCTCTCGGACATTGTAGAACACCTTCAAGAACTGTACAAAATATGTCAGCTCCAAATCCTCAGTGGTGCGACCGGTCTCGCCTTTGTCCTCGCACCCTGCGCTGAAACTCCCTTCCCGGTCAGATCGGAATCAGTCATCATGATCATATCCCCCCAGTTGGACCTTTCGAAGTTTGTTGTGTATTTCTGCGGAAAGATACCGAAGATCAGTTTGACTCGTCCACCGAGCTGATGGGACTCACGTGTAGCCGAAGAACGCGAAGCCAGCTCGAAGTGTCCTCAAGGATCTTCATATCCACGTCATCTGGACCTGCCACACCCGCTCCACTTCCAGCACCACCCCCGCCAACGCCACGGTCCGGAGTAGGACTGTGCGATTTGCCGCCAAGCAAGGGACTCCTCCGAGCAGCTCCGCCAGGGGGACGTGCGGGTCCGCGCGGGTTCAGACCGCCATAGCCCGCGGATGCGAATGAGGCGGCCGTCGAGAGCTGCTGAGCCTGTGCTTGCGCAAGAGCATGCATCTGCGCATTGGCGAGAGGGTTGAACAGATTCATACCCAGTCCAGCGAGGGTGGACGGGTCACCCATACCGAGACCGTACTGATCCAGCACTGGGCTGCGCGCCCAATTCTGCCCGCGTCCAGGTTGAGCCGCTTGGTCATTGACAAGATCGCCGTTGTCGTTGTATTGCCCCGAGACGTTACGCGGTGTACCACCCGACACTTGACGCCGGTACTTCCTCGCATCATCAAGCGCGACGCGATTTGCGCTGAGCTGGAGGTTCGCGAGGCCGAGATCGATGTTCGGATCGATGAACAGGGGTACGAGCGGGGTATTGACCATGCTCGCCCAGCTGCCGTTGTTGAGGAACGGGCTGGTAACGGGGGACGGCGCCGTAGGTTCAGGATGACCGATGCCAAGACCGACACCCCCAGAGGTGCGAGGCGAGCGACGACTGTCACCGATCTTGCCAGAGAAGTCGGTGCTCTTCGGCCTAGTATCCGGACCTGGCGATTTACTCCTGCTCGATGCGTTCGAGTCGACCCCTGGGCTGTTCCCTCGCTCAATCACCTGATCCAGCTGACCTTGCCACCTATCACCGGGCTGCAAGGTTCCGGGAGCGGAGATCCGGTTTTGTCGTAACCGGGATTTGGTCTGATCGGCGCTCTCCGGGGCCAGATACTGGTTGACAGTGGGCGAGCCAAGGAAGCCTGACCCTCCGCCGGCGGAGGGTGACTTCATGCCCATACCCGCGAGTTTCGATTCCATCCCGGCAGCAGCTTGAGCAGGACTGGGAGAGAGGAGCGCCGTCATGGGGTCGGACTGCGCCATGTGATGTAGGACAGAGAGGAAGAAGCGGATCTGGACGGGAGTGGAGTGTTGGAGGAGCGAATACAGTGCAGCTGTTCGCTCGGCCTCGGAGAGGACGCGGAACCCTGAACGTCAGCTCGGCTTGTCAGATGTTAGACTTACACTGCTCAATCGCTCCCAGCTCCTCCGTGAAATTCTGATCCGTTGATGCCGCAGCCATCTCCTCGAGGGTTTGCTCCCAACTCGCCAAGTGTTGGAACCACTGATCAATCTGTTCGGCTACAACTTCAGCCAAGGCCAATCTTGAACCACTCACCTTCAGGAGTCTTCGTCTCTCTTCCCATTCCACTAGGCATGAACTCCGAGCTTGGCCGTCCTGTATTGCCTGACACGTTTCTGCTAGTCGGAGTTCCCAAGCTCGGACGCGGCGAAGGGCTCTCCCGTTGTCCACCATTGCCATGTCCGAGCGCTACGCTGGAGCTAACATGCCTTGGGTGTGGGTAGGACGGTGACGAAATGCCAAGACCTGCGAAGCCGCGTGCGACGCCTGAGGAAGCGGTAGGTGGAGGACCGAGGGATTGGCGGGTCAGTTTGGCGGGATTGGAGGGGTTGACGGAGCCCAACAGCGGGGAAGGTGAGGGTGATGGGGAGCGGTGAGGTCGAAGGGTCGAAGATGCCATTTTGGGTTATGCTATCGATAAGAGAAATGCGAATGACTCGAGGTGACCAGCCGTCCCTGTCGGACCTGCACCTGTTGACTGAATAAAGGGTCAGGATACGCTTGGCGGTATGGGAAACCCGCATCCTTTGTCATCTGTAGCGCAGGATGGCGAGTGTTTAAAGACTCACCAAGAGATAGAAGGTCCAGAGCACCGGGTGTGAATGGTCGAGACCTGCTCTTGAGATCCACACAACGCGGAAAGTATGAAGGGAATCAGAGACAAAGGATTGAGTTTCAGCCGACCAAGCGCGCCGGTGGGCGCGTGAGCGAGATTTGGCTTTGCTAGGCGCGAAAGCTGACACGCCTATAGAGGTTGCTCATAGTTCCCGTTCCTGGCTCCCCTTTCATCTCATCTCAGGCAAATGCTCACGTCCGCGGTGGCTGCAGCTAAGGATTCTGCTCTTTCCATGCATGATATGTAACATCGTCCAAACGTACCGATTCCTCGGACAGTCTATGCTTCGACGTTTCACACGAATGGCAAGACAAAGGGTATCCTCTATAAATCCATCGTTTGCATACTGGAGTCATCATGCATTGCCAATGCTGCTGTTCATCAGCACGACCCATATCATGTTGCGAGAAACCCACAAGGCTTTGACGTAATCCGCGAAGCTGACCATGCAGACCGTCTGCCATGCGCCTATCACCTCATTAGCTCAAAGCCGTTGAAATGTCTAGTGACACTCACCCAAACCAATCCGAGGAGCGACACCACGGTACAGCCCTTTCAGCCCGTTCGTCCTGTAGATATAGCCGAGCGTATTAAGAACCGTTTTCTTCGCCTCTCTTGTGGGGTCAAGGTTCTTGATCGCTGATTGCATCTGGATACGCATCAGCGTCATCCGCTTCGGGAGTATGCCCGCACCTCAACCCGGACCACCTCAATCGGCTGATTCCACGTCGCCAACGCCCCACCAATCGTGCTCGCCAAGATCTTGTCGAAAGCCCCCAGCCTCTCCCCCTCAGCGATCCCCCTCGTCTTCCTCAAACTCGTCTCCGCCAATCGAGCGAATCCCATCCGACTTCCCCAGTTGGTGGCTTGTCGAAGCGCAACGGCGTTCACCCCCTTGTTGATACCCGCAAGACCTTCTCGACGATAGATGTCGGCGAAGACTTTGAAGGTGGACTCGGGCTTGGCGCCGGCCTCGACTTGCTTGTGCCGAGTGATTTCGACGGTCTTCATGCATGTGCAGAAACCTGTTCACGTGTCAGACTCTCCTGATAGGATAGGGTGAAAGGTGGATGCTAATGGCGTAGGTAGACGTACCCATAGTAGCATAAGCCTGCGTGACCCCTCCCGTGATCCCACCAAGCATCCCCGCCGTCGCTGCACTTGTACCAAAGCTCCTCTTCATGTACTTCTCGACCTCCGCGCTGGTGAAGATGAGGACGGCGCCTTTTGTCGTAGCTTCAATCCATGCCTACACCAAGAGCAAACTATAAGCACGGGCTCTTCTTCATTTGGGTCTGGAAGTTTCGCAATTCAAGGAGTATGAGCCGGTGAGGACTAACCCAAGGAATGAGACCCTGATAGAATCCAAAGACCCCACCTCTCGACCAGACATTCCGGAACGCTGCCCCCATAGACTGCTTTCGGTTCGCGGCCATCTGCGTCTTGAGCACTTCGAGCGGTTGACCGAGGGTGGTGACTTCGAACATATTCATGGTGGCGCCTGACAGACAGTTTGTGGTTAGCGGGGTTGCGGATTGAAATCCTGCTACTCCCAGAATTGGGAAGGTAGGAGTCCAGCGAGGGAGCGCCAGTACAGGTTGATGGGGAGGGGCTAAGCGGGACAAGACGGACTCACCGACAGCGATGTTGGACCAAGACACGCCCTTATCCATGGGCGCCATCTCGCTGGTAGATGACTCGGATAAGGGAGGAAGACTGCGATGCTGAAGGAAAAGGTCCTTATGCTCTGTGAAAGGAGCAGTGATTGGATGAGGTTGAGGAATGTAATGGGGTTCTTACGACAGACTGTTGGGTCGGTGGTCGCGTTGTCAGGTCATGGGGCGTGGGGCTCCCACCGGGAACTTCCGCTTTCCCCAAAAACTCGGTACCTTCGGCGGCCAACACTCGCGCTGAGATCGGATGATTATCGCTCGGTATATCATGCATGGCCCAGCCAACGTGTACGAACACCCTACTTCTTGGCGTTCTCCTCAGCCTGCTTCGCGGCCTCCCGCTTCTTCCTCGCCCCCTCGTGCCTCTTCTCAGCCCTAGCCTCTCGAAGCGCTTTAAACGCCTGGAACTCCTTCTCCTCATCCTCGATCGCCCTCGGTGCCTCGGGCTTGTACCCACTGGTGACACCCGGCATCTCACGCGTAAGGTGTGCGGTCAAGTCGTCGCCCTACATACATCAGCTCGGTCCTGTTATGCGAAAGTCTCTTACAGTTGCATCACCACGCTTGGGCTTGCCGACCTTGCGGGGGAAAACGACGAGACGGGTCCGGTACTCCTTAAGACGATCGATGTTCACCTTCTGCCCCTCCTCGGACTTGCTCCTCCTGCGGTGGTCCACGGTGATGCCGAGTCCTTTGGCCTCCTTCCTCCTGATACCCGCCTCCTTCAGCTCGGTAAGGGTGAAACCGCGGCCCTCTTCGCGTCGTCAGTTGAAATTTCCCAGACCATGGAAGAGGGTGCCTACTCCTGACGCGGATATTGTATCGCTGAGTCGGGCAACGGACAGCGGGACGGAGGCGTTCGAGGGGGGCAGCACCGGTAGCGAGAGCCTTCTTTGATCGGGTCACGCGACGAGACTTCTTCTTCCCGGGTTGGTCGAACTGTACAATCGTCAGTGTACTGTCGGCCAGAAGAGGCAGAGGTCTACGTACCCAAGTCTTGACACGACGCTGCCAATCCTTGTGGAAATGGTTCTTCGGCAACTGATTGTTGTGCTTTACCTGCAGTACCGGTGTCAGAGATTGAGAACATATGGGCAGATTTCCTCACCATTTTGGCGGCTGGTCACTGTAAGGGACAGATATGCCGTGAGGATGAAGGCGGACAGGACGGAAATATGATTGATGTCGAGGAAGAAAGCGGGTCAGGAAGGTGGAGGATTGAGGGCAAAGATGTATCAAACGTTAGCGTCGAGTACCCTATGGTGTGAGCGATGAGCATACACGCACCTCAAGTCTGCAAAGCCGCTTTGACAAGGAAACGATCTATCTCTCTCACAAGCCAATTCGAGGTTTTGACACAACCGGCAACAGCAGTTTCCTGAGGGTCGAAACGCCGCGATATCCCCATAGTCACGCTCCTAAAGTGGCACAAACTTTGATAGCGAGACTTGCCGTGATGACGTGGCATCCCCACTCTACTAAATTTCGGACGCGCCAAAACATCTTCGATACATTCTACACAAAAGCACCGGCCGACCCCTGATCCTCAATCGAGTCGATCGCCTTGGTCGTGCCGGCCGTCAATATATCGTAGAAGAGAAGGAAAATGAGAACGGGTTATTGGGTGGACCGCCTGTCGAATATGGTGGTGGGAGGTCCAAGACTTGTTGGACATTTCGACTCGAGCGATGTACAATGCTTGGTGAGCACCGGCCAGAGCTTCCAGTCTAGAAAAACTTCTGGCGGATCATGTTGCGGTCATTTGCTTCTGGCCTGTTGCTGAAAGGTCTTGACCGGTCATTCCGGGACACCGTCCATTGCTTCGCAGTATGAAAGGACGGTATGGATTCGAAGTCTTGATCGCCTGTGTTTTGCATGCCTCGCTTTACTCACCTTCCATGTTATGGTTTACAGCTTCGTTCGCGCTGAAGTAAGGGGAGTCAACATACTCACGACTGATACCCGCTCTTTCACTGAAACAGATTTCGGCTTCGCGTTCAATGAGCGAACGACCACCAGATTACACTGAGGTGATGCTTAACGCGGATGCACGTCTCCCAGACGGACAGACTCAATTGTCTACTGCCGAGTTATCAATCCGCGTGGAAACAGCGGTCGAGGAGTCCGATCAAGACTAGCTGCAAGAACCTCGATACTAGATCTCTAGCCGATATCAGCCAATGTGGTCGCTGTTATACCTCTGCGTACTTCGGCCCTTTCCGCTCTTGCCACCTCCAAGCCCGAGGCCTCGTGATCCTTCTCTCCGTTTCTACGGCATTCTAGAGGTTTACCAACCCGCGTCCTCCGCTCGTCCGCCAGACTCATGAGCATCCGCAATAGTCGGCGACTATCGCGGGTCCGGCCTACTTGAGGGTATTTTACCCGCTGCCCGGTTTGGGTCGAGGTACCATCAATAAAACTTGAAACCTTGGTATACGTGGCTATCCTTGGTCCTACCCCTTCGGTCGAGGAATATGCTCGACAGTTCTGGACATGCGGTCAGATTTGATCAGCGGCGGTGATCCCATAAATGACTGCTCTTGGTATGAGTTTACAAGTACGTTGGGCAATGTTGCCACAGTTGTAAATAACAGGGATTATTTACCGCCACACAATTGTGAAAAACTGCAGCAAATCAGTCAGGACGTGAGTGGTATCATGCCTGACCTTGACTCATATGAGCATTTGCGTTTGCTGTGCTTGTCAGAAGGATCATTGGCCAACAGCGTCTCCATGGAAGAGTGTCACGGATCCTGTGTGATGTCATGGAGCAGGGGACAGGGTGGTTTAACAGGGCTGGCAAGGCTGCATACGAGTCAAGGTGAGACTATATAATAGCGGTTAAGGGGAAGATGCACCGAGTTACCTTAAGTACCCAGAGCGAGTCGGCGGCATTTCGGAGAATCTCGTTGATTTCGTCGAGTGGCGATTTGTGGTCTGGCGTCCATGACGGTGTCATCCTGCCGATGACGGATCGGATCGGGGGAACCACAGACTAAGACTGGAACACGGATCTCTGACTTGTCACTGGGGGTATTGGGGCTGTGACCCAATGAGGTGGACTTTAGACTAGGACCAGAGGTGTGGTATCAAGAACCACGGTTGACATATGATCCAGAACTGGAGGCTCTGTCTCCATTTTGTATGGACTGGTTTGTAAACAGAACGGTGGCAAAGGTTGAGAAATCCGACCAATCAGAATAATGCCTCAATTCCTGTGCTGAATAAGCCGTCAATTCCTGTGCTGAATAAGCGACAGGAATTGACCAATCAGATCAAAGCCCTCAAGGAGAATGAAACGAAATAAGGTTGGGTGCACAGGAACAAAGGTACGAGACTGATTTCTTTCTCCAGAGGCAAACCATGCATGTACCACAAAGCATGTTGGGTATGTTGGTCGTGTTGGTTCATGACAAAGAGACAGCATTCCACTCTGCCAGCAACAGGAACTGCAGCCTCATCGCTGCAACATTTGAAGGTGGAACTGTCAGGGTGCTACGCCGACCAGTGATAAGGCCCGACGTCCAACTCCTACGACTGGCGATCGTGGCCGAAGGTGGCGATTGATAGGCAAAGAGGGTCCAGCGTCAAAGGTACTGTCAGGGACGTATGAGAACGTAGCCGAAGTAGGCACTGGTCGGGTAGCGCTATCGATGCAAAGACTAAGACAAGGGGGTATACTACGAAATGACTTCAATGACTTCAATCTCGAAACGCTGAGGCTATCCCTCAGCGATGTATAGTACCTATATACTTCCATAGCTTTGTGTTCCATGTCTCGTCTTCCAAACATCATCTCGATCTCTGATATGGCGCAAAAGGTGAATCTCGGCAATCTTGGGGCGGAACGTAATGAAGCCGAACGAACGCGCGTTGCCGTTTTTGGGCGTCCTGTGATGTGCGACTCTCGGCGATAGTTGGCGAAAACGTGGTTTTGCCGTCGTTGTTCGATATGCGATCGTGACACATCAGGTTCTTTTGCGGGTTGAAGTTGCACTATGACAGATGCTTGGGTCCATCCATCAGAAGCAAGGCTTCTACAACAAGTGATCACGTGGATGGGAGTCAACAGGGGAGAGAACATTCTGCAGATAGTGGCTCCAAAATCATGATTCATGTACAAGAAGGAGAGATTTACGCAATGCCTTTGATGACCTTGATAGAGCTTGACTAAGCAGAACAAACATGTGGCAATGGCTGATCACCTTGTCTGACACACATCTCCTCATAGATGTCCATTGTCAGATCCCCTCTCATCACTGCCTCATCTCCTTGGAGCTGGCTGGTGAGTAGGGCGCCAACAAACAGACCTTCAAATGTTGCAACAATGAGGCTGCACTTGTTATACCTGGAGGAAGCCAGTACAGTCTCCTCCATGGAGATCCAATTGCTTTCAGGCCCAGGAGATGAACGGAGTAAATGCAGCGACTCAACTGAGCGCTTGCTTGGAGTCAGCATTGTCACACGCTGACTGATTGTCCGCAATGCCAAACAAAAGCTTGCTGGCAGAGAACCTCTGAAATAGACTCAGTCTATATTCAAAAGAGTTTTCCCATGACTCACTGTGGAAAGAGTGTCCACCCTTTGCTGGTCCCTTGTATCAAGCTGCTGCCAGGTTGTTGTCCAAAAGAAAGTATTTCATCCAGAAGCTGAGGAGCCCTCTGCATTGCTGGAGCATTGGACACCAAATGCTGGGTGTTGAAATCGACATGGACCATGTTGCCATCCTTCAACTGCGCTTTCTTCCATACCACTGTGTTGCCCGCACCACATCCGAGCAATGTTTCAGCAGGCCCAAGGGACCATATCTGTGCCATGGTGTATTGTGTGAAGTGCAAATGAATGCGGTGTACCTGGATTGGCAAAACGAGGAGGGGAGAAGAGATTTAAGCAATGTGGACATGCCAGAAAACAGGCGATTCTTATGAATCTGTCCAGAAAACATAGCACAAGTGAGGACAATCATCCCTCAAAAGACACTGTCTTCATGCTTTCTAAGGACGTTTCAGAGCAGAAGGCCTAAGTCTTCCGACACGGGTCAAGAAGCTCCAAACCTCACACAGAAATCCATAATCCTTCTTTAAGTGGCAGTACCCAGTGCATCCTTCCTTGTACAAAGGGTGGATAGTCCCAAGTGAATCCCTGCATAATCAATACCTTCCTTTATTGACCAGCCAGTGTGGTCACGTAGTGCTTCATTTCTGTCACGATCGTGAATTGAAGCTCGGATAATATCGCTGAACATCGGATAACATCGCCGAACATCGTTGAACATCGTCGAACATCGCCGAACATCGCTGAACATCGGATAACATCGGATAACATCG
>JAABUY010002604.1_pt1 | contig 21193 bp, 20 predicted proteins | sample 5560271 | NCBI WGS metagenome assembly JAABUY01 (sample SAMN10711886, study PRJNA513374) | rock metagenome | isolation source: Antarctica rocks | place: Antarctica: Victoria Land, University Valley | reverse complement strand
CCTACGTGCACCATACCACCACCGGGCGCGGCCCGACGTCTGCGGCTCGCAGAGCGGCCCTTGCCTGCCCTGCGCCTGCCCTTGCGCTGCCCGCGCTGCGGCTGGCATGCGGCGCCGGCCGGTGCACGCCTGCGGGGTGCATGACACACATGCTCAGGCCGGAGCTCCGAAGCATTGCTGGACGGGACGGCAGTGCAGGGGCAATATGGGAGTGCTTGCACACCCGCAGACACAGGGGTTCCTATCCAGATACTGGCATTGGCAGGGCATGACATGTGCCCTTGAACGTAGGAAAAGTATTGTGGATGCGGGAGTGCATGCACGGAAACTAACTCTACCCTAACCCTGCACAGGTACGCGGTGCCCGCGCTGCTGCCCATGATCAGCAGCGACCTGCAGCTGGCCGACAGCCAGGGCGCCGCGCTGACGGTGGGCTACACGGTGCTGTACGCGCTCGCGCTCGTGCCGGTCGGCGCGCTGGCGGACCGCGCGGACCGGCCGCGCCTGCTGGCCGGCGGCCTGGCCGCCTGGTCGCTGCTGACCATGGCCGCGTCCAAGGCGCGCCGCAGCCCGCGCCTGCCCGTTCTGGCTGGGCGGATAGGAGGGCGGCATTTGTGAGTGTGTGACCGTATTGCTGTGCAAGGTGACGGCATGAGCCGCGCCTGCGCGGGTCGACAAGGCTTGACTGGCGGGTCGACTGGCGGGTCGACTGTATGGGAGCTGAGTTGCCATGGCCTGCATCAGAAGTGGACTGCGCAGCATGTTACAGCAATGGGTCGAAATGAGTGTGAATGAGCCACAAGCTGGCGCCCCTCGCTCCAGGATGCGCGGCAGCCCGGCTAATGAGCACCACGGGCGCGTGGCCAGCGCGCTTGCCACACAAGAGCCGCCGGGACGGCGCCCGGCCGAGCGCCGCGCGGCGCGGGGCCGCGGCAGGTGCACAGCTTCGGCGAGCTGCTGGCGCTGCGCGTGGGCTTCGCGGCGGCGCAGGCCACGCAGAACCCCATCTGCTTCTCGCTCATCCCGGAGCTCTTCCCGCGCGGGCGCAACACGGCCATGGCCGCCTACAACGCGGCCATCTACTGCGGCCGCGCGCTGTCGTTCGCGGCGGTCATCATCGCCGGGCGCGCCTCCCGCTGTGACATGACGCGCTGTCGCTCGCGCGGCCTGGCAACCTGCTTGTAAGGACTCCCGGGGGAGCCGAGCCGCGGGGGTGTTGGCATGGCTATCATGCGCCCAGATCCGTAGACGGTCGCACGTGTGCTGCCAAATACAAAAAGCTGCAGGCTGCGGCTGTGAGCATTGCATAAGCATGGCGCACCCGACGCGGAGCGCGGCGCTGACGGGCGGCCGCGGTGCGGCAGGCAGCTGGGCGTGACGCACGCGGCGACCGAGGGCCTGGGCGTGACCATGGTGCCGCTGGACGCGGTGGACCTGTCGCACGTGTCCATCCTGTACACGCAGGGCGAGATGGCCGCCATCACGCCCATCTACGACTACGACTTCCACGCGCGCGCCCCCGGCACCTGACTTCCTCTCTCCTCACAGCATGATCACCCGTCTTCATCAGGAGATCCTATACCTGGACAATCAAATGCCGATGGTGGTCTCATGTATTGGACTAAAATCACTTTGTGTCGCAAAGCGCTCGCGGTGATCGGTGACATGCTGCAGCCACCAGGTCCCGCCGCAGCGTTCACTTGCGGCGATTCAAAAACCGGCAGCCCTGCACGAGTGGCGTCATATGCGGTGCACCCCCGTCTGAAGTTGGGCTGTAAAGGATCCTTTGTAGCCTCTCAGGAGGTCGCGGCCCGGCGTTGTGACGGCGGCGGCCCGCGCTCAGGTGCTGTACGGTGCGCTGGCCGAGTCGTCCTGGCGCACGCTGCTGTTCTGGCTGGGCCCGCCGGGGCTGGTGGTGGCCGGCCTGGCGGTGCTCACGCTGGACGAGCCGCGCAAGCCGGCCGGCGGCTTCCTGGGCAACGCGTTCGCGAGCAGCAAATTTACCAACCCGGCCACGCGCGCGCTCAACCGCTCCGGCACCGACCGCTTTGCGCAGGCGCGCCTACCCGCCGGAGCTGCTGGAGCTGGAGCAGCTAAGTAAAATGTAAAGTAACAGTAGTGTATAGGGCAGTCAACACTCAGAGCTTTACGCAGAAGTGGTGTACCTGGTGTACTCGGTGTACGCACCTGCTTGGCCCAACTTTGAGCACGCCAAGATCCCTCTTTCATATCAGAAGAGTGGTGCAAGGCTGTGCACAGTGTCGAGAGGCGCATACTGGGTAACCCTGGGGCGCCGGGCCGGCTGCCAAGCACGCACATGCCCCCAACGGCCGCGTGCGCATGCAGGAGCCGCGGGCGGACACGGCGCGCGAGGATGCCGCGGCGCGCGATGCCGCGGAAGCGGAGGCAAAGCGGCGGGACAGCAACATGTGGGCCAGCGTGCGCAAGCTGGTCGGGTCTCGGGCCTTCCAGGCGCGGCCCTCTCGCTGACCCTATCCCCCTCTCATGTCTGATGCAGGGACACGGGATGGCCGCACAGGGTTGGCGCGCGGTCTCTGTCCTTGGCCAGGATGGCGTCAAACGCAATGAGCAGAGTGCGAGGGTGGGCAGCGGTGCGGTGGCAGCGGCTGTGCCTGGCATGCGCGCTCGGCGCCCCCTGCAACCCGCTTGGAGGCGCCGCGCATACGCTCACATCCGCCTTGCACCTTGCCTTCGAAGGTGCAGACATCTGGGCGCCGCCTGGCCTTGTCAACGTCCGGCCTGCATGACCGCCCGCTTGACAGGGCGCAGCGCTTTCGAGGCCAGGGCCTGCTGACGCAGCCCGCTCGGCAGCGCTCAGCCCCTTCGAGGCTGCGGGCTGCCGTCGCGCGCAGGCGATCACGCTGGCCGCCGCCTTCAACGATGTGGGCGGCTGGGCGCTGACCAGCTTCGAGAGCTTCCAGGGCTGCTTGACAGGGCTAAGCCCTCTTAAAACCCTAGGGCTTGCCGCCGCGCGCAGGCGATCACGCTGGCCGCCGCCTTCAACGACGTGGGCAGCTGGGCGCTCATCAGCTTCCAGGCGACGTTCTACACGCGCGTGTACGAGCTGACGCCCGACGTCTACGCGCCCGCGCTCGCCACCATCCTGCCCATCGGCGGCATCGTCGGCGGCGTCGGCGGCGGGCTGCTCGCCGACTGGCTGTCCAAGATCGGCGGGCGCGCCTGGCTCACAGCCGGTGCGCGCGGCCTCCTGGCCCCGCCCCGGGCCCTGCGGGGCAGCAGTCCTGGCTCCTGGTCGACTGGCTTTGCAGCCGGCAAGGGCGCCTGGCTCGCTGCCAATGTGGACGCCCTGGCTCCTCCGCAGAAGGCTGGGCACGTGCGCTTGCAACCAGCCGCCTCATCGTCTGCACTGTGGGGTTTCGAAACCCCGTGGTGCCGCCTGTTCCGCCGCCCACAGCCGCTGAAAGTCGACGGGCATGACTGCCTCGCGGCTGGTGCGGGGAGTCCATGCGCGGCGTGCGCGCGGCAGGCGCGACGATCGCCGCCACGCCGGCGCTGGTGGCTAACGTGCTTGCGCCGGAGTACCAGCAGTCGCTGGCCGCCCTCCTGGTGGTTCGCGCCCTGCACGCCCGCACGCGCACGGGCCCGACGCGCGGCTCTGCCGCGCGGCCGGCTGCGCGCCGGGGTCAGCACAGGCAGGAGGCCGCGCGAACGTGCCTTTTCGGGTTGAGACGCGCGGCTGCGCGCTGCGAACGCCGCATGTAGATGCGGCGGGCACGCGCCACCCACAGCCTGCCGTGGGAGGGCTGGCTGCCTGCGCTGCCGGCGAGGGGTTTTGTGCGCGCGCGCCCAGGGCTTTGCGTTGAGCGAGATGTGGCGCGCGCCGGCGGCCATCATGATCCGCGACGTCTCGCCGCCCGACCTGGGCTCCACCGGCTCGGCCGTGCACCTGTGCGTGCGCAACCTCATCGGCGGCCTGGGCCCGCTCGGTGCGCGCCCGGCCGTGCTTGCCGCTGGGCCCTTCCGCGCGCGCAACAGGCGCGGCCCTGACCCGCGCAGCGCGTCCTCTGCCAGGGCGAGCCAGCCGTCCCCGCCGCCTGCCCCGCTCGCATCCCGAGCCAGCCTCCCCTGCCGCCTGCCCCGCTGGCATCCGCACGCCCGAACACGCTCCCGAGGCGCCGCGCCTGCAGCCGCGTCCGGGCCGCGGCGGTGTGTGCCTGCGCAGCACGTCTGCGCGCGTTGGCGCGCGACCGCGTACCCTAACCCTACCCTGTCTGCACGCAGGCGTCGCGGCGCTGGAGGAGCGTGTGGGCCTGCAGCAGGCGATGCTGCTGGTGCCCGCGTGCTACCTGCTCTCGGGCGTCGGCTTTCTGTTCGCGGAGCGCATCCTGGACGCCGAGACGGCCGCCAAGGCCGCCGAGGCCGCGCCGTAGCGCTTGGGGCTGCCTCTCTTTGCGGAGCATCGGCCGCCTGACACGCCGCTGGGGTTGCCCAGGCCGCGCCGCTGCTCTCGGGGGCTGCCGTTCTGCTTTGCGCGCACCGGCCGGAGGTCATGCCGCTGGGGCTGCCCGGGCTGTGCCGCAGCTGGCGGGGCTCCCTGCTTGCATAGCAAAAGAAGTCGGCAGCGAGTAGGGCAAGGGCTGTGAGGTATGCTTTGGTCTGGTGTCTGCGGCTGGTCGGGGAAGGGGAGCATTGCATTCTTGTGGCCGCTTGGGCGTGCTTGTTGAGCGAGTGTTGGCTGCACGCTGGCATGAGGAGCACAGTGTGATGTCCCAAAGAGCTTTGAGGTGTTGATTTCTGAGAGTGCGTCTGTATGTGTCTGTTGGCATGTCATGGTCTGACTTGGAGCACCTTTTTCAGAGCTGACTGCACAAACTTGTGTGGGGTCAGATTTGTATAAACTCACTGAGGTTTGCTACAACCTGCAGATTCTGTCTGCAGCCAATGTAAACCGCCATTCTAGACGCCCGGGCACCCCCACACCCGCACGAGCCTTGGTCGCGCCGGCGGGCACATGCGGCATGCGTCAAGACACCCTTAAGGGCCCAGCTGCCCTCTCTCCGCGTCAGTCCAGAGGAGGTGTCAGGAGGTGTCACCAACGCATCAGTTTTAGGGTTGGGTAACCCTAGGTTATTGACATCATGCAGGCGCGCAGGCGCCGGCCTTGGCCGCGCGCAGGAAGTCCTGCAGCGCATGCAGCCGCGCGTCGATGTCTGACAGGCCAGCCGCCGCGCCGGCAAACACGCCGGGCGCCGCCGGGCCGCGCCCCGGGTTGGCGCGCAGCCCCGGCGCGCCCTTCCCTGCCGGCCACGCGCCGCCGCCGGCCTGCAGACGCCTGCGGTCGCCGAGCGATGCGCCGTCGTCGTGGCCCGGCGGCTCGCCAGGCAGCGCCGGCGTGGCAACGCCGCTCGTCGCACCGTCGGCGCCCGCGGCCGCCCCGGCCGCCGCGAGCCCGCCGCGCGGCCCGGCCCGCGCGCCCCCGGGCGCGCGCTCGACATACTGGTTCAGCCGCGCCTGCACGTCGCGCAGCGCGCGCCCGGGCGAGGCGGCGCGCTCGGCGGCGGCAGGGAAGGCGCGGAGCCTGGCGGGGTCCAGGTCGGCAGGCGCGGCCCGGCCGCTGCCGATGCTGCGCGCGCCGCGCCATGCCGGGCTCGCCGCGCGGCTGGCCGAGGGGCTCGGGCGGCTGCTCCGGGCTGGCGCCGCGCAGCAGGCCACGCAGCGTCAGGGCACACCCTAGCGTGCATTGTTTGCTGATGCGCTCCGGGGACCATGCGCAGATGCCTGCCTCAGTTCAGGCATGAGAGCTTTGGTCAACAAAGGCGCTTTCCAGGGCTCGGCGACCCTGGAGAGCAAGCCCCTCATTTTCTGGACACGCCTGCTCCTGGGAAGGCATGCACTTGCGCATCAGGCACCTGAGAAGCTGTGACATGTGGATGCAAGCATGCCCGATATCCCTTCTTCCGTGGCGCAGGATCGCGCACCAGACAGGTCTCCAGAGCGGTCGCTGCGGGCGGCCCAGCCGCCGACGCGCGGCCGCGGCCGCTCAACGGCGCGAGGGTCAGGGTCGGGGTCTGCACGCCACGTGCCCGCGGCCCCCGCGCCGTACGCGTATGCGTCCGGCCCGTGGCGGCCGTCGCCGCCGTGCTCGGCGGCGCCATGGCGGCTGCGGGACGGTGACGGCAGTCCTGGCAGGCGCGCAGGGGCGCGTCAGCAGTGTCGGGGTCGCAGCTTCCCCGGGCACATGGCAGTATTGATATCAGAAACCTCTGTTATTACAGACAACTCATCAGGGTCCATGCTGACCAGTCTAGCTGAGCGAGGCAGGCAACTCGTACTAGAGATTGACAGCTAGAAGCGCTCCAGGTGTTGAGCCGCTGGGGCCGCGCCGGAGCTGGGCCGCGAGGGCGGCGGCGTCGGCCGCCGGCGGCTCCGCTCGGCGGCGGCCGCCTCGCGCTCGCGCCGCGCGGCCACGTACTGCGTCGGGTCGAAGCGCGGCGGGCGCCCGGGCGACGGCGCCGATGCGGGCCGCGGCGAGGCCGGAGCCGTCCCGCCTGGCCGCGCCGCGCCCGCCCAGGAGTGCACACAGCGTGTCTGCATGTTGTGTGCGAGGCGGGCGCATGTCTGTCGGATGACGACATGTTCAACACCCTAGTGTTCCACATTGTCCAGCGTGGCTGCTGGGCGGGTGCCGTGCTCGGCGGCGGCGACGGGCGCCCAGACGGTGTTTTGCGCAGGGCCCGGGCAGCGGAGGCGGCGCCAACCGGTCTTCGCCAGGCCACAACCCCACTGCCTGACCCGCATGCGCGACACGCACCTGCACGCATGCTGCTGACATGTGAAAAAGCGCCTGGACCAGCATCAAGCATGGCGCGATGCGCGCCCTGTGCCGCATCAGCCGCGCCCTGCCTGTACGCACCCTCTGCTGCCAGCAACGCGTTCGCATGGCAGCCGGCAGGCCTGCCGCGCACCCTCACCCGCCAGACCCTCCGGCTGAGGCGCAGCCCGGGGCGCACTGTGCGGGCGCGGCGAAGCGCCGTAGGACAGCGCCGCGGAAGCGTGCGCGCCGCCCGCGCCCGGCTCGCTGCGCACGGCGGGGCGCCGCGGCGGCGAGCTCCGCACGCTGTACGTCCTGCGGCGCCCGCGCAGCAGCGTCACAGGCTGGGACGCTGGGACGCAGCACGGCGCGCCGGGGACCGAGCCCTGATCATGACGCCCGCCGGTCCCGGAGCCGTGGTGCACGGCACACTCCCTGCTGTGCCTCTCGCTTGCACAGCATGCATGCCCCGCATCCCCAGAAAGTTTGAGCAGTAGGAGCAGCGACAGCGCGTCTGCACTGCCGCACGGCCCATGCGGGACCTCCGCTTGCCGTGCATGTGGTCACCCGCACGCCGCTTGCGCGCAGCCCCACGCCATGCCGCCCCCCCTGCTTCAAGCAGCCCGCAGGCCGGGGCGGGCTGCAAGGGCCGTGCGCACCGCAGCGGCGGCGCAAACGCGCCGCCGCGCCGCCCGCGCGCGGCCTCCGCGTCCAGCGCGGCCTCGCGGCAGCGCACGCGCAGGTCGCGCACGGCCTCGCGCAGCCGCGCGGCCTCCTCGCCGGCGTCCGCGGCCTCGCGCGCGGCGCGGCGCAGGTCGCGCCGGGCCGCCGCGCGCTGCGCGGCCGCCTCCGCCTCGGCCGCCTCGGCGCGCCGCTGCAGCAGCGCGCCTTCCTGGCGCGCCTGCGGCACGCGCGCAGGGTTTGCGGCGCGCGCGCAGGGTTTGCGGCACGCGCGCGGGATTTGCGGCTGCCTGGCGGCGACCAGCACAGGGAAGCAACTGATGGGCGCGGCCAGGGCGGCGCGCGTGCCGCGCCTGCGCAACACCGGGACTCGCCCCGCGCCGGTCCACATGCCTCAGCAACATCCAGATGCGTGTCGCAGCCCGCCTGGGCCTGTACCCCCAGTAAACCCCCCAGGGACTCCCCCCAAGCGCTGAAACGCAACACCTGCGGTGCGCCCGGGGGCGCCACACCATGCGCAGCTCGCGCAGCGCATCCTCGGCCGCCGCGCGCGCCTGGCCGGCGTCCGCCGCGGCGGCGCGCGCGGCGGCCAGCGCCGCCTCCTGCGCCGCGACCTGCTCGCGCAGCCGGCGCAGCTCCGCGGCGGCCTCCATGCCGCGCCGCCCGCCGGCGCCCTGCGCGCGCGCGCACATCAGCGCGGACCACGCCGCACTGCAATAACTCCTGTGAAGTACGCATCAGTGGCGCCTGTCGCCTGGTCTTGGCGCGGCGCACAGGCTGCGCGCCCGCCTCCATGCGCTGGCAGCCTGGGCTCCGTGCGCTGGCCCCGCCGCGTCACTGCAGAGACCAGAGCGGCGTCCATTCCCACGTTGGGAGGGCGCGCCAGCCGCGCGGCGTCCAGCTCCGCGCGCAGGCCCGCGACGGTGGCGCGTAGGCGCTCAGGGTCCGGCCGCTCCTGGAATGCGAGCGGCAGCGGGTAGTGCACGCGGTCGTACTCGGCCGCGTACGTCATTATCAGGTAGCGCTTGTTGTTGGCGCCCGGCGCCACGCCCGGCCCGTCCCCGCCGCCGCCGCCGGCTTCGCCCCCGCCGCCCGCGGCCGCCGCGTCCGCGGCGGGGCCGGCCGGCGCGCCGCGCGCGCCGGCGCTGGGTTCTGGACCCTGGGGCGCGGCGCGGCGCGCGCGCAGCGCCTCCAGGTCGGCAAACGCGAGCAGGTCGGCGGACACCGCGTCGCAGTCGCGCCGCAGCGCGGCCAGCAGCATCCGTGCAAACACGGCGAACTTCTTGTAGTTGCCGGTGCGCGCAGTGATCTCCTCCACGTCTGCGCGCCCCGGGTGCCGCCATGGTTGCGGACATCTGCATGCCTGACCCCGCTGATCACAGGGCCGAGGCGTGCGCGGTGCCACACGCGAGCTGGTGGTGGCAGCACAGCCGAAACTTGATAATCTTCACCACCCGTGACATGAGCCTCTGCGGGCGATGCGAGCAAGCAGCAGCCAGGCGCGCGGGGCACGAACGCTGGGCCGGGAAGTCGCCGCTCCAGCAGTGCGCGTCGGCCTTGCGCTCCACCTCCACCCGCAGCGTGTGGCCGCCCAGAATCGACAGCGTCGCGATGTAATCCACGCCGCGGAAGCTCGCCTCCACCTGGGGACGCCCACGCCCGCCGGTCGCGCCGCGCCGCGCCTGGCAGTGGTCGCAGCCGCAGCGGGGCGCGCCGAGCAGTGTTCCGGCGCGCTCCGGCGGGACTAGTTAACAAGATGCGCGGCGCGCACCGAGCCCAGCAGCTCGCTGGCCGGCGCGCTGTGCTCCCTGCCGCTGCAGGACGCCATACCGTTGCGCGCGGCTACTCACCACGCGGCTCCTCGCTCCGTCAGTGTCGACCATCCATCAGCTTTAGCGTCGCTCCCCTCAGGGAGCCTGCCAACTCGCCCAGACCACTGCCACCGCACTTTGACTTGCTGCTGTGTGGATCTGTGCAGGTACGCTTGCCCTGTCTCGATGGTGAAGCATGTCAAAGTGGGCTTGACAGCTGCACTGCGGGGTTGCTGATCTGAATTAAGTGAAAGTATTTCGCGACCCTAAAAGCCTGGAGACGTTGCCTCATAACTCGCAAAGTTGCAAAGCTGTGGGGCGTGGTCACCATGCTGCTCGTGTGCGACCCCATCACGTCGGCAACTGCGTTGCTGAGCAACCCGCTGGCAAGCAGCCTGCACGAGCGCCACTGCGCGGCGCTCGAGCGCGTGCTCGAGCTCGGCGCGTCGGGGTTCCTGTACACGCAGGCGCGCGAGGTTGCGGACCTGCTGGTAGCCGCTGCGCGCGCCTCGGCGCGCCGGCCCGAGCTGCGCGCGATGCTCGGCAAGCTCATAGGGTGCGCCCTGTGCCGTCAAAGTCACAGCCCTCCCCAGGCTAGCTTGCACAGAGGCCTCAGAACATTAGCAGTGGTGCAGCGCTCAGGCACATGGGTTTCAGATACGAAGCGCTCCATCGTCCCTTGCTCGGCAGAACGCTGGTGTGGCACGCAACGCACCATACCAGCAAGTGCTCCAGCAGAGCCCGCGCCTCACGGCCGGCTCTGACTCAGGCAGGCTCTGCGCGCTGCCCTTCCGCAAGCGCCTGGCGTCCGATGGCGCCCGGGGCGCCGGCGCGGCGGCGCGCGTGTTCGCGGCGATGGGGGAGCTGGCAGCCGGCGGCCACGCTCCCGGGACGCACCCAGAGACGCGCTTTGCCGCCGTCCAGGCGAGGCGGGCTCTTCATTCATTGATAGTTTTCTTTTCCGAAGGAAGCTCCTTTCGCGGGCAGTGCTCACTGTCACAGCAGGTTGCATGCTCACAGGCGCTGCCGCTTTGCAGGCACTCGCAGCCGTGGCAGGCAGTGAAAACCGCGCCTGCGCTGGCGCATGGCCAAGCAGCGCCCCCACCAACGAGTCCGTACCCAGCAACCTGAGGTGGGCGTTGTCGGTAGCTTCTTGAACTTGCCATGCGCGCTCGCCTCGCGACATGCGGGCTACTCAGCGCTGGGGTCGAGGGGCTGATGCGTGCGTACAGAAGCCTTACAGTTCTGCATGACATTCATTGGGCACAACGATGATTTTATCAGAGCAATTGCTGTGTGGGAGCGCCGCAGGCTCCTGGCGGAGAGCGGAGCCATTGCACTAATGGTCCAGGCGCTAGCTGCTGAGCTGCGCGCGGCGGCCTCTGTGAATGACGACAGAGGCCCACTGCGCCATGCACCGGGAGTCCTCCCTGAAGCAGTGCCATCACCAGGCCGCCTGAGCACAGCCACAGGCACATGCACACGCCGCCTTGAGCAGGCCCGCCCGGGGGAAGGCCCCACAGCAGGCGGGGCCTCCGAGCCGGGCCAGCCCGCTGCTCTGCCGGGGGCGCTGGCTCCAGCTGACGTTGCGACGTCCGCTCCGGGCGAGTTGCGAGCTGCGACTGCGCAGACCCAGGCAGATGCTGCGGACAGCCTGCAGCCCGACACAGAGCCCAGCGCTGGGACGGCAGCTCCTGCTCCTGCCCCGCAGCATGGTGCGCCATCCGAAACAGATGCAGCGTCGGCAGCTTCATTGCAGCCATCTGAGGCCCAGGTCGGAAGCCATGCAGTGCCGCCTGCATGCGCGCTCGCGCCTGCGCCCGCCCTGGCTCCCGTGCCCGCAAGCGCCCGGCGCCCCGAGCCGGCAGAGCCCCTGACGCCGCTCGCCGGCGCGCTGCTGCGCGCGCTGCTGGCTGCGTGCTCGCGCGGCGGCGGCGTGGCGGCGGCCGCCGCCGCGGCCGGCGCGCTGCCCGCGGCCGTCGCGGCGCTGGCTCGCTCGCCGCTGCGCGACCCGGCCGCGCGGATCGCGCTCGGACTCGTCCGGGCTCTGCTTGAGCCGGCGCTGGGCGCAGCCGTGGGGCCTGGCCCGCACACGGACGGCCAACCTGGCACAGCGGTGTCGACAGCCGGGGCATCCGGTGCCGACCAGCTCGCCGCCTGCGCCCTGCACCCTGCCGGCATGCACGAGCCCTCGGCGCCCCACGCAGGCGTGCATGAAACGGGCGGGCTCATGTGCTCCGACGCCAATCCTTGTGACGAGCTCAAGGCGGCGCCCGGCGTGGGCGCGCCCGTGGTCGACAGCGACGCCCTCTCCAGCGCCGGAACACGCGCCGGGCTTGCGGCCGCCCTGGCGGCGCTGGTGCGCGCGGCGCTGCTGCACGGCGGCCGGCCGGCCGACGCCGTTTTGCGCAACGACGCGCTGCTGGTGGCCTGCCGCTGCGCGCAGCGCCCCGGCGGCGCCCGTTTCTGCCAGCGTGCGCCGCGCGTGCAGTGCTGTCGATGGCCTTTGCCGGGACCCTTGCCTGCAGCACTGGATGAGCACCCCTTTGCAGCATAATGCCTATGCGTTAGAGCCCTACTGTGACACAAGCCATACTTCGTATACATGCAGAATTGATGATGTGCGCAACAGTGGTTCCCTATGCACCCTCTTGCAGCCTGTGTGCCGCACAGCTCCTGGCAGCGGGCCTGCTGGAGCCGCTGCTGGCGACATTGGCTCCCTAATCAGGGATAGGGTAGGGACTCCTATGCATGCCCTCACAGTCTGTGCGCCGCAGAGCTGCTGGCGGCGGGCCTGCTGGAGCCGCTGCTGGCCGCGGCGACCTGGCCAGAGCGCCCGCTCGGCGCAGCTGCGCGCGCACACGCGCAGCCGGCGGCTCTCGAGCGCCCCGGCCCCAGGGACGCCGCCGCGCAGCAGCGCGCCCTGGCGCTGCGCCTGCTCGCCTGGCGCCTGCTGGGCGCGCTGTTCGTGGCGGTGCCCGCGTGCGCGTGGCGCGCGCACGCGGCCAGCTGGACGGATGTCGTGGCCATGTGGGCGTCCGGGCGCGCCGACGGCGGCGACGTCTGCGCTGGGCGAGAGTCGCGAGTGTCAGACCCCGCATGCGAGGGCGGTAGGAGCGGCGGCGCTGCGCCCTGCGACAGCACCAGCGGCGACTGTGCGACTGGCGTCTGCGCCGCGCCCGCCGACTCGAGAGCGGCATGCGGACGGACATGTTGCAGCTGTACTGGTGCCCCAGACGCAGACCAGGCGTCCCGCTGGCCGGGAGGCGCGCCGACAGGTGCTGGTCCCGGCGCCGGCACACTCAGGGAGCCCGACGCCGGCGCGCCCGAGCCGCGCACGAGCGGCGCGGTCGCGGCTCCTGCCTCCGGCGCCATGGCGGGGGGCATGCCAGCGTGCGGCGCGCAAGCAGGCTCCGCATTCGCGTGGCAGTGGCCCGCCGCCCAGGCGCGCGCGCTGCAGCGCGCCGCTCTGGCCGCGCTGACGGGCCTAGCGGCGTGCGCGCCCGAGGTGCGCGCACCCGCCCAGCAGCCCAGCAGAGGTCGTACGCTTTGCAGTGCGGCAGGATTGAGGGCCTGCAGGATCCATGCTGCATGCGAGCACCCTTCCAGCCAGACCGGGCTGTGGCAGGGCAGGAGCTGCAGGCAGGCCTGTCAGCCGGCCGCCCGCCCGCCAGCTGCTCTCACCGTGTGCGAGCCCTGTAGCCAATAGAGATAGGCCCGCATGGACTTGTGCAAATTGCCTGCCATGCGAGCGCCACCGCGAACGCATCAGGGTTATCAACCAAGGCTAACCCGCCCATCATCAACGTCGCGGCCGCATGCAGGTCTATGTGGCGTGTGGCGGCCCAGCAGCCGCGGTGGCTGCGGCCGCCGGCGGGGGCGCCAGGCCCGCGCTGGCCCACATGCTGGCGGCGTCCGCGACGCCCGCGGCAGCCACCGCGCTGCGCGACGCCGGCGCTGTGGCGGCCGCTGTGCGCGCCCTGGCGCGGGAAGGCGCGCACCTCATCACGTGACGGACAGTGCAGGTCCGGCTGTTTGCGCGCCCCAGCAGAGCCGCTATTGGTGACGGCACAGGCGGCGCTGGGGGCAGCTTGGCCCCGAGCCGGCCCAGCCGGCAGACACATGCATGCGCAAAACAGGGCTCGGGCATGCAGTCACGGCAGCCTGTGGCAGGAGGGGCGGCTTGCACGGAAGCGGCTCTGCCGCCGGGCGGCGGCGCGAGCCTCCCGGCGCGGCCGCACGCGGAGCGCGACGGCGCCGGCCAGGCGGCCTGCCTGGCACTTGCCGCGCTGTGCGCAGGCAGCGCATGCGCGCGCGCGGAGCTCTGCGACGCGGGGGTGCGCGCGCGGGGCCCTGGCCTGGCGCGCCATAGCGCTATGTGCAGCGCCCGCGCTCCTGTGCGCTGGCAGGCCATGTGCGCAGCGCATGCATTCATTGTTGTTCCGTTGTTTCATGGACATGCTAAGGAAGCCAGTCAAATCTGGCATAGAACCAGTGACCAGGACCAGGACTCCTGTGATGTCACACATGCAGCTTAGACGCTCACGGTGCTCAACAACAAAGCGTGGCGCGGGCGAGCCCATGGTGGCGCGGGCGAGCCCATGGAGCCGCTGCATCTTCACTGTGCCAGGCTCCTTGCAAGGCACCACCGCTCCGCTGGCCCCCTGACGCCCCGTGCCGCACAGGGCGCAGCCGCGGTGGCGGCGGAGCTGGACCGCCACATCGCGCTCGCGCCCGCGCCCCTGCCGTCGCTCCGCCTGGCGGCAGCGCTTGCGGCCGCCTGGCGCGCCGTCGTGCCCAGGCCAGGCCGCCGGCTCTCACGCCTCTCTCTCATTTAATGCGTATAGCGGGCGGGGATGGCAATGATGAGCCCAGTGGAGCGGAGGACCCTAACGCTGACGCTGTGCCTGCGCTAGCGGCAAAAAGGGCGCGCCGCTCCGCCGCCCGCGCGCCCTCGGCCAGCGGCTGTACAGCGCGTGGTTGCACAAGGGTTAGGGTACCCGACCCACGCCTGGCGCTCTACTGACAGCAAAAGGGTGTGCGCCGGGCCGCGCAGCGAGGAGGGCGCCGCGGGGATGCTCGTGGCGGGCGGCCTGGACGCGCTGCTGGCGCTGCTGGACGGCGCCTGCCACGCCGCGCTGCTGCCGCTCGCGCTGTCCGCGCTGGCCGGTGCGCGCCATGGCCCGCCGGCGACAATGAAGTACTAGAGCGTGGTGAGAGGGCACGCTCCTATCTGGCTACATGTTAAGCACTCCAGCATGGTGAGAGGGCTTGCTCTGATCATGCAGCGCCCGCGTATGGCTGCATGGTCCTGAGCTCCGACTGCTGGACCACTGCTCACAATGCATCCTCCTCCTGTTATTTATTTGTTTCTCATTGTAAGCGCTAGCAAACCACCTGTCAGCAGCTCGCAACGCCTCGCATGCAGACGCTCCTCTGCTGCGTGTGCCTCACCTTGAAACGGCCTGTGGTGTTGACGCGGCGGCCGCGGCCACAGACTGGCTGTGGCTGCACGGGCATGCGCGCGCCGCATTTCTGGGCTGGCGCTCGGCGCGCGACGGCGCGCCCGCGCCCGCGCTCGTGCTGCGCATCTGGCGCCGCGCGCGGCCCTGCCCTACCCTGGACGCAGGCCGCGTTCTGGCAGCCGCGTCCGGCGGCACGGACCCAGAGGGCCAGGCGGCATGGGGAAGCGCAGCGGAGGCCCTACAAGAGCCTGGCCCGAGGGTTTTGCCAAGCCCTGGCACCGAGGGCGGCGGCGGCTGGGCGATAGACATGGCGGCCACAGCCGCAGCGCTGACGCACCTTGGTGCTGACAGACGGTGCTCCCCACCCTGCATGCACCACCTTTTTGGCCCACAAGAGGAGGTGGCTTGTACTTGTGTAGCTGCCATGGTGGGGTTCGACCTAAGGGCGCACGCATGAGCATGCTGGCCCTCAGGTACATGCGATGGCCACGCCCGGACATGTACTTTACACAGACACCCTAGATAGGTATTACAACCTAGCGCCCCTGCCGCACGCGCAGGGCCGGTGTGGAGCGCCTGCTGGCCGCGGCTGCTGTCGGCACGCCCGGCTTTGCCGCGCGCGTGCGCGCATGCGTGCACGCGGTGCTGGAGCCGCTCGGCCTGTCGGCGCTGGCGCCCGCGCCGGGCGGAGCAGCCCCCACAGGCGATCCGGTCGCAGCGCGGAGCAGCGGAGCAGCAGCACCTCACGCGCGAGGCGCGGCGGCAGGGCCCAGCGCGCCCGCGGCGGCGCCGGCAGGGGCGGCGGCGGGGGGCTGGGGCGGCAGGGCTGCGAGCATAGAGTTGCTGCAGGGCTTGGCGCCCGCGGAGCGCGGCGCGCTGCTGGAGGCGGCCGCGCTGCCGCAGCTGCTGGAGGGCGCGGCCTGGGCGGCGGTGGCCGCCGAGCTGGCGCGCAGGGGTGCGCCCGCAGCGCGCCCACACCCAGCCCACCACCCAAGTGCATTGCATGAAGTGAGTGGCGCAATGCATGCGCTGGCATATGACACTGTGACACAGTAGCGGCCCAGGCATCACGCATACCGCCATGCCATGCCTCTCCTAATCCTTGTCGGCTGTCACGAAGCCTGCTCCGGGCGCTGTAGGCACGCGGCCGACCACACCGGACGCCGCCCGGCTGCGCGAGGGTACGGCAGCTGCGGCCGGCGCCGCCGCGAGCGTGCGCGCCGGACGGGCCGCGATTGCCGCGGAGGCGGCGGCGGCCGAGCGCGCAGGCGGCGCCGCGCTTGCGGCGGGGCTCGCCGCGCAGGTGCTGCCCTGTCGGGCGCCGTCAAGCACAAGGGCGGGCCCCGGCGCCGAATTGGGCCGGGCGCGCGGCTGCGGACGGGCGCGCTGCGCAGGTGCTGCATGCAGAGCGCGTTGAAGTGGGACAAGCATGCAGTGATCAAGTAAAAGCATGGCACGTCAGTGCCACTGCTGTCGCCCGGCGGGAGGCTGAGAAGCGCTCTGCTGAGCTTCCTGGCGCGCTCATAGGCGCGGAGCCCCGTACGCCTTAGGCAGGAGGAGCTGCAGCACTGATGCTGCATGCTCTAAAAAGTCTTATTCAAACTGCAGGCTGCCTTGTTGGCTATGGACTGGCTCTTGCCCTGGAACTGATTCACTGACAAGCGTCTGCGGCTGGGACAGCTTGCGCGCGCCACGTCCGGGCCAGGGGCCACCAGGACGGCGGCGCTGCATGTCATACAGACGGTGCAGCTGCCCCGGCCTCCATGCCTGGCAGTGGCATTGAGCAAGCGGCCTGGCAGCCGCGCTCTATGCCCTGGCGTTGGGGGGGCACCGATCCCTGTGCGAGGCTTGTGGGAGGATGGTGGGCCGCGGTCGCTCTGCGCGGCCGCTCTGCGCAGCCTCTGCCGGGCGGGCGCCGCGGTGCATGCCGGCGCATGCGCGAGGTGCTCCTGAGATCATGCGAGACTTTGCTGCACATACGTCTACCCCTGATCCTCTCGCGCAGGAGCGCCTGCTGGCGCTGAGGCGGCGGGACAGCATGCTCCAGCGCAGCTGCCTGCTCCCCGCGCCTGCAGCGCCGGCGGCCCTGGCGCGCTTGACGTGCGTCGCCGCTGCTGGGCATGACGCGTCTAGTGCATGACACGGCGGCGTGACAGCCGGGCATGTGCGCTGTGGGTCAGCAGGATGCACCCAGATGCGGGGTCTGCAGGCTGTAAGCAGGCCGCTCAGATCTGCCGGGCTGTCTATTTTGCCAGGCCGCTGCACAAACGGGCCGACATCCCCAGACTGTCAGCAGACCCTCTCCCACACTCGCAACAGTTGTTATAGTGGCCATGCAGGGCCATCACCCAGGTGGCCACCTGATCAGGTTCTGAAAACCCCATGAGCCTTATAAAGCGTCCAAGGTCTCAGGAGTTGCACACAATCCAAGAGCCTTTTAGTTCAACCAGCAGTCGCTGACATCCAATAAATAGCCAGCTGCCAAGGCTGTCTCCTCTCTCTGTCCTGTGCACGCGGCCACAACAGAGCGGGTGCGAGCCACGCCACAGGCGTCCAAGCGCAGGCTGTCAAGCTGGCCTTGATGCTGGCGTCAAGAGTCCTTGCTCTGAGCACACCAATGATCTGGCACATGCATGAAGCTGCAAGGTCGTTGCTTTTGTGTGTTATGTCATGTCGCCCTGCACCGAGGTAGTAGAAGCCGCCCCAACTGGCTGCTTCGTGGGCTGCACAGCGGCCACTCCTTGGGCATCCTGCGCTTGCTGGGGCTGCCTGGTGCTGCGCGGGCCTGTAGCAGCGCTCGGCTATCATGGCCATGTTTCTGGACTGTCCGAGCCTCGCGCGCAGTGTCGCGCAAAGTGTGTATGTGCCTGCCCCGCCTGCTCTTGTCAGGCGCTGCATGGCCTTGGCCATGCCTGGCAGGGGCCGCATGCCGGCCGGCCACGTAAGAAAGCGCGCACGCTGGCGGCGCCAGCCTGGCGCCTCGGGAGACCGAGCCTGCGCGCCTTCCCTGTCGCGAGCGCCCCGCTTCGGGCACGCGGGGCATGCGCGCAGGCCGCCGAGCTGTTCCTGGTGCTGCGGAACCAGGCCACAGACGAGCACCTCACGACAGCGGTGCAGCGCCCGATCGAGTGCTTCAACCGCGTTGTGGGGATCAGGATATCCGGCTGGTCGTCCGGTGGTAGGCTCCCTGTACCCCTACACGCGCGTGGAGGGGTCCAGGGCGCCGGATATCCTGAAGCCTGCGACGCGGTCGAAGCGGCCGCGCGAGCGCTGCAGCGCCGCCATGAGTTGCTCCTCTGTGACCTGGTCGCGCGGCACCAGGAAGAGCTCGGCGGCCTGCGCGACATGTCCGCCACAAGAGCATGCAGGCGGTGCAGGAAGCGCACTGACGAGTATGATTGCGTTACTGCACCTGTTGGACGGGCGCCCACACTTGATACGAGCTTGCTCTTATTATTTTAGGCCTTGTGTCCTGCCGCGAGAGTGTCTGGCCACGTATTCGTGCACATGCCAGCATGGGACCATGTGTGTGCAGCCGATGCTAAAGGTCAGCTGCCCTTGCACCTGGTCCCTGGGCTGGGATGACCACTGTGTGCGCCCTGCCTGCCAGCGCCCCGCAGGCAGCGCCACGAGCTGTCCATCAGGGGTGCCGCGTTTCTGCATAAGGATGTCTAGCTTGGCTTTAGGGCACGGCCTCAACGCCAAGGAGGGCTTCTTGTGGTGTTTGGCCAGCATGACCAACATGGCTGTAGGAGCAGCGCTCCCTGCGCTGCCTGCAAAGCAGCCCTGCATTGGTGTTTTGGAAATGTAGACCATGCGGCGAGGCCTCATTGCAACCCGGAACCTCTAGGCGCTCGTCAGGCACATGCAGGGCGACCAGGCCGTGCTGTGCGCCAACCTGCGCGCATGAACGCGCGGCTGACTGGCCCGCGAGGCGACCGGGGCAGCGCGTACTCTGCGCGAGGTGATTGAGCTATGCTTGGAAGCGGGTGGGGAGCGCAGCCGCAGCCTGCACTGTGACCGCGCTGCGGCTGGCACTGAGGCTGCAGGCACCCACTTGCTGCAGCTACAGCTCAATCTTCTCGAGTACGGGGCGCGGCGCGCTGCCCCGGTCTGCTCGCGTGCTAGCCGGCCGCACGTCCACGCGCGCTGGTTGATGTGACATACCAGCGTGGTTGCCCTGCAGGTGCCTGAGTGCGCCTAGGCTTCCTGGCTGCCATGGGGCCCGACGCTTGGCCTCCGCTGAGCTCCGCCATGCGCAGTAGCGTTGTGTACTGTGCGCATTCCTTGCCAGCTGCTCGCGGCATCTATGAACAGACGATTGCGCATTCGCTGTGTGCCTCACGGACCTTCCGCCCTCTCTGCGAGCTACAGGGTGCAGGGCAAAGTGCGTGTGTCCAGGTATGGCGGCGAATATGCGGCCACCCCTGTGTTGCTGGCGCAGCGCGTCACCATTGTGACATGCAGTAAGCCAACCAGGAGTTATCTGTCCGTCCTTAAATGTCTGCAGGGCCCACTCCAGCCACTGCAGCCCACGCCGTGGTGCCTCACACCACACATGAAATAGGTTTCACCTCACTGCTGGACGCCACGCGCGCAACCCCAAGCATCCCAGGCCAGCACGGCGGCCCAAGCTCCCAACCAGACGCCCGGACGCCATGCAGCCCGCCTTCTTGCGGAGGCGCACGTGCCGCGCGCCACCTACGCAGAGAGCCATACACGCCGGGCTGCCACCAGCAGCTGGGCCCCATGTGGTGCCCCAGGGCCATACCTACAGGCTGCACATGCACACCTGCACCTACTTTAAAAATTAAATTGCACACGCTGGGCTGATACTCTACAGGACTGGCATGCAGGCCGGGGCGCGGCACACGGCACCCTGACGCAACGCCAGATCAGGGCCACAGCTCAGCGCACCAGTCGCTGCCGCCACACTCCGGCAGAAGCGCCAGCAGGTTCACACAGGTCCCGCGGACATGGCAGATAGGTACAGGCGCCCCCGGCGCGCGCACTACGGCGCTGGCAGCCGCACGCCGAGCTTGGGGCAGGGCACCGGGTCGCGCTCCGCGAGCGAGCAGTGCCGGGCGAAGCAGGGCTGCCGGAAGGCCGCGTCCTCCTCCACCGGCGGCGGCGCCTGCGCGCGCGCGCGCGCGCATGCGCGCCGTCAGCACGGCGTAGCACCGCGCCGGGTGGCCGCCACGGGCTGTGCCGCCGCCCGGCTGGAGCAGAGCGGCAGCGCGCTCGGGCGCGCTACTCCAGGACTACTTTGTGATCGTCGCTCTTGTATCGGAGCAGGATGCACGCGCAGGCTTTGTAGCAAACTACTGCAGCCATGCTAGCACGCCACCTCTGCATGACAAACAGACACACACAGACTCAATGGGCAGGGAGGACGAACAGGGTGTGCGCGCCTGGCCAAACACCATCTCGCAGGACAGGTCCTCAAAGTTGGGGTTCATGGTCAGCGGCAGCCCGAACGACTCGCCAAAGAACTCCTCCGTGGGCCGCTGCACGGCAGGCACACCTTGCCAGTCAGTTCCGGGTGGCTACCCACCACGTTTGCACATGCAGCCCCTCACGCGATGCGCAGCGGATGCGCAGGGACGCCACACGAGCACAGACTTGCAAGGCCGTGTGGCCGCAGCCTGCCGAACCATCGATTGGCTTCACTATGCTCGAGCGCGCTTGTTGGCGCGCCTTGCACAGGTTGACGCACAGCGCGACGCAGCCGGAGGCCTCCAGGTAGCGGCACTTTTTGATCTGCACGCCGCTGTTCCAGGTAGCTGGCTCCCCTTCAAACGTCACCTGCGCGGCAGCCACGCTGCTCCTCACTCCTGGCGCCGCATCCCCTGACGCTGCAGGGCAGTGTGTCCCCACGCGCATGGTGTCAGGGCCGCCTCGCCGCACCTCGACAGGCTTTCGCTCCAGGGGGCCGACCAGCCACGCGAAGAAGAACATCGTGATCAGTGCGTTGGCCTCGGCTGACCACTGCGCGCGGCAGGAACCAGACTGAGCTGCTTTCCCCAAGAGCGTCATGCTGCCGCTGTCTGCTGTCCGACCAGCCCCATGGTATGAATGTCGAGATAGCACATACTACCCAACCTAGCACGAATGGTGAGCATGCATGACAGAAACAGGCTGGGGTTCTCGTACAAGCAAAGCTTTTCATCAAACATCAAGGTCGGCCTGACAGCAAAGCAGGTCTTCACCTGATATGAATATAGTATATGCGCGCTTATTCTTTGCTGCGCTTGGTAAGCAGCCCGTAAGCAGCCAAAGTTGGCTGATACACAGTTTTCATTCAATCATTGGTCCAAGAGGGAGGCCGCCTGCAGGCCGCCAGCGCGCCTGGCTGAGCGGGAACCAGCGCCGGAAGCGCTCCGCGGCAAGGTCAGGCATGAGCGAGCGCAGCACACTCAGCACCGCCAGCTGCTGCCCGCGCG
>JAABUY010002603.1_pt1 | contig 21211 bp, 24 predicted proteins | sample 5560271 | NCBI WGS metagenome assembly JAABUY01 (sample SAMN10711886, study PRJNA513374) | rock metagenome | isolation source: Antarctica rocks | place: Antarctica: Victoria Land, University Valley | reverse complement strand
CATCGAGTTCGGTTCAACAGATTCGCCGGTCCGGGCCCTTTGGCCTCGGTGTTCTGGCACCGTAAAGCGGCTTCAAAGGCCCCCGAATCGGGATGCCCAAACACCTGAAAGTAGATACTGAGTGTTAAAAACTTCGAAAAAGTTGAGATCAGAAATGCAGCTAACTTTCAGGTCACATTGATAAATATGACAAAGAAGAAAATATTCTACTACATCTTTCGAGTTCAAGCTATAGAAAAACGTAAGAGAAGTGAACATGAGAATTTCATGCAGTGTTTGAGCAGCGCAGTCGAAAGTACAGATAACTTCACTTCATTCAAGATCTCATCAGAAGATGAAAGTGAACAATTCATCATGAAGAAGTGAAAGCTTTGCAAAGAAGCTCATCTCAATGTTTTGATAGTGACTCTTGAAGTTCTCAACGTCGTCAAGACTGTCAGTTTTAATGAATCATCTTCTTTGACAACAGAATCTTTGACAATTAATGATGACTTGAACATGAGAAAAGTGATGAAATATGATCAAGAGCACATCGATTTGTCTTTCGTTCTCAACATCATTGATATCACTCAGATGTAAGTGCGAGTGCAAAGCAATCATGTAATAAAACATGTTAACTTCATGATATAGATTCAAAGATCTGCAGAAACAACAAGCATGCATTTAGATGAATGAAAATATATTTCTCAAAGTCTTGCAGTTTTGAAAACGCGATTTAAACTGTACAGACATCGACGATAAGAAAATTGATAAAGATGCAGATGCAGATCGAAATGTGCGAGTAGAAAGTATGATACGAACTCTACTACTCATACAAATGTTGAGAATATATTGACAACTTCATGTTGAAAGAATGATTCAACATGAAAAGTTTTAATGCGATCAGATGAGAATGAAAAAGATAAATCTTCTTTGCTTCTTGAAGTTACAGACAGAATAACATATTTACTTTTCTTCATTCACAGATCATTCAAGTCATAGAATTGATAGTGATGAAGCGTTGACTTTATCTTGCTCATGTGAAAGTCAGTCTTTCTTGTGAGAAGCTCGATGATAAATATCTGCTCATCAAATCTCAGAAATTTTCTCAGAATCTCAAGATAAAATGTTCATCAGACGAGTCATGATCAATGATCTGTTTCTGCATGAAGAGCAGTCTCACAGTGATGCTAAAGTCAAATCTTGAATCAATTCTGATTCTGCTGTCTTTGATTTTGATATCAAATTGACAGAGTGAATTCGCAAAGACATTAACATCTGTGTCATGTCTTGACATCAAATTGTATGTGAGTCATCACTCTGAAAAGAACAAACTTCTCTTAAAAGATTGCTTGCTGTTTCAAGATTGAAAGAAGATAGAAACAGATGAGAATGAGATTGACATGACAGTGACAACTTTCATAAAAGAACAGAAATGATTTGTAGTGCTGACTGAATCGAAGTCGTACAAGACACATGTGAAGTGTGTCATTGTCAATCAAAAAGATGTTTGAAATAAAATCGACAGAAGTAAAAGAAGAGTAACTCTGTATGATTCGCGAACATGCTGAAATCAAATATTAAGAGATGAATTTCACATGAAGAAGAACAGAGATTCTAAGATCATAAGCATTTTACGAGCATTCAAACGTTGCATGCACTTTGTACTGTGAATCTATTCAAGCACATCTTTTGAGATCTCATCAGATGATTTAGATCACTATGTGAAGATTCTGAAGCACTCTGATGAATGAAAGAATGAACACATTCTAAAGTCAAGCAATTCAGAGAAAGTGCTGTCATGAGACAAATCGATGTTCAACGCATTAAAATGTAAGCATGATGTACAGATGAATGATGAACTGCAGAAAATCATAAGAAAATTTGATAAACTTCTCACTCTTCTTATGATTTAACGTTTATCATCAATGAATTGATTCAACGTTCTCTGCATGAAGTTATCTTCTCATGAGATGCAAGATGTAAACTGTTCAATCATTGAGAAGTATAAAAAGATGCATGCGAGACTCAAGAGTAAGACTGCAAGAAGTGTAAAAGAAGAGCTGCGAGTACATGTTAATGACTGAGTATCAGACAATAAGAAAAGATCGATGTCTGTGTTTTTTTTCTTTAACTTTGTTCAGATTTCATGACAGATGAGACTGTGTATTACATTCTCATATCTTGTTGAATTGAAGACAAAGCACGATTTGATGTTTATTTGAACTGAACTTGTTCATAATAAATGATTGACAGTCATCGATAACTGTCTCTACGATGATAATATCAAGAAACTGTATGAATCAAGCAGCAAGTTACAACGAGTCATAAAGATATTGAACAAATCTATAGTCATTGAAGACGATCAAAGAGAGAGAATTCTGATAATGTTCTTCTCTTCGATCATAGCAAAGATCGTCTGATTGATATGTTTACTTAAATTCTCTCGATCATAATTTCTATGTTTTGCATCATGCATGATGTTTTCAACTCGTTGAATGTCGAGTATATTTGTTTCTTTACTAACAACGAGCTAGTATTTTATCAAGATTCATGAAATGAACGTTGCATTCTTTCATAGCGATCTAAGTCTTGAAAATCGACAGAGCTTAATTGATAGTTTTCAAGACATGAAAGAGAATGATTCTGATCTCAATATTCTAATTGAAACTATTGAAGTTCTAGAAACAGATTACACTCTTCATCATGCATTTCAAGTGATATTGATGAAGTTCAACTATATGATTTGAATGAAACAGCAGACTTTTTTTCGAATCAGTAAATATGATCAAATCACAAAGAAGACGTAAGCATATCGATTTTATACTTCGAAATTTGATGTCAAGAGACTTATTAAAGATCATCAGACGTGACGTTAGATCTTTCAAAATGATACATATGATGATAGTAGAATGAAAGAAATGAGTGATGAGAAGATAAAGAAGAATAATCAGATAGTAAAGACTGTGTGAGAGACTTTAATTTAGTGCTTTTGCTTCATAGTCTGTTAACTGTTATCAGCGAATCGTTGTTAGTTATTTCAGTCAAAAGAAGTAATCGTTGACAGCAGAAGCATAAACATGATGACATAAGTAATAAGATGCTGTGTTTTGAAAATATTGAAAATGCGAGAAAAATAACATCATGTGTATATTTTCACTGTCGTAGAAATATGACAATTTATCATTTTTTACTCTGATTATTCAGATGATTTATCTTGTCAGATGATAATTTATCATTTTTTATTCTGTTTTTACATTAGTAATGTGTTTTCTAAATATTCTAGAGATCACTAGAATCAAACTCACGTAAGACTTACAACGTGACTGTAACATAACTAAAGCTACATCTTTTTGTATTCATTAGATTATTATCATCAAGTCTTTCAACTATCAACACAGTTTTCGTGATTACATTCTATAATAATCATAGAATTCAAGTGTAATAGAAATCATTAGTCTTTCTTGAAATCGAAATAACAGCATCTCATTTCTGTGCATTCTTTATTGCATAGACAACATTGCATCTGTATTGCATTCATGTTTCTTTTAAGTCTTTGATGCTCTTCAAGACTCACTGCAATTCTGTTGCATAAGAAAAATCAACATGTTCAGTATGAGATCTTTGATGATCTTCTACAATGAATTGCAACGACATAACTGAATCAGAAAGATGATGCAGAAAGACTTAATGATCGACGATGATAAATGAAGTGAGATTGTAATGACAATGAAGAAGATGATGATATCTTTGAAGATATATGACATAAAACTTGATAGTGAGCTGACAAAGAAAAAGTTTTGAACGATGATTGCAAAGATTATCATCATCTTTGATAAAGAGATTGAAAGCATATTACAGAATTGACTGCACAAGACATTGATGATCATGACTCAGCGACTGAACAACAACGAAAGACGAAGAGCACAACATTGAGAGCAAACACATGAAAACATTCAGTGTCAAAGAAAGTCGCAAGAAGAGATTAGAAATGACAATGCTGATCAACTATCATCGATGTCGTGAAATGCTACAACATTGCTGACGATGAAGAAATTAAATAATCAAACATCATTGATGAGTTTTATTCACTTAACTATGAATAAAAGACAAGAAAAGATCAATCTGCTAAACATGCAATTCAAAGAGTACAAAAAATTATTGATCGAGAAGAGAATTTACGATGTGACGAAGAATAGAATTCTTTACGACAATGAAGATATGAGACGAATTGAGATTGAAAATGAGCGATGCTGACAGACTGCGTTGATAAAGATGACAGCAAAGAACTGCTGTTGCTTTCAGTTCATCATCGATCGACTCTCTTCAGATCAATAACTAGAAAATTGTAAAAATTATATTAATTCATTCACTGACTTTGAAAGTAGTAGAATCAATCTTCGCTACTTCAACATCTGAGAATACGCTCGAGTCATCAATCAAACATTGTAAACTGCGATCACGAAAGATCTTGAAAAGAGATGCAATAGCTAGATTGAGAAAGACTACATGCATGCAGAACTTGAGAACGAAAATTCAAGAAGAGCAAAAGAATAATTGAAAGCACGCATTGATGCTCTGATTTCATTAACAGCAAAGATCATGTCTGTGCTATACAAGCTTGTGAAGAAGATTTCATGAATGACGAGCGAAAGTTCTATTACTTTTTGAACTAATAATATTCGCAACGTTTCAGTTTTAAAGCAAAGTCTTTGATACATCATCAGCAAAAACTTGCTTTCTAGCAATGAAGATTTTGCAAAGAAGAAGTGATTGACACTCATGAAAAAGACACTCAATCATCAAGAGATCTTTCAATAAACATTGCTCAGTTTTTGTCAAGATCTTCAATGATGAGATTGTCATCTGCGATGTCTGCTTTACAAACTCTTCGTTCAAGCACGACTACTTCTTTGAACGAAGATCGCAAGCAATTTCATCAATGAAACAAGATTTCTGTCAATGTTAGAGAGCTTAAATAAATTGATGCAATCATGAATAGATTGATCTTCAATGCTTTAAAACGCAAGCAGAGTGTTAAGATGAACGATGATCTACAGAAAATCATCAGAAGATTTGATAGATTTCTTACTGTGCTCATGATTTAATGATTATCATTCATGAATTGATTCAACACGCTGTGTACAAAGCTATCTTCTCATGAAGTGCAAAATGTAAACTGTTTCATTGTTGCAAAGTATAAAGAGATGCAAGCAGAACTCAAGAACAGAACTACAAGTGTGAGAATGTATTTAACAATAAACTGAGAATCGAATTTGAATATTAACGATGATTTCAAGAATAGAAGTCTCTGTCACAAATGTCATGATTCTTTAGATGAATTCTGAGTAATCAGCTGTTTTCATGTCTACTGCAGAGAATGTCTTAATGCTCTCGTTTATGAAGTCATCAAGCATGACGAAGAGCAAACTGCATATTTAGATTGTGACAGCATTTACATCAAGTTTCAATCATGTGATGAATTAAAAGAATTGCAGATAAATGTTGAAGACAGTGAGAGAACTTTTTCATGCATTCGCAAAGATCTTGAACAAGATCTCAAATGAATCAATTTCAATGATTCGATTCTTTTGTCTTCGAAAACGATGACGATGCAGACGCAGATTGAGCTGTGATTGATGAAGAAGTTGAACAAGAAGATCATCATCTTCACTCAGTCTCACATGCTGTAAGCTTTCATCATGTCATGAGTTCTTTGACTTGAGAACAAGCTAATTGCAAAACAGCATGAAAGTGCTGAGTCATCTCTTTTAACAGTGTGACTGAGTCTTTGTCAATTATTACAACAAAATGAGTCAGAAAGTTTATGATCACATCATCATCATGTTTCGCGACGATTCAATCACGAAGATCATGATTGTCTCTCTCAAATGCAATGATATCAAGCTTAATCTCATCATGATCTTGCGCGTCATCTGCATCGATCTATGATGAAACAACAGCGTGAAACAACAAGTCTTTTATTACATTTTTTGCATTGATCAGTTCTTTGAAATCTTCATCACTCATCATGTTATCAAGAACAGCGTTGATGAGAAATTGATTTCACATGTCATCTGCCTCAATCTGTGATGAAACAGCAGCATGAAACAACAAGTCTTCTGTTGCATCTTTCACATTGATCAGTTCTTTGAAATTTTCATCACTTATCATGTTGTTTAAAACAGCATTGACAAGAAACTGATCTTACACGTCATTTGTGTCAATCTGTAATGAAACAGCAGCGTGAAACAACAAGTCTTCTGTCACATTTTTTGCATCGATCAATTCTTTGAAATTTTCATCACTCGTCTCATCATCAAGAACAGCGTTGACAAGAAACTGCAAATGCTGCAGAACAGCAAGCGTGAGATCATTGATGTTGTCATTGACGATGTCAAGATGCTAAATCAGCTGAGCTTGACAAAGCTGATGCAACTGTTTGAATCAATGAGTGTTGAAGAGAATAAGAAGTCATTTATTCTGATGAATGAGAGCGAAGAGAATGAAAATGCTAATGAGAAAGCATCAATGATGAGAGATTATAAGTTGAGAATAAAAGAGATGTTGATTGTGATTTCATGAATCTAAGTTTTTTCTTCTTCTTTTCTTCTTCTTTTGACACATTGTTTCTTTCACATCGCTATCTTCTTTTCACTTTTCTTCTTTTCTCGCTCTCTAGTACTTTTCAATCAGCAACGAACACATCGTTTGCACACTGCACGCATGCACACACGCACGCACTCAGCTCAGCTGATTCAACTTCATTCACATAGACGACATTATTCATCTTATTCTGTATTTTACTTGAATCAATGAAATTCTTCTTGAACATCTCGACAGTTTCTGTTTGTGAAACGTAAAGAAACTTGAAGAATGAAAAGAATTCTTCTACTTGATTTTAATCATTCAACGATGCTTTCTCATCAAATCTCTGCAGACTATAAAGTTCTGAAACAGATGATTCTTGATGATTTGAGCTTCATCAAGCATGATATGATGAAAATAAACTCAATGAAAGATATCACGATTCTTCTTGTACATCTTCGTTCATCATTCTCGTCTACGAAGTCATCAAGCGTGATGAAGAGCAAACTGCATGTTTAAATTTAACTGCGACATCATGTACATCGAGTCTTGATCATGTGATGAGTGAGACTCAGAGTTCTTCAGCAATAAAATGCACAGTTCGCGTTCTCAGTTCACACATGCAAAGACAAATTATCATAAATTTCTTGAAATTTATCTTGAATAATTAGAGTTCTTCAGCAATAAAATGTGCAGTTCACATTCTCAGTTCGCATATGCGAAGATAAATTTATCGTAAATCACTTGAAATTTATCTCTGATAATCAGAGTTCTTCAGCAATAATATTCGTAATTTGCATTCTCACTTTGCATAATGTGCAAAGATAATTTATTGAATTTTCTCTTAAATTTATCTTTGATAGTCAGCTTGAGCTCAGAGTTCTTCAGCAATAAGATTCGTAATTTGCATTTTCAGTTTGCATGTGCAATGATAAATTATTGCAAATTTTCAAATCTATTTACACTTTTGAGTAAGTCATGAAAACATTATCACAATCTCAATGCAACGAAGTTAGAACATGAATCTGACAGAGTAGATGAGCACTAAGATGCTAATTTACTCGTTCTCAGTCAATAATCAAACATAGTAGTGTCAACAACAACAAAGTTACACGCTTTCAGAAATTGCATATTTTCAAGTACGTGTCGTGTCTTTTTCTTTTTCATTCTTTTTCTCTTTTATCTCAAAACTCGATTGCATTCATCAATTCATCATGTATCAATCATTATTTCGCGTCATCTTTTAAGTGAACTGTCATGACAAGTAATAAGAACAAGAAGAACTTGAACACTGCAATTGATAGTCAGATGCATAGCATGTATTATGAATTGTTGACATGCAGTTAACTGATTCAATAATCATGTTTAGTTCATTTATCAACGAGATGTCAAAAGAAGAGTTGAGAAAGCAAGTGACAATTTCAACATATCATTGAAAAAATCTGAACTCAGATTTAAAAAACAAGAACGCAAGTTTCTTGACATGTTGAACAGCTTGAATGATGATTTATCATCTCAAAAACAGTGATCTGCAGAATGATTGTAAAAGAAGACAAAATCAATGTCAATATCATCATGTATGTTCTCAGCTAATATGATCTCAACATAGTTCACTAGAATCATTCGATTTTTCAAGAACATCTTGTCAAAGAAAAAGACACATCAGCGTAAACAGCATTCTCACTCATCGTTATCAATCTCATCATCTTCTCAACTCAATGAGCGAATCTCAAAGTTTCAAAGATTGACAGAATTTTCATTAAGTTCTCTTGCATTGAGTTCACGATACAACGCAGTACAGATTTATGATTCAGATGATAACTCTAGAAAAATTCTTTGAGCAGAATTCAGATGATGATCGAGAACAGTCTCTGCTGCAGCTCATGTCGATGTGCTTAAATACATAAAACTCATTTTATTGACAATGATTATGACGTGTGAAGTAGAGAAGAGCATAACGTCATGATCAGAGCTGCAATGAGTTCTCTTGAACAATCTCATGCACAATCTCTGAAACAGAGATTACACACATCAATTAAAACACAGATCACGAACGAACTACTTTGTCGTGAAAAGATCAACAATAAATGAAGCTCAAAAGATAATGTGCAACTCAAATCTTGTTATATCATCAATAAATTGACAGACACAGTTATATGATTCTATTGAACAATATTGAGCACAAATAATGTCTCAGATTCAAGATGTAGTGAAGAATCATTATGTCTTTTATGAGAAAGTCAATACATCGAATTATGTCATCAGATTGTTAATTAATGATAACTTCATCAGTTCTGATATTGAAAAGATAAACATCTTCACAGACGTGATGCATTGACTGACATGTACTTAGTTTAAAGAATGTCATTTTCTAGTCTTGATGATCGTGAAGATCACTGCTGTCTTGTTTTTCAATCAAGAAGATCATAGTCTTGATCAACTATTAAACATGAGAATCATGTTTGCTGAGCTGAAAGACGAAATCATGATACTCATAGCAATCGCGATTCAACATGTCATCAGCGAATGAACAAGTGATCAGAAGAAGATTGAGAAATGAGAAGAAGCTGCAGTAGAGAGTATAACATTTCAACTGTCAATGTTCTCTTGTGCTTTATCTTTGAAATGATTGAACAATGATTGATTAACATGCAACAGTAACACATAAGTGAATGATCAAGAGCTGATGAAAGCAAATTGAGACTTGAAGAAATTTGATATTGAGCATGCTGCATGAACGCGTCGTAAGTCATGTTGAATATCACAAAAACGACGTATTCAACAGCATCTCTGCGACGTATAATTTCAATTGCAATCAGATAGATGATCTACTGACTATTAATGCGTCTTGAAAAATCATCAGAGAACATTCTTTCTCTTCTCTCACTGATTCAAGATACTTGTCAATGTATTTTGTGAATGAAATCTCTAGTCTCATAAGAAATTGAACATCGCAGCTCGAAAAGTCAAACAACACAGAAATCATGACAGAAAAGACAAAGAATATAACAAATCAATCAGAATTGATGAATAACGATGAACATGAAACACTTCAAGAAATATTAAATGATGAACAGAATTAAGATCAGAAGAACGATTCAGATGTGAGCATTCGTTTTTCAGCTATAGAAATGAGTGATAACTAATGCAAGATAAATGTCTGAAGAACTTGAAAACACAACTGAAGTTGAATCTGATCAGATTTCGCTCAACGAAGTCAGAGATACATATTGACTATGAACATCGAAGATGAAAGATAATCGAAAGATGAGCTACGCTTGATTGTTCAACAACTTTCGTAAGCAGCTGAAGATAAACACTAAGACTCTGTATTATCGAAGAGCAAATGAAAGTGAATATGTATTGATGTTTGAAAACGAGTATCAGATTTTTCTGAAGAGAGTAGAGAAGAAATTGAATGTCAATGTTGATGTTCAACGAGAAAGTAAAAGTGATTATATAGAACTCGAGTGATAGTAGTAGAATATTTTGTATATGAACAACGAACACAATTGTGAATTGCTTTGATGCTTTTAGTTCTATTGATTGCGAGTAACTTATACAACGTGCTTGCAAGAATGAAGAATTGTACAAGACATTATGAAATACACAAGCTTGTTTTCAAGAAACTAAAACTTTTGAGCAATGCACGACATGATGTTTCAATGCAACAACGAAGTAAATCTGAGTAAAATATCTCAATTTACCTATTATGAAATAATGACGTGATAAGTATTTGTCAAAAAATGTGCACAGATTACAAATTTCACATACTGATAATAATGAGCGTTGAATGTGAACACTGATCAGATGACACACATTGTGCATTGTATTATTTGAGCATAAAAAGCAAATAACTGTTATCAAGAGCTACAAGTGATTGTAGCTAGCTATTAGTTGTTGATGAGTGACTATTAGAGTTTGTGAGCTAAAAGCTCGACTAAACAAATATTTTTGACTGATGCTAGCTTGATGAGCTTGTAGTCAGTTTTAGCTAATTTCGTCAAATGATCAATGTATTGATCAGATAAATAGAACATAACACTCTCGTCAGCAATGAAGAATTTTCATCAGATAAGTGAGTCAACATTCTGAAAGTTGATCTTTTTGAACTCAGCTGATGAATCAACAGCATCAATTAATAATCACTGAGCTGAGAACTATATGATACGTGTATGCAAAGTTGATTCTCTTTCTTTGAAGCTCTGATTTCGAGTCTTCAGACATGTTTCGAGTCTCGATTCATCTGTTCAGTGACAGACAGAATTGAAGCTCTGATCGAACTTTTCTGTAAATCAGCATAATAAGAATTCAAAATAAGAATTTAACATTATAAGTCAATTTCGAGAGTATATTCATGATTCATCTGTTCAATGACAGACAGATTAAAACCTTGATCGAATTTTCTTGTAGAGAAGACTGCGTGTACATTGCGACTATCATCACTGTCAATATATAACTTAGCTGAAATTACGTCGACAAAGACGCTGTTGTTTATGATTGACAACAAGATTCAAAAGAAGCGCTTTGAAGAGATATTCTTTCAATCTTGATGAGTTAATCAAAAAGTCTCTGAAATCTTAGAATTTCAGTCTTGAAGATCTATGCTACGTCTCAATTCAGCACAGACTTGACAGAAAGAATATGTTGTTGAAGATAGAGATTAAATCACTAGAAAGACTAAACGAGAAAAGAAGAAAATATATGTGTTGATACAATAATTCACTGTTATATATTAAGAGAAAAAGATAAGAGATAAAATTAAGAAGAAGAAGAAAGATGATTTGATGATGTGTAAAAAAGAAGAATAACTGAGACAGATATTTGAGGTTTATATAGTGTAGAATGATCTCTGTCAGACGATATAAATCTCTTGAGAAATGAAAGATGAATATTCATAGCTTACTAATCTTTGTAACGAATGATAAAGAGAATATGTCTTTTCAAACGAAGATGAAGTAAGAAGCATGAAAACTATCATTCTACATTCAATTACTTTTCACATCACGTCTCAATATTTGTAGAACTTTTATTGTTAGTGATATATAGTAGTAATATCATATTAATGACGTGAAATTATATAAATGCTTGACAAACTGTACTTGTATGATATTATATCTTAAGTCTCACTGCGATTGATCTATGTTGAAGAAATGAAGCATGTCAATGTTCTTAGATGAACGATAATTGATATGAGATAGTACTAGATTCATTGAATCGAATCTAGATTCAATGAATCACTAAGATTGATCATTATTGACTAGCTTTAATGTGAAACACGAACGTGAAAGTTGCTCATCATACTAGATTTATTGACTTGAATGTAAACAACAAGTACAATAACACTCAACATGATTAAAGTAATGATTAATGAGACTCTTGATTCAACGACATGATCTGAAAATATCGTATGATCTTGATTAGAAATAGATGAATCAGTATATCTTCTTATCTCAAGTCATCTACAGCGTGAAATGAACAAGTTAGATATTCTAGACGTCAGATTGAACACACGCAAAGTCAAAAGTCTTCTCGATCAAGTCTTTGCAGATGTATATAAACAATTCACTGACGTCTTCGACAACATTTTGAAATCTCGAAGAGACAAGTGTCTTGTCTTTATAGCACAACGATGCAACTACAATAAGAGAAGACGAGTCAAAACTTGAACAGTAACATCTGTGAATAAAATTCAGCACATAGTGACATCATCTAGCATATTGAATTCTTCGAGTACGAGCTCTTCTTCGACTAACGACATCGATATGCATGAATCTGTCAAGACAGTACAGAACATCATGATTCAAGTTCATTGTGATATCTCTCATAGTATCTGTTGCAAATCACAAGATTTACTAGTATCAGACACTGCAAAGAGCGTGATTGAGATCAACGACTTGAACTTTATGACTTTTATAGATTTAATAAGTCTGAAGTTAAACTATAAAAAAAGAGAATATAGAATTTTCTATGAACGTGATGATACAGCGAACATCAGCATAACGAACGAGCGAGAATGAAAAGCAGCTTTTACAGAAATGCACATGAAGAGATTCTTACAATTTTGCTTCATCATTAAAAGAAGCGAAGTGATCTCAAAGATTAGTATGTATTCATAACTCATTTTGATGCTATTCAACTAACTGCTTTGCATATCAAAACGTGAAGAAAGAGCGCATCATCATCATCAGAAAACGCAGCATTCAATGATTGAGCAAGCAAGCGAGTTGAAAACAGAATCGTTCAAGTCACTGTGTCTTATAACAACTATGAAATACATGACTAAGAAAGTAACAATATCTGATTGATTTGATGTTCATTGAATCGATCATTTAATCATCGTAGAGAGTGTTTGAATTGACACTTCTCAGCTAGCTCGTTAAAACTCTGCTAATATAACATGTGAATGCATCATTTGTTTACTCACTTGAGTTTTTTTCTCAACTATAGTATTGATATTTCTCGTCAATACATCACATCATCGCTCTGTATTTTCAAATATTAGTTGTTAATTATACTATCTACTGTCGCTTCTACTGCAGCTTCTATTGCTTCAACAATCAACAACTTTCTCATGATATTGAGAATGTCTTGCGTTCTCGTCATGAGCTTAAGTCATAGTGTATGTACTTCAGTTCTCATAAATTCTAAAGATAGAACTGCAGCTGATATTAAAGCTGACAGACGAAATGAGACATCATCTTGAGAGCTACAGATTCAAAACATTCAAAGTGCTTTAGAGACTCGTTGAACAACAATCACTATAGTGATGATAGATACAAAGAATAGTTGAATAGTGATATAAATGAATCGACGTTTGATGAGAGTGATGTGTGAATGAGTGTCAAACTTTTCACGTCTTTCAGCGTCTTAAGTACTGACGAAGAAAAAGACACAGTCAACATCAATGATTCAGCACTTCAAAAAGCGACGACGTCATTGCGATAAGAAGCGCATCGCTCATCGTCAGTGACACGACGAGTCAAGCAGTCAAAATTGATCATTCAAGTTGACATCTTTCAAGTCATTTCAGATTGATCGTTCTCGACAACAGAAGCTCATGAAGAACGAGTTGAAGAAATTGAAACAGAGTTACAAAAGTTCAGTTATTAAAAGAATCTATTTATGATCGAACATAAAACAACGAGAAAGAGAAATATTCACTAAAAAGTATGCATTAGTGATAAAGAATTGTCTGCTTTACATTCAAGCTTGAATTCTGAGTGATCGAGCGAGTAAGAAGATCACGTCATGATCGAATGACATCAAGTCATGACTTAATGATCAGATTCATAAGATATGAATTGATATGATTGAACGTCTGAAAACATCGATGAACAACTCACGCTATAGAGTTGACTTCATTTTCACGTCTCACGAAGCGCGTCAGATAAGCAACAGAATCTTTCAACATATTTAACTCACTGACATCAACAGATGTATGACTGCTTTGAAATATGATGAGATCACATGATGTTCAAGACTTAAGAAATAGTATCAAACAGATATAATTGACAACAGTATTGCAGCGAAAAAGTAATTCAACAAGCAACACAGATCTTGTTACAGAATGATGATTATACATGCATGAAGATGAGACAACATCTTGATTAGAAGATGTTGATTAATCGTGACACAGTCATTGAAACAAAGATTTCTTGTCTCAGTCATTGCAATGATGCTTGTCAGAACAACATTTACTTGAGAAAAAGAATCATTTACAAGTCAAGATCATATCAGAGAATTCTTCAATGTTTTATCAATATCTTTGATCACTTTCGTCTCAGCAATGATAGTTCACTGCATTCAAGAATGATAGATGAGAACATGCATACTTGCAAAGTTTGAAAGTCTGAAATCTTTGTGTAAGTCTTGCAGATCAATCAAAATCTACACATCAGATACAGAAATGACAGTATGCTGATCATTATAGTTGATTGACAACATTTAATGACAACTTGAAATGAGCAAATCGTTGCTCATCAAGACGCGATACTATTACTTCTTTGTACTTGAATCATGAAACTTGTCAAAAGAGAAGATGTAAGAAAGATTCTCAATATCACTTTTATTCTCAATGAATACGCGACATTCTTGAATGATTTTTCGAAAGATGAGATGAACAATCAGTGAAAAAGTTTGAATAAAATGATCAAGAAGAGCGATAAAGTGTTATTAAAAATCAATGATTATGAGAATAATGATGACATAGAAAGCACTTGAGAACAGATGAACGTAAGTGAAACATGAGTTGTTCTTCTGTTCATCATCACGCTTCGTTCAGTGAATCACTCTCAGCGAAAATGAATTGATAATAGAATTTCAATGTACAGTTGACTTTAGCAAACTCTCAGCTTGCAGCAGAATCTAAAGCGAAAACAGAGAGCATGTCAGTCAAGAACAACAAATAAACGAGTACATCTTAAGATCGAATCAATGATCAAAGCTTGAGTCTGAACGATGCAACTTTTGATGAAGAGATGAAGATTCACTCGTACAAGCTGACAGTGAGAAAGAAGAAGATGAAGATAAAGAAATATCAGACACAGTGAAATTGAACTTGATCACAACTGATGAAGAAGTTAAGACTGAAGTCAGATGAACGTCTGTGATATACTAGAAATTCTAAAGACGATTCGATACTAGCAAACGCAGAGAAGTATGAGACGTTTAAACAGCGAAATAATCATGCAATGAATATTGATGTATTGCGCGAGAAAGATGACATTGAAGAATCATTCAATAGCTAGTAGTATGATCATTGATTTGCGTTGACTGATCACAAGCATACTTAGAAACAATAATAGTTAGATTTACAAATTCATTAGTATAATTGATAATAAAAGCGTATGAGAGATCACTACAATAGACAGTTGAGATGCAACTTGAAGTTTTAGCAAACTGAATAAAGTAAACTATATAACGTCGACATTTCGACTAGTCTCGAGCTCAAAATCGTCTCGTATCAGCAATGTCAATTAATATTGATTATACAAATTCAAAGCTACTGTTGAGAAATCTTTCTATGAAACATTGATTCATTCATATACAATGTCATCAATGATAAGTAGTATATTGCAGTGATAGTAAATCAAGTGTCTGCTTTCGTTTATAACATAGTAATAGTAGTATTTAGTAGCATTCAATACAGTAGTTAAACAGTCTTACATTCGCTGTCTTTGTCTTTGATCTTGTTTACATCTCACTCAGATCTGATTCAGATCTTGCTCACTCAGATCTTACTCAGATCTTGCTCACTTCGATCTTGTCAATTCAGATCTCATTCAGATTCTGCTCAACATATGTTGTGAAAGACGTGATCATATCTTATTCAGAATAATCATCTTTTTTTAGAATGTTTTTTTGCATACGAAGTCTTGCGCTCTAAACGTTCTCGTAATTCACGTCGTCTACGACTTACGTGTGCATGTCAGATTTCAACAATCAATGAAGCTGCTGATGATGAAATAAATAGTGATGTTGATGTGCATGAAATCTGATGATATGAGACGAGTGAGCTAATAGTTTCTCAACAGACGCTCTTCAAATTTGAACACATCAGACGTTTATCTTTGCTTGCAAATACTGATGTTTCTGTCAATGATGTGATTATGTTAACTTAAGAAAGATATTGCATTTGACTGTCATTGAAAGTCTGCTTGAACATTAAACGAAACGATATGCAATCTGTAGTTGTGACGAAGATGACTGTTCTATCGCGCTCATCAGTTGATATGTTGACTTGAGAGAGATATTGCATTTGACTGTTTTCGTTGTCAAACTCGTATGCAGAAACTTGCTCTGCATCATTGATCGATGCATTGAAGCTTTCACACGACGATGATGAACGATAGAGAACATACTTTTTGTATCAAGTACTATTCATAATATTCAAATCTAACGAAGATCTTGAGCTTCAAGAGCTCACAAGACTAGACGATAGCAACTTACTGTCTGTCAAGATTCTGCGTTTTTCTCAACAAACTTTCGATGAAATAAATCTATCATCAGAGAGAATGATAAGTGATGACGAGATTTTGCGACTGAAAAGCGAGTTCGCTTCGTGTAACATCTTTCGATGACGAGAGATGAGTGATAAACGACTTCAACTTTCAATATCATCAAAAGTCTGCTTGAACGTTAAATGAAACATTGTGCAATCTGTAAATGTGATGAAGATAATTGTTCTATCACGCTCGTCAGTTGAAAATGTGATCTGAGTAGCTGCATTCACGTAAAGAAACTTCAGACTGATGACTTTCGATCTGAAATGAAATTCAGAGCATTGAGATTTCTCATCAGATGCACTTGAAGACGCGTTGAATCACTCATCATCAGTGATACTTAAAGATGATTGAAACGAGAGAATCTGTCTCATCTTGCGTCAACGCAATGTCTTTGACATAACGTCGTCAAAGCATTAGACAACTATAGATTTAATGTTGAAAAGTTGAGATTTTTCATCAGATGCACTTGAAGACGCGTTGAATTACTTGTCATCAGATGTACTTAAAGATGAGTGAAACGAGAGAATCTGTCTCATCTTGCGTCAACGTGATGTCTTCAACATAACGTCGTCAAAGCATCAGATAACTATATATTCAATGTCAAAAAATGATGTAGAAAATACGAGTTTAAGCGTATCTAGAAACAATCTAGTTCTGATCAAATCAAGATTCAAGTCAAATAAAAATTGAATTGAAAGTTAGTTCTATTCATGTTCTTGTTTACTTTCTGCAATCTTTATTTCTTCACACGTTTTTTATCTTCAAGACTTGATTGAATTTATGATATAATTTAGTCATCGCTTTACATATTAATGTGAGATATATCGAAAGACTATCTTGCAGCTATGCACATGATCAAACGAAAGAGTCATGAGTGTGAGATAAGCACGATCATTATCTATTGCACTTATCTCAAGTATCATCAGCTTATCTCTATGCTAGAATGATTCAAGCTCGATTGAAGAATTGATATTAAATGACTTTGAATCTGTTCATGCTTCAGCAAGATGTAGAAAGAAGTCAAAATTTGACTTGAAAGAGAAAAACAGTTGAAAATTGTTATCAACGAGAATACAATGATTAATATGTATAAAATTCACGTTGAATTTCATTATTAATGACAAGCAGTTTACATTTACACTGTCGTTCAACGAGAATGATCATAGAAGAAATAAAACGCGTACTTCGAACGCGTCAAGCATGCTATCAAACTCTCAACATGATTTATTTCATGTTTTCATCAATTTCAAGATTAAATCACGCAGCATGAAGTTTATAAATTCTTCGTTCTATGATCGACAGCGAAGAGAAGATGATCATCACGACTCATCATATATCTGAAGTGAGAGTATTCAACGCGAAAGAGAAATTTTCACAGTCGCGTACAAGAACATCATGTGACAGATGATTTCATATCTGCGAGCTACAATTATGACTGAATACGCGAGCGAAGACTGCGAATCAAAAGCTGACTTTCAGCAAAAAGCTAATCTTTCAACTCTCATAAAAAGCATATGATCGAGAGTGATTAATTGCATAATTCAAGTCATCAATTGAAGAGACAACGATGTAGAGATGAAATCAACATCTCATGAAGTGAGAAGAGTAAAGCAATCATGTCTGAATGATGCTTATTCAGACTAACACAGTTCAGATGTATGACATCATAAGTGACTATTAATCTCATATGATGTGTAAGATTTGCATCTTGATTCTCAATTATTATGATTTTATCAACAGCACAGCTTCAATGAATTTAGTTCATGCTTTATTGAAGAACAACGTCTTTCTAAGCATTGATCATCACGATGTAGAATAATCTTCTTGAAATACTTTCACACTGACGTCGAGAAGATTAACTTATCAAAAATGTTCAGAGACTTCATTCTAACAAAAGCATTGACATCTCTCATGCACAATGATCATCACGAGAGCTTTGACATCACAAGTTTAACACAGCACATGTTCAATTCTATCACGTCTCTGATAATCATTCTCGTGACAACTATGATTTAACATAGTATAGAGAAATACAGATAGAGTGCGCGAGTTGAGAATCACTTTCAGAGATGAGAAGTTGAAGATATGCTTCATTCTGCTCAGATCAAGAGACATATACACTGACAAAGTGATCACAGATGATCACACATTCATCACAAGACAGTGATTTACTTAGTCTATTTTAAGACAAGAAACTATGTGATGATGAAAAGAAGTTGATGAAACAAAGTCAAGTGAAACTCGATTTGAACGTGAAGAACGAATTCATATACTTCTCTCTTGCGCACTCGCTGTCTGATGTAGAAGACATCGACGATGACTTTGACTGTCAGTGAAGTGAACTCAGAAAGAGAAAGAAGAAGAGTTCTGCAGAGAACAGTCTGAATCATGAGATTGTCTCAAAGTTCTTTATGAAGAATAAAGTATGTTTTTTCTCGCTCTGTCGCGACTTCGATCTAACAAAGATGATAGAAGAATGATGATATGAACAGTGAGAAACTCAAGACAAGAATGAGTCGTAACTCATCATAATCAATTTCAATTCTGCACATGAGAGAGTCAAGTGCAGTTCAGAATCAAGCTCATTATTATATTATTCTAGAACGATGACGTTAAGAGAATCAATGCATGCGTAAGTGTTTCATATCAAGTATCGATTGTTGAATCATACTTGTCTCAATATCTCGATCAGATCTAGATCGAATTTCGACTAATTGAGACACAATGCATAGAAAGAAAACATGCAAAAGTATTCTGTAAGTGATTTTGAGAGAGTGAAACGACTTGCATCTGCGTCAGAACTGATTCATCTGATGACTTTTGTTTTGCTAACTATGATACTGCGTATAGCGTGTACATGATGTCAGAGACTAGACTAGAGATACTATCAAGATAGAAGAATGATATTATTATTACTTGATAGAATCTAGATACAAGATATACATCAGATAATGTATAAGACGAAAGACAAAGAGTGAAAGAAAAGAATGAGAATCAGACTTCTATTATACATGAATCAGACAGAATCAAGACTAGACAGTAGTTCTAAGACTTAAGATTACTGTGACTAAATTCAGATGATGATGACTAGATTAATGACTGTGTTACGAGCATGTTTGAATTGAATAAAGCTCTTATAGCTTGCTAATTCTAATCAATTCACAATCAACGCTCAAGAGTTGATTGTGTAATGATTAGACTAAGCTCTGATCTAATCTATGCTTTAACTTTGAATGACAATCTGATTCATTGAACTGCGAACAGATTCATTGAACTCATAATGTCTGCAATTTATATTCTAAATCTGAGTGATGATCTGACATCATGACACATGAAGACAAGAATCAAAAACTTGTAAGTGCGTTCAGCGAAAGACAATGAGTTTAATACTGTGCAGAAGATGTACAGCATGCTCACTATACTTATTATGTAGAAAACTCATTCTATATTCTCATGATAACAAGATGAACGAATAAGTATTTAAAAGTTCTTTTCATCGTTGATCGACAGAAACTGATGTACAATAAACTCACAGAAGACATTGAAAGAATGAGATATCAACATGATAGATTTGATTCATTTTCTTGATTGTATACTGTATGCTAAGCTCTAGATCGCAAACACATCTTTTGTCAACGAGTCAGATGCTGATAATGTTGAACTGAGCATTATAGAGACTTTGACTTCAAACAAATATCGAATTCGCGTCGAAGAAGAAGCGTTTATGATTTTCAAACTGCGTACTACTTGAACTTCTTGAGCGAAAAGAGTGAGCATCATAAAAGAAGAAAGAGTCTGATACAGTAAGTCTGCTGAATCATCTAGCATCATCGACGATGCTCAAAGATATAAGCAGTTTGTACAGTATATGCAAATCAAGCGCAGACTCTCGATGAAAATCATCATTGAAAGCGACGATGATTGAAATTTAGACTAGATAAATCAATATGTTGCAAATCACTTGATTGTCGTACTATTTTCAAACGTGTATGATGAAAAGAAATATCTTGTCATATGTAACATAATTTACAGCAAAGACGATTTAACTGATTCAGATGAAAAAAGAGTGAAGATCGATTTAAACGTGTATAACGAAAAGAAACATTTTGTCATATGTAACATAATCTACAGCAAAGACGATTTAACTGATTCAGATGAAAAAAGAGTGAAGATTGTCTCAAACATGTATAATGAAAAGATATATCTTATCATACATAACATAATTTGCAGCAAAGACAATTTATTCAATTCAAATGATAAAAGAGTGAAGAGCAACGAGATGAAAAGAGACATTCAAAGAAACTTAACTATATATAATGATCTAGTGACAGAATGCGCAAACATTTAAAAAGATAACATAAGTAATATTGATATGATGATTGTCACAAGAGACAAAATCGATATTAGCTGAACGCACAGCTAAGTCAGCTAAGTGACAGCTAAGTGACAGCTAATAGTCAGCTAATAACTGAGAGAATCAGCTAATTTCAATCATTAGCTGACACATGAGATTTGTTAGGGGCCAGCATAGAGCGAGTCATATGGGTGTAATGTAACGAGTATATAAATGCTAAGGAAGGAAAGTATCTAGAAGGGAAGAGCCGGCTATCTATATGACTCAGGAGAACATAAGCTAA
>JAABUY010002602.1_pt1 | contig 21215 bp, 20 predicted proteins | sample 5560271 | NCBI WGS metagenome assembly JAABUY01 (sample SAMN10711886, study PRJNA513374) | rock metagenome | isolation source: Antarctica rocks | place: Antarctica: Victoria Land, University Valley | reverse complement strand
ATCAGGTTGTTGCACGTCGGGGAATCCCTCCCACCGAAAATGACCGGAAAAACCACCTCAGGTTGATCAACGCCAATCGAATCGTCTAACGCGAAAAAGAAGCGGGAATGTCAACACGCCCTAGTTCCTCCGCAAAACTCATTACCATTGATCCGGCCGAGCCGGACCTTCGTGGCTACCGATGCTTCATCGCCCTCGCGCCGAGAGCATATGCGGGCCCGGTACAGGTACCGCCACTCGCCTCGGATCCGGACGTAGGTCTCGTCAACGCGGACCGACCCGCAGTGGGGCTTGCGGAACGGACGCAGCCGGCGCTCGATCAGGGGCGCGTAGGCCAGCACCCAGCGGTTCACGGTGCTGTGGTCGACCTCCAGGCCGCGTTCCAGCAGCAGCTCTTCGATGTCGCGGTAGCTCAGCGGGTAGCGCAGGTACCACGAGACCGCCTGGACGATCAGCCCCGCCTCGAAATGGCGGCCCTTGAAGTCGTCCTTGGACCGGCGCTTTAGCTTGGCCGCGATGGCGTTCAAGATCATGGGGCTGCCTCCAAGCGGGAAGCGGCAAATTCGGCTGGCGTGCCTAACAAACCGTCAACGCCGGAAATTTGCGACAGGCCCCTTGTCACTGCCCCCCCGCTTTAGCTGCGTTTTTAGATACGACAATAGTTCCGAGTTGGGCACCAGTCGATGCTCCGATATAGTCGAATGCGCCCTCAATCGGGAACTCATGGGAAAATGTCATACCCGGTTCAATTGGACCCGAACGCCAACTCCCGTCTCGAGCCTGAATCATCTGGGAGGCCGTGTCGTCATTCAACCAGATGATCGTTGTACCCGGTCGCACGATGAGGCGGCCAGGCGCAAAACCTGTTTGACGGATCATCACTTTGGTGGTCGTTACTGTTGGAGAAGCAACCGGTTGGGGCGGCGCTTCGTCCAGCGTTCCGTCGAGCGAAAACACCCAGAGCGTATCGCCGCGCGGAAAATTGAGTTGCCAGCTACCGCCCGATGCGACCGCCACATATTGCTTGCCGTTGACCGCGTAGGTAACTGGCGGCGCGTTTACGCCGGCCCCGGTTTGAAAGCTCCATCGGCGCTGACCATCGATGGTGCTGTATGCGCTCAACGTTCCATCGCCATCGCCGAGAAACACGAGCCCGCCCGCCGTCGCGAGCGAGCCGCCAAGGCACATATTGGGTGTCTTAATTTGCCACGCTATCTTGTTGGTGCGCGGATCCATTGCCGTTAGCGATCCCTCATATTTGCCTCCGGGATAGCGGGCCCAGATACTGCCCAACCTCTCCTTACCGGCTGGCTCCGCGTCGTCGTGCACAGCAAAAATCTGCGGCTCATCGATGCCGCATACGAACAGAAAGCCCGTCTTTGGATCGTGCGAAACCGGCGACCATTCCGAGCCGCCGTTGCCGCCCGGACACCGCTGCACCGGCTGGCCCGGACTGGGTGGCGGGAAAAGGTTCTTAGCAAGAGGGAAGTTGCCGAGCTGTTCGCTGCACGTTTGTGCCACGAAGCTATCTCCTGAGACGTAGGGTTGCGTCGGCGCGGTATTTTGCCAGCCATCCTGCGGGACAGGTCTTTCGACGATCGGGATCAGCGGCTTCCCGGTGGCGCGATCGAGTAGGTAGACCCACCCGATCTTGCCAGCCTGGGCAAGCGCTGCAACTGGCTTACCATCGATTGTCATGTCGAAGAGCACTGGCGGACTCGAGGGGTCGGTATCCCAGATGTCATGATGCACTTCTTGGAAGAACCAGCGGAGCCTTCCGGTTCGAATGTCCAGGGCGATGATCGAATCGCTGAAAAGATTATCGCCCGCTCGATCGTGCCCGTTCAGGTCCGGACTGGGGTTACCAGTCACGAAGTAAACGAGCCCAAGATTGCGATCGAGCACCGGAGCAGTCCATGTCGCGGCTCCGCCGGTACGCCAAGCGTCTCCCTCCGGCCACGTCTCATGGCCAGCGACGCCGGGTTCGGGAATCGTGTCGAAGCGCCACAGCATTTTTCCAGTTTCCGCGTCGTAAGCGCTGAAATGGCCGCGAACTCCAAACTCCCCCCCAGCTACCCCGGCATAGACTCGGCCATCGGCGTAGAGCGGCGGCGCGGTTCCAGAGTATCCTTGCGCGGCCTCCCCAAGCGACACCGACCAGACCACCGCTCCGGTTGCCTGATCAAGCGCAGTCAATTTAGCGTCCAGTTGCGCGACGTACACCTTCCCGCCGCCAACAGCAGCGCCGCGATTGACTTGCCCACAGCAGAGCGGAAATTTCTCAAGACTTGGGTATTTCGGTACGTATGACCATCGTTTGGAACCAGTTGTCGCATCGAGGGCATACACGGCGCTATGGGGATCGGTAACATACAGAGTGTCACCTTCGACGACGGGCGCGGCCTCAAATGATGTAAAATCGCTGAAGACGCCCGTCTGGAATTTCCAAGCTCCCCGCAGTCTCTCGACACTCCGCTCGTCGATCTGGCGAAGGGGCGAATAGTGTCTTCCCGAAGGTTCGCCGCCGTAAGTCGTCCAATCGGTGCCCGGTTCAACGACTTGTCCAGACGCCGGTGCGCAAGTGATGGTCAGAAACAAAATTGTTGCAGCGAAGCGACTGTTGTTCATACTCTGACCCGTTATAACGCGGCACCCTCTAGGAAACCCTTCTAAGGACAGTTCTGTTCCGACTGTAAAGGGCGGACCAATTCCAGGCCGCTGCGGCCTCGAGCGAGAGCCTGGGAGGACGCGGCCTCATCGCATCCCGCACGTATGCAGCGCTGCTCGAAGCCCTCGACCGGGCAGGGCGTCGGCGGTCGATAGCGCTGCGGCCCTTGAGATTGCAAGTGAAATAGGAGCCGTTCCCCTCAGATCGGCGCTGGCTGCATGTCTGTCCCGTGGGCCGATGAACGGAGGCGAAGCTAGTTAGGTCCGTCCGTTCGGTGACGCGGCGGACGTGCAGGCGCGGATCGGATCGTTGTTCACACCGCTGTCCGAATACCAAGTTCTCTGCCAAGCCGCAATCGCCCTATGTCTTCGCTGTGTTTAATCGGATTATGCCGCGCCCATCTTGGACGATACCGCACCTCCTGACGAACTCGGCGAAGAGGCTTTCGGTCAGTGGGTCAGGACGGGACGCGTGATTTCCGCCCAGGGCTCGTCCTCTGGCGATGCTCCAACGGTCCGGAAGCTCGCCAGGTCCTGTCCATAGGCAGCGCGAAACGCTCGGGAGAAATAGCTGCGGCTGGGATACCTCATGAGCGACCTATTGGACGGCTCGCGCCATGGCCGCGGCCTGCGGCCTGGCCGTCTCGACCGTGCAAGAGATCTGGAAACGGCATGGTCTGGCGCGCCATCGCTGAATGCCATCCGCGTTGGACCTTTCACTTCATCCCGTCTCGCCAAGGCTAAGAGACAGACGGAATGATCGGGATGATGAGCGTGAGATAACCCGAGCGGGTCATGGCCGATCTCCGGGCACAAAAACCCGCCACAAAGGGGCGCGCTCGATCGAGCTGCGCCAATACGAGGGACAGGGGCTGAAGACGCTGGTGCCGATCGTGCTCGGCCAGACCCAGGAGGCCGTGCAGAAGAAGGGCGGCGGGGCGCGCGCGACCGAGGCGAAACGGCAGTGGGACGAGGCGAACCTCCTGGCCGACATGGCCGAGAAGAACGGGCCGGAGATCGTCGAGGTCGGGGCGCGCTCCAGAGTTGGGATATCGTCGTCGAGGGTTGTGTGATGGTGGTTCATGGCATCCGATCCTGTAGGAGGAGCCCCGCCTCAGCCGCGCTGGCGACGCGGGGACGGGCTCACTCCGTCTTGTACGCGAGCGACAAAAGCCGGGCGTGACCTTGGCTGAACACGGCACATAGTCGTAAGCTCGGCTTCCGGACCGCCGCCCGCTTGCGACCTCGCAGCAGAGTCCCGCATGGCGAGAAACAAACCCTCGATCTCAGGCGAAACGCGGTTGGCCGGGATCGCGAAAAGCTGATCGCGATAGACCCGGACCTCGGACCGATGGGCTCGCTCGGCCGGTACGAGAGCCGTGAGCACGTCGACCATAAGATTCAAACCCTCGGCTCAATCGTCCACCGTTAACAGCGCAGAGTGCCTCGCCCGCGTTTCCCGTTGCACCGAATGTCGTGTCGCCGTAGCCGATATGACGAGGCAAGGGCGCAGTGGTGGTACCGCCGTCCGATATGGGCTGGCGCAACGGAAGTTGCCCAGCATTCTCGATCCGGCTATACCTGAGCTTAGCGATCTGCAGTCCCTTAGAACATACCGGTGTTCCTGCGGCATGGTCGAACGCGGGGGTTTCGTACGATGACGCCGGAAGGATCGGGCGCCCCGGTCTGGGACGCCGAGCGCCTGCGCATCGCCACCGACGCGGCTGGCGTCGCTTTATGGTCGTGGAATGTCGATACCGACGATATCGCCTTGGACGAGCGGGCGCATGCCCTGTGGGGCGTGCCGAGAAACGGACCGATTACCTTTGAGGTCCTCTCCGCCCAGATCCATCCCGAAGACGTCAACAGGGTCAGGGTAGCGTTCCAGGCGACGCGCGCGCTCAAGGGCGCCTACGAGATCGACTTCCGTATTCTGGCCGCCGAGGATGTCAGGTGGATCTCGGCGCGAGGCCAGGGCGACGACATCGGCATCGCCGATGGGATCATGTTCGGTGTGTTCCTCGACGTGACGGAGCGCAAGCAGGCCGAGGAGTCCCGCGAGATGCTCGCGGGGGAGATGAGTCATCGGGTCAAGAACCTCTTCGCTATTGCGTCAGCCCTCACGGCGATCGCCGCGCGATCGGCGGCATCGACGACTGAGATGGCCCGGGACCTGACCCAGCGTTTGAACGCCTTGGGCCGGGCGCACGATCTCGTCCGTCACGTTCCTGGCCAAGTAGAAAACAAGGCGGCGCTGCTGGGCGATCTCCTCGCCGTGTTGCTCGCGCCGTACGACGGCATAACCATCGGCGACCGCGTCCATGTCTCCGTGCCCGAGATCCGCGTGGGAGAGACCGCGGTCACGACGCTGGCCTTGATCATCCACGAGCTGGCGACTAACTCGATCAAGTACGGCGCACTAGCAGCGAAAGCAGGTGTCGTTGACCTGACGTGCGTCGCCGACGGTGGGTTCGTGGTGATGGTGTGGAAGGAGCGAGGCGGCCCATCTACCGCGGCCCCGACAGCACCCCTCGGCTTTGGAAGCAAGCTGCTTTCCCAGAGCGTCACCGGCCAGTTCCAGGGGGCGGTCGCGTTTGATTGGCCTCCCGAGGGCATCGTCGTCACGATGCGGATGAACAAGGGCCGTCTCGCGGCGTAAAATGCCTCCGTGATCGGAGCGCCTGCCGGTCAGAGATGTGCCGTCAGACGACGCAGGGCTTCGATCACCTCCCCAAGATTGTACGGCTTGGCGATGAGGATGGCGGAGGGATCGAGGACGCCAAGCCGAGCTATGAGGTTTACGGCATAGCCGGACGTAACGATGACCGGGAGTGCAGGGTACCGCCGCCGTGCGTGCAGGGCCACGCCAATGCCGTCGAGCGCACCAGGCATGCGGACGTCTGTGAACAGAACGTCGAAGCGACCCGGTCCATCGAGCAGCTTGACGGCTTCGTCTCCGTCCGCTGCCTCGATCACCTCGAAACCTTCGTCCTGCAGGGCCTCTGCGGTCACCAATCGGATGATGGCTTCATCCTCTATGAGTAGGACTTGCACCGCTGCCACTGCAGGATTCTACCCTCAACGAACTCCCGTTGGGCAGCCGGGACCAAGGAGGTAACTCGACGCGCGGAAAAGTGTTGCGGGTAGAACGGCTGTTTGCCGCACCGCGCTTTTGAGCGCGCATCGCTTGCTGCGGCATTGTCACGTTGATGGGTCGGGCACGCCCAAATTGAGAGAGGGCCGGCAGCCCATTAAGGCGCCGCGGTCGCGTCACGCCAATTCGCAAAGGCTTCGGCCCGCAACGTCCTCAGCGTGGTACGGAACACGAGATGGCGTTGGACGTTGAATGTGTTGTGGACAGCAGCATGGGCCGACAGAAAGCGTTGTGCGGATCCCGGCGACTTGAACCGATGCATCTTCCGTTCTCGCCGACGCGTCGGCTGGTGGGAGTTCTCGGCCCGGTTATTCCGGCGCTGTCGGCGCTCATGACGAGCCAGCAGTCCGAGTTGTCGCTTGGCCGAGCCGTATGAACCCAACCCGTCGGTCGTGATCGTCTCGGGCGCAAAGCCGTGTTTCCTGACGAGCTTACGCATGAGCGAAGCGCGCCAGGGGCCACAGCCTGCGAAGCAGGCTGGGGTGGCAAGCGGAGAGCTGACGGCTGCCCGGGTATCCCGTCGCGTTTGCACCAGGACGTCGAGCACCTCCCCTTCGTCGTCCACCGCCCGCCAGAGCCAGTGCCGCTTGCCCGCGATCGTGATCACCATCTCGTCCAGGTGCCAGCGCGCGGTTGGGCGTGGCCGCCGCCTCCGCAGGTCGCGCGCGAACAGCGGGCCGAATTTGCAGACCCAGCGTCGGACGGTTTCGTAGCTCAGATCGAGGCCGCGCTCGGCCAGCATGTCCTCGACATCACGCAGCCGCTGACGTCCGCGCCGCGCTCACGCTGCTCAACGATGCGGAGATTTCCGTGCGCGGTGCCGCGGCCAAGCTGGGCCTGAGCGTCTCGACCCTGTACCGGCGCGTCTTAGTAGTGACGCCGGGAACCGTCGCCCGGATGCAGCACTGACGAGATATCGGCGTCGAATGGGCAAAGGACCGGCCGGACTTGCGCGACTTGGCGGCAATGAAGCGGCATTCTTGCCCGATGTATTATCCAAAGAAAATGGTGCTCCGTTGACAGAGGGTGGTCGTCACCATCGGACAACGACACCCGTCGCCCTTGCCTCAGGTGGTCTGGTGGCACTGGCTGCGGGCATGGGCGTTGGCCGCTTCGTGTATACGCCAATCTTGCCCGCTATGATCGAGGGGTTGGGGCTGACAAAGGCCGAGGCGGGCCTGATCGCCTCGGCGAACTTCTTTGGCTATCTCGTCGGCGCGCTGCTTGCGGCCGCACCTGGCCTTCCCGGCACACGACGGGCTTGGCTGCTCGGGTCGCTCGCCCTCGGAGCCGCGACTACAGGCGGCATGGGTCTTGCCTCGTCCCTGCCGGCCTTCCTCGCCTTACGCTGCGCCGGTGGCTCGGCCAGTGCCTTCGTGCTCGTCTTTGCTTCCGCGCTGGTATTTGACCGGCTTGCAGAGGTGAACCGAGGCGGGTTGTCGGGGCTGCATTTCGCGGGCGTCGGCATTGGCATCGCGCTCTCGGCCGCGCTCGTCTCGGTGCTGCTGACCTCCGGGGCCGACTGGCGCGTCCTCTGGTTCGCCGCCGGGGCGGCCTCACTCGCCGCCGTGCCGGCAGTGGCTTGGCTGGTGCCTGAGCACGCCTCGCCCCCGGTGATCACACCTCTGCCGCGCGCAGGCGGGGGCGATCCGGGGCACGGCCTCGCCGCCCTTGCTTGGGCCTACAGCCTGTTCGGGTTCGGCTACGTGGTCACCGCGACGTTCCTGGTCACGATCGTGCGGGCCAACCCCGAGATGAGATCGGTCGAGCCATGGGTTTGGGTGGTCGTCGGGCTGACGGCGGCCCCCTCGGTGGCACTTTGGGTCTGGCTCGGGGCCAGGCTGGGCATCGCCCGCACCTTTGCAGTTGCCTGCCTGGTCGAAGCCGTGGGCGTGGCGACGAGCGTGTTGTGGCCAACACGGGGGGGTGCGCTGCTGGCCGCGGTGCTCCTGGGTGGGACCGTCATGGGCATTACGGCGCTGGGCCTCGCCGGCGGGCGCCGACTGGCTGCGGGCGACCCACGGCGCGCGCTCGGCTTGCTGACGGCTGCATTCGGGGTCGGACAGATCGTCGGCCCGGCACTCGCCGGCTTCTTGTACGACCGAACGGGCGACTTCATCGTGCCCTCCCTCTTGGCTGCTGCTGCGCTGGCCGCCGCCGCCGCCGTCGTCACCCGGGTGCATCTGCCGCCTGCCCCCAATCCTACCCTACAGAAAGGTCAGCAAGCATGCGCCGATTGATCTCCTCAGGTTCACCGTCGAGGCCGGCATCGGCTATTCCCGGGCCGTCGTAGACGGTGAGTGGATCTTCCTGTCTGGCACAACCGGCTTCGACTACGTGTAGCGGCGCGCAATGATGATCGGCCCGACGCGCAATCAAGGCCCGTTTCCGACGCACGTTGGCTGAGACTGAAGGGGTGTCCGAAGCGCTCGCCGAGGCTTCAAATTACCCACATCATGGTAGTTGCGTTGCGAGTGTGGCGCCCAGGGCAATGTCGGTAAGTCGGACATCTCCAAAAACCTCGTGTTTTCGGTCCGAATGTGATTCCGTGAGTGTGCAGGGGTTGGAGGCTGAGCGATGCGGGGCCAGGCTAGGCTTTTCGACATTGACGAACGCCTGAAGGAGATCTCGGCCAAGGGCGACGATCTCAAGCGGCTCAACACGGTCGTCGACTTTGAGGCGTTCCGATCGATTTGGCTCGGGCGGTGCCGCGCTCGGACGGCAGCAAGGGTGGCCGTCCGCCCTTCGATCACGTGTTCATTGTGGAAGGTGCTGATCCTCCAGGCGAGCCACTCGCTGTCGGACGAGCGGACCGAGTTCCCCCCGCTTTCGCGAGGGCAGGGTCTGATCAAGAACACCGGTGCACATTCCATAAGAAACGTTATGCGAATCAGATTAACGGACTGATTTAGCTCACATATTCCCGTTTTCTTGAGCGAAGGGGGTCGGCGTAGCCGACATCCCTGAACACCCCCCGCCCCAACAGGAGCCGGGACTGGGGTTCAGCCAGGTCCATGGATTCACAGCCCAATCGCGCGGCAGGCTCGAAATCAACAGCGCTCCCGCCCATGGTACGACCATCCGAGTCCGCCTGCTGGTCGCAGACCGCAGTCTTCAGACGGAAGCAGGTGAATGAAGGGAGCCGCTTCCAGTCATGCGGCTGTGCCGCTCGGCACGGCGCTCTCGCGACCATCCTCCTTGTGGAGGACGACCCGCTCGTGCGGGAGTTGATCGCCATGGAGATCGGCAAGGCCAAGGCGAGGCGAGGCGAGGCGAGGCCTGAGCCGGTCAGGGCAGGATCGCGTTAAGCACCGCGGCGGCATCCTCGATGTCGTGGCGCACGGCCGCGACGGCCTCGTCGACGTTTTTCGCGCGCAGCGCCGCGACCAGCGCGCGGTGGTGGCGGTTCGACACCACGAAATTCCCGCGCTCCTGCAGCAGGTTGAAGTAAGGGCTGATCTGCAGCCACAGGCTCTCGACGATGGCGAGCATCGTCTCCGCTCCGCTCGCCTGATAGACCGAGAAGTGGAAGTCGCGGTTCGCCCGCAGATAGATCTTCCGCGCCTCCTGGTCGGGCTTGATGTTGTCCATCTCGGCGACGAGTGCGTCGAGCCGGGCGAGCGCAGCCGCCTCGATATGGGGCACCGCCCATGACACGGCGAGCGCCTCGACGGCGAGGCGCGTGCGGGTAAGGTCGACAAGGCGCTCCCGCGTCAGATGCGGGATGCCGAGGCTGCGCCCGGCCACGACGGTCAGCGCCTTCTCGGCCGTGAGGCGCAGGATCGCCTCCCGGACCGGCATGGCACTGACCCCGAAGGCGTCGGCCAGCCACTGGATCGTGATCGACTGGCCTGGCGCCAGGTCCCCGTTGAGGATCAGGTCCCTGGCTTGGCGGTAGACGTCGTCCTGCATGGTGCCGCGCTGGACGCGGACCACCGACAGAGGGGCGCGCGACCGTGCCCGCGTTTCGCTCATGACGTCCTGCCCAGCACCCGAAGCGTCTCCCCGCGTTGCACCACTCCGCCTAGCGCGATGCATCGCGGACGACAAATCGTCTTGCCAGCCATGATCTTGGATATATGATCAAAACGCACGACAAAAAAACGGCCGGGCGCGAGCTTGGCGTCGCGCCTTCGGGCAGCTTGGGAGGATGAGATGAAAGCGTCGAAGACGATGCCGGCCGTGGTGGGCGCGGGGCTTCTCGCGGCCGGGCTGCTTGGCAGCCACGCGGCCGAGGCCAAGGACAAGTACAAGATATATCTCTCGATGAGCTACATCGGGAATGACTGGCAGGGCGAGGCGGCCAACATGGTCAAGGCCATGGCCGCCAGCAAGGACGTGGCCGACAAGGTGGACTTGCAGGTGCAGGTGTCCGGCCCCAACGCGCAGCGCCAGATCCAGCAGATCAATGCGATGGTGCAGGCCGGCGCCAAGGCCATCGTGATCTACCCGATCTCGCCGACCGCCCTGAACGGCGCCGTCAAGAACGCCTGCGACAAGGGCGTGACCGTGATCGCCTACGACGCCGAGATTTCCGAGCCGTGCGCCTACAACGTCACGATCGACCAGACGGAGGCAGGCCGCATCACCGCCGAATGGCTCGTGAAAACGCTCAACGGCAAGGGCAACATCGTGACCATCACCGGCGTGCCCGGCACCTCGGTCGACACGCTGCGCACCAAGGCCGCCAAGGAGGTCTTCGCCAAGTACCCCGGCATCAAGATCATCAACGAGGCAGTCGGCATGTGGAGCCAAGCCGTGGCCCGCACCGAGTTGTCCAAGATCATGGCGACCCGCAAGTGGGACGAGATCGACGGCCTGTGGATGCAGGTCGGCTGCTACACGGCCAACACCATGGAGATCGAGTCCGGCATCGCGCCGGGCAAGGTGAAGCCCTGCGCCGGTGAGGGCTCGAACGGCGGCCGCCTGCAGATGCTGCCCGCCGGCACCGAGGTGGAGGGCGCCAACGGCACCTACGCGCCGATCGGGGCGCCCCGCATCTCCTATGCCTCGCCACCCTACTCCGGCGGTCTCGCGCTCAAGCTGGCGGTGGAGAGGCTCGACGGCAAGGACATCCCCAGGCACACCACGCTGCCGCTGCCGCTTGTCACCAACGAGACCATCAAGCTTTGCCAGGAAGGCTCCTGGACCGAGATGAAAGCGGGCTGCAACGTGTTCAAGCCGTCGCTCGTCTCGAACCCCGGCTGGTTCGCCTCAATCTTCTCGGCGGACACGCCCGGGCTCGGCCTGTCGGCCGCTCTCGTCGGCCAGCCCGAAATGTGAGGCCGCAGGCGGGCGCCCTTCCCGTGCGCCCGCATCTGCCCGGCCCGTCCTGCCGGACCCCCCCGGAGGAGCTCGCATGACCCTCGCCGCGTCACTGACCGGCATCGCGCCCGCCGTCGTTGCCCGCAACATCCGCAAGGTGTTCGGCGCGACGATCGCGGTGAACGACGTGTCGTTCGAGATCCATGCGGGGGAGACCCATGCGCTGCTCGGTGAAAACGGCGCCGGCAAGTCGACGCTGGTGAAGCTGCTGTCAGGGCTGATCCTGCCGACCACCGGCGGCTTCGAGGTCGCCGGCCGTCCGGCCCTCCTCGATCATCCGCGAGCCGCGCATGCCCACGGCATCCAGACGGCGTTCCAGGAACTCACCCTGATGCGCGACCTCAGCGTGCTCGACAACATGCTCATGCCCTATCCGCCGACGCGGTTCGGGCAGATCCGCCGGTCCGAGGCACGGCGGGGGGTGGGCGCCCACCTCGACGCCATTGGGCTCTCCGGCATCGACCCCGACGCCGAAGTGCGCGACCTCGACCTCAACGAGCGCCAGAAAGTCGAGATCGCCCGCGCCCTGTTCCGGCGCCCGACGATCCTCCTTCTCGACGAGCCCACCTCCACGCTCTCCGGCCGCGACGTCGACTGGCTCGGCGGCCTGATCGAGGCGCTGAAGCGCGACAGCGTGACCGTGGTCTTCATCTCGCACCGCATGCGCGAGGTGCGCGCCTTCTGCGACCGCGTCACCGTGCTGCGCAATGGCCGCCATATCGCGACCGAGCGGCTGGCCGATGTCGGCGACGAGGCCCTGATCGGCATGATGGCCGGCAAGGATCTCGGCCAGAGCTTTCCGCCCAGGCTGCCGATCCCATCCGCCGCCGGCGAGCCCGTCCTGTCCGCGACCCATCTGTCGACGGACAAGCGGCTGCATGACGTGTCGTTCGACCTGAGGGCAGGGGAAATCCTCGGGATCGCCGGGCTGCAGGGCATGGGCCAGCTCGAGTTCTTCTCCGCGCTGTTCGGCATGCAGATGAGCGGCGGCGAAATCCGGGTGGACGGCCAGCCTGTCACCCTCACCTCGCCGCGGGACGCCGTGCAGGCGCGCATCGGCATCAGCCTCGTTCCCGAGGATCGCAAGACCGAGGCGCTGTTCCTCAAGCTCGACGGGCAGCGCAACGTCTCGCTGCCGGTGGTCGAGCGCTACAGCCGCGCGGGGCTGATCGACGAGGCCCGCGAGGAGAGCGATGTGGCGCGCGTCCTGGCTCGCCTCAACGTCCAGATGCGGGCGCTGTGGACGCCGGTCAAAGCCTTTTCCGGCGGCAACCAGCAGAAGATCGCGATCGCCAAATGGCTGTTCGCACAGAGCCGCATTCTGCTGCTGTTCGACCCGACGCGCGGCATCGACGTCGGCACCAAGCATGAGATCTACGCCTTGATCCAGGAATACGCGGCGGCCGGCGGCGCGGTGCTGTTCCATTCTACCGAGATCGCCGAACTCGACCATCTCGCGCACCGGGTGCTGGTGCTCTACGGCGGTCGGGTCGCGGCGGACCTCAGCGGCGCGGCGATCTCCGAGGAGGCCATGCTGCGCGCGACCCTTGGCAGCGGGCCGAGCGTGATGGAGCTGCAATGAGCGCGACCCTCGCCGGCGTGCGGGACGCCGCGGCGCGCCCCCGCCGTACGCGCCTGCGCCTGTCGCGCCATCGCGGCCCGCTGATTGCGCTCGCCGCGCTTCTCGTCTGCCTGGGACTGATCCGCCTCGTCAGCGGGTCGCTCGGCTACTACGAATTCTCCACCATGGCGACGGGTGGCGCGACCCTTGCCGTCGCGGCCACCGGCCAGACCATCGTGATCCTGTCCGGCGGCTTCGACCTCTCGGCAGCCGCTGTCATCTCGCTCGTCAACGTGACGTTGGCGAGCCACATGGGCGACAGCCCCGCGAGCATCGTGCTCTGGTCGCTCGCCGGCCTCGGCGTCGGGGTTGCGGCAGGCGCCTTCAACGGCTTCTTCATCGCGGTGCTGCGCCTGCAGCCGATCGTGGTCACGCTCGCGACGATGTTCATCCTGCAGGGCGTGACGCTCCTGGTGATGGACAAGCCGGGCGGACAGGTCCCCGCCGCCTTCAGCCAGGTCTTCGTCGCCGACGCCATTCCAGGCCTGCTGCCCGCGCCGGTGGTGCTGCTCGTCGTTCTGATCGCCGCCTGGCTGGCTCTCAAGAACACCGTGTTCGGCAAGGCCATCTACGCCATCGGTTCCGACCGCGACGCCGCCCGGGCCGCCGGGCTGCATGTGCGGTGGAGCGAGTTCTTCGTCTACGTGCTGGCAGGGGGACTTTATGGGTTCGCGGGGCTGTTCATCACGGCGCAGACCGGCTCGGGCGATCCGCTCGTCGGCAATCCGATGCTGCTGCAGATGTTCGCCGCGGTGGTCGTGGGCGGCACGCTGCTCGGCGGCGGCCGCGGCGGGCCGCTCGGCACCATCTTCGGCGCCTATGTGCTGATGCTGGCGGTGAACATCCTCCTGGTCTTGAACGTGCCGGCCTTCTACTCGTCGGTGGTCGAAGGCTCGATCCTGATCGCCGCCGTGCTCGGGGCCTCGATCACCAGGGGTTCCGTGCTTGCCACGACTGTGCGCAAGCTGGCGCTGCGGTGGGCCGCGCGGCGCCAGGGCCTCCTGCCGCACCAGTTGGCCCTGACCGAGCGACGGCTGGTCCTGCCGGCTCCCGCCATGCCGCCCGCCCGCGCCTCGTTCGTCGTCCGCCGCGCCGAGGACCTGCGCACCGTGCTGCCCGCCTTCGGCTGCTTCCTCATCGTGCTGGTCGTCACTCAGTTCGTACTGGGCAACGCGCTGATGTCGTGGGGGTACTACAATTCGCTGGTGGTGCTCGGCAGCTTCCTCGCCATCCTGGCGCTCGGGCAAGGCGCCGTCATTCTCACCGGCGGGCTCGACCTGTCGCTGCCCTGGACCATCGCCTTCTGCGGCATCCTGTGCGCCGGCCTGCTCAAGGGCTCGGATGCGGCGATGCTTTACGCCGTGCCGCTGGCGCTGGTGGTGGGCACGGCGGTCGGGCTGCTCAACGGGCTCGGCATCGTCGCGCTCGGCCTCTCGCCCATCGTCATGACGCTCGCCATGAACGGCATCCTGCAGGGCGCCGCGCTGGTCTTCTCAGGCGGCACGCCGGACGGCTTCTCCTCCCCCGGGCTGCGCTGGATCATGACGGGCCAGGTTGCGGGCGTGACACCGGTGGTCTTGTTCATGGTCGTCTTCGTGGCCGGCGCGACGTTGCTGCTCGGCAAGACCGTCTTCGGGCGCCGGGTCTACGCCATCGGCAACGGGATGCGGGCAGCGCAGCTGTCGGGCGTGCCGGTCGGCGCCACGACCGTGAAGGTCTACATGCTGTCGGGGTTCTGCGCCGCGCTCGTCGGCATCCTCCTGTCCGGCTTCTCGGGCCAGGCCAGCCTCGGCATGGGCGACGAATACCTCCTGCCCTCCATCGCGGTCGTCGTGGTGGGCGGCGCGCTCATCACCGGCGGTCGCGGCCGCTACATCGGCATGCTCGGCGGCGTCCTGCTCCTGACCGCGCTGCAGACGCTGCTCGCGGGCACCTCCCTACCCTACGCGACGCGGGCCATCCTCTATGGCGCCGTCGTGCTCTCGGCCGTCATCACCCTGCGCGAGAGGGCCGCGTGATCCTCGCCACACCAAGGACCCGCCCATGTCCGGCATAACCCTGACCCCCGGCCTGCGCGTGCTCGTCACCGCCGGTGCCTCCGGCATCGGACGCGCGATCGCGGACCTGCTGATCGAGAACGGCGCCCGGCTGCATGTCTGCGACGTGTCGCAGGCGCATCTGGCGAGCTTCCGCGATGCCCATCCGGGCCACGGCGCGAGCCTCTGCGACGTCTCGCGCGAGGAGGACGTTGCCACCCTCTTCGAGGAGCTGGGCGGCACGCTCGGCGGGCTCGACGCCCTCATCAATAATGCTGGCATCGCCGGACCGACCGGGGGGGTGGACCAGATTGCGCCGGCCGACTGGCGCCGCACCATCGATGTCGGCCTGACGGGGCAGTTCCTGTGCACCCATTGCGCCGTGCCGCTGCTCAAGCGCGCGGGCAGTGGGGCCATCGTCAACATGTCGTCCTCGGCGGGCCGCTACGGCTACGCCTTCCGCACACCCTACGCGGCCGCCAAATGGGGCGTGATCGGCTTCACCCAGAGCCTTGCCAAGGAGCTCGGCCCCGACGGCATCCGGGTCAACGCCATCCTGCCCGGCATCATTCGCGGCCCGCGCATGGAGGGCGTGATCCGCGACCGGGCCACCCAGGTCGGGGTGCCCTACGAGACGATGGAGAAGGAATACCTGACCCGCATCTCGCTGCGCCGCATGACGGGTCCGGAGGACGTCGCCGCCATGGTGCTCTTCCTGCTCTCGCCCGCCGGCCTCAACATCTCCGGGCAGTCGCTCGGGGTCGACGGCAACGTCGAGTCGCTGTGACCGGGCGCCAGAACCAGAGGACGCGATCATGAGGACAGCGGTCGTCGGGGCAGGCTTTGTGGGCCGCGCCTGGGCCATCACCTTCGCCCGCGCCGGCCATGAGGTGCGCCTGTGGGACGCCGAGGCCGATGCGCTGCGGAAGGCGCTCGCCTTCATCGAGGCGGTGCTGCCCGACCTCGACGCCAACGATCTGCTCCGGGGCTTGTCTCCGGACGCCGTGCGGGGGCGGATGAGCGCCGTCAGCGATCTGGGCGAGGCTCTGGCGGACGTTGACTACGTGCAGGAGAACACGCCGGAGAAGGTGGCGGTGAAGCGCGCCGTCTTCGCCAACCTCGACAGGCAAGCACCGCCCGGCGCGGTCCTCGCCAGCTCAACCTCCGCGATCCTGCCCTCCGCCTTCGTCGAAGCGGTGCCGGGCCGGGCTCGCTGCCTCGTGTGCCACCCCATCAACCCGCCCTATCTCGTGCCGGCCGTGGAGGTCTGCCCCTCGCCGTGGACATCCCCCGAGACGGTCGAGAAGGCTGCCGCCTTCCTGCGCGGCTGCGGGCAGGCACCGCTGGTGATGAAGCGGGAGATCGACGGCTTCATCATGAACCGCATGCAGGGCGCGCTTCTTGAGGAAGCGTTCCGCCTGGTCGCCGACGGCGTCGCCGACATCGAGGACATCGACATCGGCATCCGCGACGGCCTCGCCCTGCGCTGGTCCTTCATGGGCCCGTTCGAGACGATCGACCTCAACGCACCGGCGGGCGTGCGCGACTATGCGGAGCGCTACCAGCAGATCTACGAAGACATCTTCCCCTCCGTGCAGCGCCGGGTCGACTGGACTGGTCCCGTGATGGAGCGTGTCGAAGCCGACCGGCGCCAACGGCTCCCGGCCGACGCCCTGGTGGAGCGGCAGAAATGGCGCGACCGCCGCCTCATGGCCCTCCTGGCGCACAAGCGACAGGCCGCCCGCGACATCGGAGAGTAGGACCCATCATGGCTCCGCGAAAAGTCATCATCACCTGCGCGGTCACCGGCGCGATCCACACGCCGTCGATGTCCCCGTACCTGCCCGTCACGGCCGAGGAGATCGCCGAAGCCGCGATCGGGGCGGCCGAGGCTGGTGCCGCCATCGTCCACCTGCATGCCCGCGACCCCGAGACAGGCGCCCCGGACCAGTCGCCGGAGGCATTCGCCAAGTTCCTGCCCGTCATCAAGCAGCGCACCAACTGCGTGATCAACCTGACCACCGGCGGCGCCCCGACGATGACGATCGAGGAGCGCGTGCGGCCGGCCGCGACCTTCAAGCCGGAGGTCGCCTCGCTCAATCTCGGCTCGATGAACTTCGGGCTGTTCGGCATGCTCAACCGCTTCAAGGACCTGAAGCACGACTGGGAGCGAACCTACCTTGCCAACAAGGACATCATCTTCCGCAACACCTTCGGCCAGATCGAACACATCCTGACGACCTGCGCCGACAACAACACCCGCTTCGAGTTCGAGTGCTACGACACCGCGCACCTCTACAATCTCAGGTATTTCTTCGAGCGCGGGATGGTGAAGGCGCCGCTGTTCATCCAGACGGTGTTCGGCCTGCAGGGCGGCATCGGCAACCACCCGGACGACGTGCTGCACATGAAGCGCACCGCCGACCGGCTGTTCGGCGACCAGTACCGTTGGTCCGTGCTCGGTGCCGGGCGCAACCAGATGAACATCGCCGCCATGGCGGCCGCCATGGGCGGGAATGTGCGGGTGGGCCTCGAAGACTCGCTGTGGGACGGGCCCGGCCGGCTCGCCACGAGCAACGCCGTGCAGGTGAGGCGCGTGCGGCAGATCATCGAGGGCCTCGGTCTCGAGGTCGCGACGCCCTACGAAGCCCGCGAGATCCTGTCGCTGAAGGGTGGCCTCGACGTGAATTTCTGACGCCAGGACGCCGCGCCAGCCGGACGGGAGGACGCATGCTGCGGATCGAGGTCATTAACGCCGACCGGGACCAGCTCGGCGAGGGTCCGCTGTGGGATGTCGCCGAGCAGGCCCTCTACTGGATCGACAGCTTCGCCCCGGCGGTGTTCCGGCTAGAGCCCAATGGCGGGCGACGCCGGTGGGCGCTGCCGGAGCGAGTCGGCTCGATCGCCCTGCGGAACGGCGGCGGGGTGGTCTGCTCGCTGCGCGCGGGCTTCCACACCCTCGACCTCACGACAGGCGCCGTGTCGCTGCTGGCCGGCGTCGGCGAGACCCACCCGCGCACGCGCATCAACGACGGCAAGGTGGACCGGCACGGCCGCTTCGTGGCCGGCTCGATGGACGAGGGCGAGGCCGATCCGCTATGCTGCCTCTACCGGCTCGACCCAGGCGCCCGCGTCAGCGAACTCGACCGCGACATCACCTGCTCCAACGGACCCTGCTGGAGCCTCGACGGCCGCACGCTCTACTTCGCCGACACTACGCGCAAGCTCATCTACGCCTACGATTACGACACGGCCTCGGGCGGCGTCTCTAACCGCCGCGTCTTCGCCGACTTCGCGGCGCTCGGCTTCCGCGGCTACCCTGATGGCGCCACGGTGGACGCCGAGGGCTATGTCTGGAGCTGCGAGGTCTATCGCGGACGGCTGCTGCGCTTTGCGCCGGACGGGACGCTCGACCGCACCGTCGGGCTGCCGGTCGAAAGCGCCACCTCGCTGATCTTCGGCGGGCCGAACCTCGATATCGCCTTCGTCACATCCATGGCCCGGCCGATTGCCGGCGTGCCGCCGCGCGAGGCAGAGGCCGGGATGCTGTTCGCCATCCACGGGCTCGGGGTTCGCGGCGTGCCCGAGCCGCGCTTCGCCGGCTGAAAGGACAACACCTCATGCGCATCGACGTACTCCTGGATGTGAAGACGACGCTTGGCGAGGGTCCTCTCTGGGACGTCGACCAGCAGCGCCTCTACTGGATCGACAGCTTCGACGGCCGCGTGTTCCGCGCCACCGCCGACGGGCGGGAGGTTCGCGCCTGGGACGTCCCCGAGAAGATCGGCTCGATGGCGCTGCGCAAGGATGGCGAGGGCGCGGTGGTGTCCCTGCAGGGCGGCTTCCACCTCCTCGACTTCAAGACCGGTGAGGTGACGCTGCTGCACGACCCAGAGCCGGACCGACCGCACAACCGCATCAACGACGGCAAGGTTGACAAGCGGGGACGCTTCGTGGCCGGCTCCATGGACACGATGGAGAAAGGCGCGCACGGCGCCCTCTACAGCCTCGGCACCGACTTCAAGGTGACCACGCTCGCGAGCGGCATCATCTGCTCCAACGGGCCGTGCTGGAGCCCGGACGGCCGCACCTTCTACTTCAACGACACCTGGTCGGGCGAGATCTGGGCCTACGACTACGACCTCGAGACGGGCGGCATCGCCAACCGGCGCACCTTCGCGACGGTCGACACGGCGCGGGGCGGGGCGACCGACGGCTCCACCGTCGACGCCGAAGGGTTTTTGTGGAACGCGCTGGTCTACGACGGCAAGCTGATGCGCTACGCACCCGACGGCTCGGTCGACCGGGTGATCGACATGCCGGTGAAGAAGGTCACGAGCGTGATGTTCGGCGGACCAGACCTCGACGTGCTCTACGTCACCTCGATGGCCAAGCCGCCCCTGCCCCGCTTTCCCGGCGACGGGGTGCTGCGCGGGAGTCTCTTCGCCATCCGCGACCTCGGCATCCGCGGCGTGCCCGAGCCGCGCTTCGGCGCCTGACGGCGCATCGGTCAGCCGGGCTTTGCGCCGAGCCGTTCGAGGCGCAGGCGGTGGCGGTCGTCGGTCAGCCGCCGCAGCGCCGCGGACGCGGCGATGACACCGCCCAGGAAACCGCCCGTCGAGAGCACCAACGCCAGGAAGATCTAATATTTCGCGGCATCCAGCGGGTCAATGCCGGCGAGCACCTGCCCCGTCATGATAGCGGGCAGCGTGATGATGCTGGCGGCCGCCATCTTATTCATGGTGGGTAGGAGGCCGGCGAGAACCGCATGCCTCAGGATCAGGCGCAGCGCCTCCTCGCGGGTCGCGCCGAGCGTGAGGCCCGCTTCGATCGCAAGCCGCTCACGCGTGATGGTCGACATGACCGTGGTGATGGCGAGGCTGCCGGCGTGCATCACCGTGCCAAGGATGATGCCGACCAGCGGGATGGCGTGCCGCGCGTCGTACCGGGCCCATGCGTCTGAACGGTACGGTGAATACCCTGATCCAACGCGGCCGCGGGCATGATGAGCCTTGCGCTGCAGCGCCGGCTCTTTCTGCTTGCCAGTCGGAACTCGGGGGAGCCGAGCCAGATCATTGGGATCACGGCCGAGTCGACCGGCGACGTCGACATCAGCTGATACGCCCTGCCCTGAACGGGCTCCGACGAGCTCGGCTCGAGCACGGTCAGCGCACCCAGGGGTCGCCACATTTTAGGCCAGAGTTCGCGAATGACGCCGTGTCACGCGTCGCGACCAATCGTGCGCCCCGGGCCCACGCAACGGCGGCGATCTGCCCGGAGGCGGTCGCGACTGGCCCGTCGGTGGTCCTGCGTTTGGCAGTGATCTCGCCATAGGCCGCGGCTGCTGCACGGTCAAAGGGTAGCACGCGCCCGCCCAGGCCCTCGCCGAGGAGGCGTGCCACAGCCTGAGTCAGGGCATCGCGGCGACGTCCCTTCGGCAGCCGCGCGAGGCCGGAAGCGATCTCACCCTCGCTGATCGTCGTGGTGTAGAGCTCGGCCCGGCGGTGCCCGGCCAGCCAGGCCAGTACGTTGGCGTCCGGCTCGGGCCGCAGCAGTTCCGACAGGACGTCGGTGTCGAGTACGATCACGACCGGCGTCCCTTCGGTTTGGCCGCGGTGGCCCTCGCTTTCACCGTAACGGGCGAATGCTCCTGCTCGGGCGAGACCTCCGAGGTCGGTGCCGACTCAGTAGCCGCCGGCGACACCTCGACGGCCTGGCCCTGCTCCGGGTCAAGCGTCGGAGGCTCACGGGCGGGACCGCGGGCCGGTAGCTCCAACTCGACGCCGCCGAGGGGGGCGAAGAGGCCGCGGGCAAAGGCCCCGAAATCCGTCGCGTCCTCGTCGGGCGCTGACAGGGCTGCTTCCAGAATGGCCCGGGCCTCGGCCTCCATCGAGCGAGCATTGTGGGCCGCGCGGATCCGTAGCTTGGACTTCAGCTCTGGTGCGAGCCCGCGTATGGTGACCGCAGCGCCGGATGTCGTGGATAAGCGGACGTCGTTCATAAAAGGCTCGCTCACAGCACCGCTGCAGTGCTAGCAGCGTGGCAGCGCGAGCGGTGATCCGCAAGCGTATTGTGACTAGCGAGGTGCGTGGTCAGCACGGAGGTCGTCGCCTTCGCTTTAGGCAGGCGTGATTCACCCGGAACGGCTCGTCAAGAGGCCATACGACCGTTTGGCATCTTGCTACAACGGGGAAAATAGCCCAGATGGGCACATGAGCACCATCCCTATCATTTGCTATTGCAGAGTCTCGACCGAACGGCAGGGCCGCTCCGGCCTCGGCCTCAAAGCTCAGCGCGAACGGTGTCTGGCCTTCGCGGCGGCGAACGGGTTCCACGTCGTCGACAGCTTCGTCGAGGTCGAGACCGGCAAGGGATCCGACGCGCTCGATCGGCGGCCGCAGCTTGCCGCTGC
>JAABUY010002601.1_pt1 | contig 21217 bp, 32 predicted proteins | sample 5560271 | NCBI WGS metagenome assembly JAABUY01 (sample SAMN10711886, study PRJNA513374) | rock metagenome | isolation source: Antarctica rocks | place: Antarctica: Victoria Land, University Valley | reverse complement strand
AGCGTGCCCAGGCGGTGCCCATTGGTGGTCACCAGCGGCGCGGCCAGGTAGAACTGCAGCTTGGGCTCGCCCAGCACAAACGCGTTCTCGCTGAATCTGCGCGCGGCAGGCAGGGGCCGCTGGTGCCCAGGGTCCACCCGGCCCCTCCTCCGCAAAACGCGTTTGAAGGAGCACCCTGGCATGGCAGACATGGAGCGGGAGTGGGGGGGCCTCGCAGACCTCAGAGCGCAACGCGAGCACCCGCGCGAGACATGCTGCCTAGATTGGCGGGCCTCTTACAGTCTGAAGCGGGGCTCTGCGGCATGAGTGGGGCACGCCTGGCGTCGCTGCTGAGGTCCTCCACACAGAGCACCTCGTCGTTGGAGGGCAGGAACATCCACCCGCAGAAGCCCCACCTGTGCGCGTGACCAGGCGGGCGAGGTCTGTCGCACGTGACCCGCGCAGAGGTGGCTGCGCTGTGCAGTGTTAGCACAGCCAGCCCGGCAGGTTTCAACGCTGCATTCCTTGGTAGGGTCGCCTCTCGGCATGTATGAGTGTCCGGCGCGCGCTCGCTGCAAGGGCTTCGGAGACACAAAATAATTTGGAACCAAGGGCATACATAGTTGTCAGGGCCAGGCTCTGCCCTCCGAGGGGCGCTCACCGCCATGGGCAGATGCCCGGCTTGAGGATGCCGCAGGCGTTCAGGACGTAGAAGCACTCCCCGGTCAGCAGCGTGCAGGTGCCGGAGTCCACATTGAAGCACGTGCACAGCACCTGCAGCACCTCCTCAGCGCGCGCATGACGCGGCTCGCGCTGAGCGCAGGGTGCGGCAAACCCTAGCTGGACACCGCGGATTCTGCCACCGCTCAGTGTCCAGGCAGTGCGTGCGTGTCATGCTGACTGGCATCATGGTCCTGGGGCCCGTTACGGTCCCCTCCGAGCATACTACATGGTTGCTCGGTGGTTCAACACAGCTGGGCGCACCGGCGGACTCGAGTACCATATGGAGTTCACAGAGCGCGCTCAATTGGCCCGCGCTCATCCTGGCAGGCCATAGCAGGCAGGCGCGGGCGCTGCACACAGCTGCTGGGTGTCTTCGGGGACAGCCTGCACTGTGGCGGAAGAGGCGTTTGACGGGCGCACCGACGGCCGGGTCGGAGGGCGTGCGGAACTCGGCGACGGCATGCGCATTCTCGATGCGCTCATCCTCGCAGCCGGGGATTGGCGGGCCTAGGCGCCAGGCGTCGTACGGCTTGAACGGCTGCACCGGCGTCGCGTACTTTGGGCGCTCAATGTCAAAGCGCTTTGCGATGACCGCCGCGGCGCCCGGCTCCGCCAGCTCACTGCCCGCGCCGCAGCTGCCCGCGCTCGAGTGCGTGGCCGAGGTCACCGCCGTGCTCGCCTTGCTCGTGACGGCGTCCGCCTGCGCGCGGGTCAGCGGCGCGAGCGCTTGTCGCGACAGAAGGTGCCGTGCGCGGCGCTGCACTCGTTGCGGCGCTCGCGCTGGTCAGTCCTGGTCGCGGCAGAGGTTCCTGCCGTGCCAGCGGCCTGGGTACAGGGTTAAAGTTAGGGTCTAGGCATGCCGGGGCGCGCCTGCCGCGAGGTGAAGAAGGCGGCGGCGACCGCGTTCGCGCGCGCCCTGTCGGGGCCGCTCGTGTTGACGCCGCACTCGGGCGGCCGCCGGCTGGACTCCGTGACCACAAGGCTGCCAGGCACCTGCGCAGCCAGCGGGCTCGGGCGTGGCTGAGGTGCGGCACTGGCTGGCTGCCGCGCACGGCTCGGAGGCTGGCGCGTACAGCTGTGTGCCCCACAAAGGTAAACACTCTGGCTGGCATGACGATGTAGTGCCCAGCCCGCACAGGCTGCTGGCTGGACGGCCGGCACTCCTCTCAGCACTCGCCGAGGTACTGGCGAGTCTGTCTGTCCAAAATATACCGTGCAGAGCATGGTCTGGACGGCCCTTCATAGCCTCTGCGTCCCCCAGTGCTCTGGGCCAGTGTGACTGCATCTCACAGCTGCTTGGCGGGCACGCACCTGTGCCACTGAACCATTGCTGGGCGGTGCCACGAAGTGTTCCGGGTGGGGCTCTTGCTCGCCGGGCGCAGCACCACTCTGTGTTTCGCCGCTCCCCGGCGCAGTGCCAGCGCTCGCGAGCGCCGGGCCTGCGCCCGCGGCGCGGCTGAACACACCCTCGCCTCCAGGGAGCGTGCCAGCGCCCTGTGGCTCTTTCCTATCCGCACTGGCGACCAGCGCAGTGGCCCTGGAGCCCTGCAAACCGGCCAGCCCCAGTGAGCATGCTCCTATAGTTGGTGGACCGTGGCAAACAGGCGAGCAGACAAGAACTGCTGCTGAGAGCGGCAGCGGCCGGCAGGAGCGCAAGAGCAGGCCGATGGGCTGGCAGGGGTCAAAGCAGGGCAGGGGCGCTGGTGCTCCAGGCACTTTCACCTGCTTGCCGGGGGGCTTGGCGACTGAGAGGCACTGCCCCATGCTGCCTTTACAGTCGTCTGTATGTGCGTGCTAGCTGATAACAGCCGGCGAAGTGGGTTGACAGGTGCACCTTCTTGCAGCTCTCAACTGCCCAATCTAGCTTACCAACTTGGGTTCAGACACGATCAGACACGGGGCTGCTACGTGATCAGACACGAGGCTACTGGCCTGATGGCGTAGCGCTCGTCAGCGGCTGCGTAGAGCGAGAAACAGCAGTTGAAGTTGCGCACGAGTGGCCGACATCTTGCGCGATTAGCTTTTCTCAACTGTTTTCATGGGGGGGTAGGGTAGGCATGAAGAGATGCATGGTCTGGCAAACAGCATTTGTAAGAGCGTGCAGAGGGTGTTGTTGGTGAACGGAAGTCTGGTGGGTTGCCGAAGCCAGTCTAACGGCGTTGCGGAATATTTGGCGGGAGCGCCTGGAAAGACGGCTCGTAGTAGCGAGGTGAGTAAGGAACCATTACTCAGCGAGGAGCCGAGATCTACCTCGGCTAGGTCAAACGTAGAGCAGAGCAGAAATAGAAAGGAAAGCACAGCGCTCTTTCCGTCGAGTGGGCCAAGTAGCTGTGACACCGTGCTTGACTCTGCTTTTCACACGAGCTTCGCCGCCTTCAGCACACACAAACTATTTTGCGCACGTGCACACGGCAAGATGGTGACAGATGGCCTGCTTAGGGCATACAGTGCTTATCACTGGCGCAAGGTGAGCGTAGAACGCCCTCCTTGACTCAGCTGTGTGTGGCTTGTGAGCTCCTGTGCTTTGCTACGCCCACATTACTCACTACCTGTAGCATTACTCTTGGTGATCAGCACGGGCGTTGCAGTGTTCGGCGGAACTCAGTGCCTTGAGTGGCGTGGTGTGCTGCGTGCAGTAAGGCGCGGCGGCCTCGCCAAACTTCGCCACTCTCTTTCCTCGGCCTGATCCGCAGCCCCGAGCCTTGTTCTGCAAACCACGCTGCTTGTGCTTCACAGCCTGCTTCCCTTGCAACAAGCCGACGGCAGGTGGGTGCGCACAGGGCATCGGCAAGGCCATTAGTATTGGATTTGCCGAGCAGGGCGCAGATGTCATACTCGTCGCCCGCAAGAAGGAAAACATGGCTGAGGTAAGGTCCTGGCCTGTGCGCTGCATGCACACACTGCGCTGGCAGCCTGGGGCCTCCCTGTGGCGCTGTCACGCGCTGGGGAAGGCCGCTGCTGGGGCCTGGCAGGAGGCAGAGGCCTGCAAGGCCGCAGGGAGCAGCAGTGTGGAGCTGCACGAGATGGACGCCAGCAGCAAGGAGTCTGTTGCGGCCCTGGCCAGCGCCGTGGAGGGCAAGGTGCCGCCTGCCTCAGCCCCCGCCCTGGTGCACCAGGGCAGGGTGCTGCCGCCCGCCCGGTCGGCACCTGCTGGAAAGTCACAATCATGTGCTTGCACAGGCTGCGGTCAAAGGGACGGGGTCGCAGGTGAGTGGTGACAAATGCAGCCGCAAGGATGGCGCCGCGGCCTGTGACGGGCTGTGTACAGGGCTGGCAGTCAGCCTGGGAAGGCCCTAAGCGGCAGGGTGGTGTGCAGGTCATGCATTTCAGTGCCTGATTGTGTCGGCCCCACACAGTTGCTAGGACGCAGGACAGAGTCCCAGTGGGTATCACGCATGCATTGGCATGCCCTGGATATGCCGCCCATGGAGTGCCAACCTGTATGACCAACACTCACACTCCCAAGTGTAAGGCATGCCATTGTAGAGGACTACGAAAGCAGCCGCCTGGGCGAGATGGAGCGCCGGCAACGGCGGCGCAGGTCTCCGTTCTCGTGAACAACGCCGGCACGCTGACGGGCCTGGGCGTGCCGCCGCTGGAGAACGACCCCGACGATTGGGACACAATGCTGGCCGTCAACCTGGCCGCGCCCATGCGCCTCGTGCGCCTGCTGGGCCCCAGCATGGCCGAGAAGGGCAACGGCGTCATCATCAACATCTCGTCCGTGGCCGGGCTCGACCCCAAGCTGCTCATGTTGGGCTACGCGACTTCCAAGTGGGGCCTGACAGGGTGCGACGCCGCTCTTATTGCATGCCCGCAACCTCCAAGCGGGGCCTGACAGGGTGCGACGCCGCTCTTATTGCATCCTTGCAACCTCCAAGCGGGGCCTGACAGAGTGCGACGCCGCTCTTATTGCATCCTTGCAACCTCCAAGTGGGGCCTGACAGGGTGCATCAGCGCTCTGTACTGGGCCCGGCAGGCGCTGGGCTGCAGCAACGCGACAGGCACGGTCCACGGAGAGCTTGACCAGGCATTGACGAGTGCACAAGGCGCTTATGATGAAGAGCATGCATGCGCATCGGGGCGCTCGGCCTCCGAATTGGGCGGGACTCATGCGCTGTGGGGGTGGAGCGTTGCACCCAAGGCCTCTGCCTGGGCTTCTGCATTGCACAATGCGATGGAGTGCACAATGTCTTGAAATGTTTCTGGCACACAACCTGGGCTCTGAGTTTGCTGTTGGGGACGGTGCATGGAGGGACCGGGAAGGCCGGCTCGGAAGCGCGATGGCACTGTGTGTTGTGGGCGCGCGCAGGTTCAGCGAATCAATTACAGAGGCGCTCAAGGGGAAGATCAGGGTCATGACCATCTTCCCGGCCATGGTGGTCACGGAGTTGACCACGTGCGCCGCTGCTGTTGGAATGCAGTCATGTGCAATGCATGCTTGTGCCTAAATGCAGTTGCTGCATGCTGTTGGCCCTCAAGGGTGACTCAGTGTTGCATGCCGTCGGCCCTCGAGGGTGATGCCGTGAGTGGCTGCTCCGCAGGGGCATGCTCAACAGGCTGCACCCGGAGGAAATGATCACGACCCAAGACATCATGCAAGCCGCTTTGCTGCCGTTCTGCATGTCCAGCAAGGCCTGCCCCACGCGGGTAGTTATCCAAAATACCACCAAGGCACGGGCGTAAGCTGGAGGCGAGCGTCGGCCTGGTGTGGGATTGGGCAGCAGTACATGGTGGAACCTCTAACTTACCTGCACAGAAACATCGGAGCAAGGAGGGAATGCTTACTTGAGTCTGAAACATCAGTGCCACTTTTGTTGATGAACGTAGGAGCTTGAGTGCGTTTTGAAGTGCTCTGTAGCCGCCGCTGCCGTTTGGAATCAAATGGCAGACATGATAGGCAGCAAGCTCCCTGCCAACGGTCATGCCAGTAGCGGCAAAGCTTATGCCACGAGAGCCGAAGCACTGGGGTTTCGCACTTGTCCTTGGTGATGCAGACAATGCGCATTGAGTTATGACATGCCGCATCTCAACCTAGACACATCTTGTCAGACTGTGGTCAAGTGACAAAACACAGTGTCAGGGATGCTTTTTACAGTAGTTTCGCTTGTTATGCATGTGCAGGCCCAGAGGTGCCTGCAGCGAACGGCTATGAAAAGGCCTACGCAGCCGGTGAGCAGCGCAGGGCAGGCCTTGACAAGCTGCTGTTCCTCCTGCCGTCTGTGGCAAGCCGCGAGGTGCCTGTTGCTGCTCGACTGCACTGGGCTGGTCATTTCCTCGCTGCCAGTCTCGCTGGTGCTGGCGGCGACCGCCGTGGTGCGCGACTACCTGCGCCTGCAGCGGAGCGGGAGGACCGCGCAGTTCTGACACCGCGTGCTGAGCCCCGTCCTGCGGATATCGTGGCAAGGCACAGCGGTCGTCAGCGGTGAGGGCCGGCAGCACAGCGTGTCGGACAGCCGACCCACGCTATGTCCAGTGCGTGCTGCTTGGCGGCGCTTAAGCACTGACCGCGCAGGGCCATGCAGCAGTAGCATTCCCAACACATGGGATGCGCTGCTGAGTGTAGCATGGGTTGACACTTGATGGCCCTGGTGCCCCATCTGTACATATTGTGCTATGCAAGTGGCTGCCTGCGCGATAAGTACAGCATTAGGCACATCTTTGCACAGCATTTCATCAGTCATGAATTGAGCCACTGCTGCAGAGCGGCAAATGAGATCAATTTCGTGGCTGCCCCAAATCAGCCGGATATGTACAGCACATAACAATCAGCAACCATGCTTTCTGTTGTCCCGGCAAGATGCAGCACCGGCGCCAATGCACACACCACTTGCCTGGTTCAGCGGCAATACATGAAGACCTGCCTCCCACATCATGGCATGGCACTGAGCTGACACAGACAGAAGCACAGGTAGTGACACGCGCCAGCCTAGCTCGTGACCACGCCCTTGCCCTTGCCTCGCCGCGCGTCTGCCTCTGCGATCTGCTCCTCAGTCAACGTCCACAGCCTCTTCGCCAGCTCCTCGTCCTGCGCCTGGGCGCTGGGGTCGAGGACCTGGCAGTCGGACAGGTACGCGCCCGACGCGCCCTCCAGGTCCGGGCTCACTGCCGCTGCGATGCTCGTCGCTGCGCCCTGCAGTGGCGTGCATTTGCTCGTCATGTCTCTCCCTTTCAGCGTCTTGCAAATGCGCCCTGCCAATGTGGCATCGGCACATGCATTGAGCATGCATAGGTCTGTTTTTTTCCCAGCATTTGTGGCTCTGGGCTTACTTCCGCACGCACGGATGCGACCGCAAAGCTTGGCAGATAGTGAGTGGCAGGCACGGTCGCACCGGCACACCCCACCACTGCACGCCTGGAGTGCGGGGCGCCGCGCCTGCTGCGTGGACTTTATCCAGTACGCGCCCAGCCAGCCGAAGAGCCAGCCGGTCCACGTGCCGGCCTGCGTGCCGACGTGGCGCCCCAGCGGCGTCTGGATGACGCCCGGGTGCAGCGAGAACGCCTCCACGTTGCTGCCCGCCAGCCTGCGCGATATGGATTTGGGGGGCTGCTGTTTAACCTATGCAAAGGCCGCCAAGGAGCACCAGTCCCGTTGAGGCTAACAAGCTGCACGACATGGGGCTGCTCTTGAGCCTGTGCAAAGGCTGCCCAACGAGCGTCACTCCCTCTGAAGCCTGCAAGCTGTACTAAGGGCAGGTGCACAACGCCAGGCTTGCGTGTCTGCGGCACCAGTGCCTGTCTCGGCGCGGCCAGCAGGCAAAAGAGACTCATGCACGGCTGAATGTGGTTGGTGGGTGGCCCAGCAGCGCACGCACCGCCGCGCAAGCTCCTTGACGAACAGGATGTTGGCCAGCTTGGACGTGCCGTAGGAGCCGTACGATGTGTACGCCCTGCTTTTATAGTGCTGCGCGCCCGGCCGGCAGCCCGCCCCCTTGGCAGGGCTGCTGATGAATGCTCCCTTGTTGCACATGAGGCGCCTCACACTTGACTACCCATGCTGCTGCAACTGCTTAACACAGAGTGCGACTTAAAACCCAATATTATACCCGAATTGGTGGCAACACCACTGCAACCGCAGGAAGAGCAAGCGCCACTGCGCACCAGGTCGTCGAGCTTCATGTCCTGCAGCTGGTGGCCCATCGACGACACTGCCACCACTCGCGCCGGCGTGCCCTGCGCATGCGCCACATGTTGACAGCTTCTCTGCAACCGCCTTTTACACACATTCCACCTACAAACGCGACACATGTGCACGCCGCCTTGGAGCGGCTTCCTGTGCCATTGATGGGTAGGAATACTTCAGTGATGCTCTTTGTGGAGCTTAAGAGATCAGAAACGGGACCTGCTCCATGTCAACGCACAGAAGACTGAAACTTGATTTGATCCATGTCTAGTAATAACACGGAATTACTATATAGCGCCACGAGAGCCAGTACACAGCATGCAAAACAGTGCTCCCTGCCGCAGAAAGGATACTGTTAGATCGCAGCTGGCAGACTCCGGAAACGCTAGATGCGGGCCTGCGCGGCCGCGAGTGCGCACCAGGGCGCGCATGCGCGGCAGCAGCTCCTGCGTCAGCACAAAGTGCCCAAAGTGGTTGGTGCCGACCTGCATCTCGAAGCCGTCCTTTGTGTACTGCAACGGGCACATCATGATGCCTGCATTCAGGATCTGCGCGCACGGACACATGCATTCATCTCAGCGGGTACTGTGGTCTCGATCTGATAAGTGAGGGACAGCGTGTGCCAGCTCACACAAGATGCTGCGTGAAACAGGCCACCACAGCTAGGTGGTTCAGACGTAGCACCACCTAAAAACCCACCTGTTAAGCTTAGCAGCGCACTGGCTTCACCAGGGCCTGACCCCGCAGCGCTCACCAGCAGGTCCGGCCCGCGCTCGGTGGCCTGGAAGGCCTGGGCGAGCGCGCGCACTGAGGCCAGGTCCGCGAGGTCCACTTGCATCACCGTGATGGCGCCCTGCACGCCGCACACCCAGCGTTAGGGGTAGGGTTAGGCTTAGGGCAGCACACCCAGCTCAGCCTACAATCAGTTCGGGCCGAGTATCGCTTCACGCGCCGGTGCTCAAGCTCGCTGGCAAGCTTTGCAACGTTGTCAGTCTGTCGCGCACACTGCAGGCAGGGGTGCGGGCAAGGCTGCCAGGAAGACCAACACCTGCTTACTTACTCGCAGGGTGCAACACACCCCGTGCGCTCAAGCAGCTTCAACAGCCACCGAGTGTGTGCCTTTTGTAAGAACAACCAACAACCGACCGTGCTTGCTGCAGGCAAGCACGCCCCTGCGGCTCAGCGTTCGCCCAGCAGAGCCCGGCACTCTGTGCTACCCGGCGCTGTGCGGCCGGGCCATACCTTGACGCGCGGGTCCTTGCGCAGGTCCGCCGCCACAGCCTCGCCCGCCTCCAGGGAGCGGCTGGTGAACACGACGCGCGCGCCCGCCACCGCCAGGGCGCGGACGGTCTCTGTACCGATACCAGAGTTGCCTGCGCCGGCACGCCTGTTAACTGCTGACTGCAAGCGTGTTCTGCCAGGTGCGCATAGCTGATCTCTGTCCAGGGGCGCCACTCGCTTGTACTCTACCCGCCAAGGAGCTTCAGCTGTGGTTCCCCACAGCATTCACCACAGGTAGGCGAGCATCATGCCCATCCTTTATACACAGTCGTCCATAGCTTCACAACTGCCTCTTTGCACACCTGGGCTCTATGTACATGACACGACTATGGCCAAGAGTGTTCGCACATCTGCATATGGGCTACCCTTGCGGTGCAGTGGCAGACTCAGCAAGGCTGGCCACTGCAGCGGCAGCTACAGAACGCTCTGAAGGCTGCACCTCCGGTTACAAGTGCAGTCTTGCCAGTCAGGTCGGCGCCGCGCAGCGCTTCAATTGCTGTGCTGTACCAGTTCAACCGCTCCGTCATTGTATGTTGCAGTGGTTGTGGCGCCTGCTGGTGAAGCCAACCAGGTGTGTGACTTGCTAGACAGGTATCAGGCAAAACGAGATGATGACGATGCTTACAGCCTCGGCGCGAACTATAGCCAAGCAGAGTTCAACTCATAACCCTGCGGGGCCAGGTTTGATGGGTGGTAACGCCGCTCTTTGTGCATGTCTGCAACATGCTCAATAGCGCTGGATGTGCTCTTGCATGCCGAGCTACTGTTGAACTGGTGTGCAGTGCGTAGCGGCCTGGGCGGCCGTGCATACAGGGCTGCGCCCAATCACAGCCGCACTTTGCTGATACATGGACATTTCATCCATGCACGTCCCGATGCAGCCTCCTGTACGTCTCCACAACATCCACTGTCACTAATGCCTGCCATTCTCTAATACACTGGCTGTTCGGGCAGGGAACTCGCGCGTGGTGCCCTGCACTGCTGCTGCACATGCATTCTGGCGCTTGCACGAACACCACTACTTGTGAGGCAAGGGTGGGGTCATCCGGGCGTCGAGCGCCCGTGCACAGCGTCTTCGCACCGCCCTCGTCTGGGTTATGCAGCTGTAGGATCAGTGCATGAGCGACAGGACCTCTAGCGCCTCTTCCGGCAGCTGTAGGCTGGCGGCGCCAGCAAGCCCCGGCCCAGGACTCGGCGCACGCGCAGCGCCAGCCAGTGCCGGCTCCAGCACTGCACTCCGCTCCGCGCTGCCACGCCCATGCGCGCACGCTCCGTCGCTGTCCGGTGCGGGGCGCGCAGTGCGCGCCTCAGCGCACCCTCCCCCAACTGCATCCGCAGCTGCAGGCGGTTGGCCACTGGCGCTTGCGAGGTGCACGTTGCTGCAGCGGGCGTGCGCGTGCGGCTGCCGTGCTGCGACGCTACCCTGGTCGTCCGCCGCAGCGGCAGGCCAAAGTTGTCTGTTGCTGTTGTCCAGCGGCGCGAGCTCAGAACTTAGGGTACAGGGTATAACCCTATCAGGAGTGGCTGCGCTGCGCCGCCACATGGCCGCCATGCGGAAGTCCTCGCCCGTGTCCCAGCCGTGGTCGCTCTCGCAGCCGCGCTGTCGCGCGCAGCGCACGCTGTCTGCCGGTATTGGGATACGTGAGCGGCGCACACAGGCACAAGATCTGACGACGGAGCAAACTTGCATTGTGCGTCACGCATGTCCTTCGTATCTCATCGTTTCGAGTACGTGATACCTCTTTAACAGCCCTAATCCCGTGCGTGCGCGTGCAGCGGACTGCGCGCCAAGACCCCGGCAGAACCTGTTGCGACGCCTTCAGGAGCGCCAGCCCGCTGCTGGTCAGGCGCGGCGGCGGGGCGAGGCTCTTGCGGGCGGCCCTCAGCTCGGCATGCGCCTTGCGAGCGGCCTGCATCCGGCAACAGCACATGTCAATGCCATGTATCGCACGTGGCCGACGTCTTTTATGCGATTATGGCTCTCGTGCAGCACCAATGTTGGCGCTGCATTGACACACGCACACCCTTTTGAAGAATGCCGCGCATGTGCACTGAGAGCCCAGGATGCCAGCGAGAAGCACAGGCGGGTGAATTGCTGGGCATGCTGCAGCAAGGCACGCACGCGAGAGGCAAAGCGCTGGAAGCAGACGGGGATGATCATGCAGACACCGAGGCTGGGCAGCGTGTAGACCAGCAGAATGATGACGTTTTGCTGCAGCTGCGCCGCAAGCGCACTCCCTGTCATCTCAGTTACACATGGGTCCAACACACCCGTTTAACAGGTTGAGGCTGTGCAACGACGCGCCTTGTGGTGGCATAAACAAGCGTTCATGCATGTAATGGCACGATAGCATGGTCAAGTCAATATGCATGTGTGACATTGGACACAGACACAGACACGGAGTGCGGCGCCGCGCACCCTGAGAATGGTCAGCACGCGCGCAGCCGTGGCATCATCGATGACAAAGGTGTTGCGGACCCAGTGCGAGGGCACCCACATGCCGCCGGCGGCGCCAGCAGCCGGCGCCACCCACACGTCTGGAAAGAGCACGTCGCTGGCGCGCAGGAGGTGGTTCACCTGGTAGCCCTGGGCGGCCTGCCGCCGCGCATGCCCGCCCTGTGGCGAGCCGCCCAGTTGCCGAGCGCCGCGCAGCGCATCTAATGCAACAGCTCCAGCATCCGCAGCTCGAGCCGCTCAAGCAGCGTGGGTGCGTGCATGCGTGCCTGGATGGTGAAGCCGGCGGAGGGCTCCACAGCGGAGAAGCTCTCGTGCAGCGCCGGGTCGGCGGCGAAGGCGCAGCCCGTGCTCAGGGCGACAGCAGGGTCCGCCTGCAACCGGTGTGACACTTGCGAAACACCTTGGGAGTCCGCGTATGCAGGCAACAACTGTTCTGCAGGGGCATAAGCCGAAGAACTGGGCTACAGGCACATGCAGATGGCCGGGTTCTGCTCCACGCATGCATTGCACAGCAGATCACACATGCAGACTCCGTGCTCAACTCTGAGCAGTGGGAACATGTAAGCGTGCGCCGAGGGCGCGCGCCTGGTAAAAGTGCGGCAGGGTGATCAGGCTGGGGCTCCTGTACGTGAGCGTCTCATTCCAGGCGCCGGCCAGCATGTCCGGGTACGCGCAGCGCGCGTACGCGGCCTGGCGGGCGTCGGTGCGGGCGGCGTCGGAACTCGCGCTGGCGTTTGCGGGGCACGCTGCCAGGGCCGCCGGCGCCATGCCAAACACGAGCGTGCGGATGCCCTTCACCATGAGGTCCCTCCCTGGCAGTACCAAAACACACTGTCTCATGCACATTAGCAGGGGAGAGCGTGTAAAAGTTTGCAGGCTCTGCGCTCACACCCCCTGCTGCCACGAGCAGCGGTTGCAATGGGTTGTGCGCATCCAAATGCAAGCGTGCACAGGCAGGCACTGGATCCTGCACTCGCTCCTCCTTCAACAAAAACCATGCTAGTACGACAGATTATGACTTTATTACTTGCAAGGGCATGTGTTTAGGAATGCATGTTTGATTACCCATTTGGGGAGGCTTAGGTGACGCCCACGTTCATCAAGCTGAACACACTAATGGCATGTACACACTGCTAGGATGCAGCAAGGACTGACCGGCGTAGGCCACAGTCACCGTGCGCCCGAGCGTGGCATCAAAGGCGCAGCGCGTGTCCGTGCGCTTCAGGCCGAGCCCGAATTGCTGCCCTCCAAATGTGCCCAGCGCTTTGCCCGGCGGGTACGGCGGCAGCACAACTGCGCTTTGGTACGCCAGTACCTGCGGGTGGCAGTAAAATGCAACCCAGGCATATATTGCACTAGCATTGCCATCCAGCAATTGACAGTACATCCAGCACGTTACGCACTGCAAGCTGTACCCATGTCGATTTTCTGCAACATATTGACATGTGGCAAAAAAAGCAACATTAATACTCTGCTACACTTGGACAGTAGAAAAGATGTACAACGCGCGGAGCTGCACGTCGGTCGGCTGCGTGTGGAAGCGCTTGCCGGTGGACATGTTGACAGCAAAGATGAGCGGGTGGTCCTCTGGCGACAGCTCGTCGACGCTCCTGTCAAGGACCTGCACCGTGCGCAGATGACATGGCCCATGGCACTGTGTCAGCATCGGCAGACTGGATGCATCCGATGCCATGCGCTTGCTTGATGCAGGTTTCTGAGCATGAAACAAATCAGCAGGCCGGTGGGGTAGTCAGCAGGTCGAGGGCTGCATGCGCGCATGATGCGTGCATCCCCACCAGCGCCAAAGATTCCACCACCTGGAGTGCAGCAATGTCCCTGGAAGGACCACAGTCGGACACCTGTGTCCACCCACAGCCACCTGCCCTCGGTCGCAGCACTCCGCATTGGCCCATGACAAGGCGGTGCCTGCATGGGCGCGTCGAACGTTGGCCAGCCCATGCCCAACGCCACTCTGCCTGCTGGCGCCGCGCCGACCCTGCCAAACGCGCTGCCGCCCAGCAGCGGGTCCACCCACCCTGCGCGGCAACGCCCCCGCTGAAACAGGTGTTTAGGACTCGGTCTCAGCATTGCATGCTCTGGCTCATGGGCACTCGCGGCTGTCAAGGGCACGGCCGACATCCTCGGCCCAGATCATGCGGGGGAGCGAATCAGCCGCATGAGCTCACGTGAGCTCAGGTGGGAACAAGTGAAAAGGGCAACAAGCTTCTCGCACCATAGAGCCAGTCGCTGATGTTGCGCGCGGCCAGCGGGCCGCCCGCGCCGGCCGACAGCGCCGGCCCGCCCAGCGCGCCGGCCTGCAGCAGCCGCGCCAGGTACGCGCGTACCCCCGCCGCCTGGCTCGCCGTCAGGCTGTAGCCGGCGCCGGCCACGTTCGCGCCAGCCGGCGACCGCAGCAGGCTGCCCATGGCTGCGGCGGCGGCAGCCCTGCGCAACCACCCGTACAGGTATGCTCGCATGCATCGTGTGGGTATACCTGGGCATACGCCATGGACAGAATCACAGTGCACAGCTGCCAACTGAGCTGCCAACCTGTGCGATTGCAGCACACATGCAAGGGATGCTGATGTAACATGGGTGATGTAGTTTTAGGGCGAGGTCACTTGTCCGCACAGACTTCGCATGAATCCGACCCGCACTACCGGCAGGCACTGGCCAATGGCGTACGTGGCATTTGCCGCCGTGCCAGGGCGCGCGAGCGCGGCCAGCAGCGCGCGTGCGGTGCTGTCATCCAGGACCGCGCCGGCCGCAGGACCTGGCCCGGGGCCCAGCCCTGGGGCCCCACCGCTGCACAGCTCCAGGCCCGTCGCGGCGGGCAGCACGTCGCATGCGCCCCACTGCTGCGCGGCCGCCGCCGCGGCAGCGTCGCCTGTGTACGAGCCGTTCTGCTGCGCGCGGCGCGCAATTGGACAGCCTGGCAGAGCTCTGCCAGACCACCAGTGCCCATGCAGCTCTCCTTCTTGTGTGGTCTGCACGTTAGCATGATCAGGTAAACTGCCAGGGCTGGCCAGGGGCCGGACCTGCAAGACAAGGCGCTCGAGCTCCGCCTCCGCTTGCGCCAGCAGCGCCGGCAGCAGCGCGGCGGCGAGCGGCACCTCAGAGCCGCCGCCGGGCGCCAGCGCTGCCAGGTACGCCCTGCCGCGCCGCGGCTGCATGCATTAGGCGCATGTGTCCCGCTTGCGTGGAGGCCATGCGGAGTGCGTGTCCTCCAGCAGCCGTGCACCCAGAAAACGAGTGAACGCTCGGTGAGATGACGCATTAAGCGCAAGGTATGAAAGAAATGTTTGTTAGTCACGTATGAACTGCAGCTGACCAGCAGAGATACTGGACTGGACTGTGCGCACTTGCGTTCTTTATTGATCAGAAACAGTCGATGCGCTCAGTACGTTCACCATGCAGCCAGGACGGATGCACGCACCAGTCAGCACCAGATGAATAAGCCAGGGAGTACTCTGCGCAGCCTTCTCCCACCGGTGCCCTCGCTGTGCCTGGGCTCATGCACATGCGCCCGCGGTCTCGAGCGCCGCTCGGGCGAGCGCACCGGTTTATGCCGACGTGGGTATCCGCGAGCGAGCAGCCCGCGCAGCTGCTGCCGGGCGCCCACGTCTGGAAGTAATGGAACGTGTAGCGCACGCTGTCCAGCCCCGCGTCGAACGCCGCCTGGTACCGGTACTCCCGGAGCTGCAAGGAGTGGCACCACCATGTCGCCATGCAGAGCGCTTGCTTTTTGAGTCTCGTAAAACGTGTACTTTGAGTTTTATGAGTTTCGTTGAAGAAGAGGGTTGGCAGGCCTGGAGCTGCAAGCACCGGCAACACCATGTCGCCATGTGGAATTGTTGCTTTACGCGTGTGAGATTTCGTGAATGCAAGGTTGGCAGGCATGGGGTCTGATGTGCACGGCCCTCACTGCGCAACCATTCCGGCGCCGATCTGAGGCCCTGCTTTGCACAAGCCCTGCCCCAGGCAGCGTCCGTGCTCGTTATCCGTGCCTCATTCGGGAGCTGAGAGCGGTGCTCGGGCGCACCTGGAAGCTGTAGGGGCCGATCTCGCTGTATGCCGGGGCCTCCTGTCCGTCCAGCCACTGCGTGCGCAGCTTGTCCATGGCACACAAGTTGTGCCAGACTTGGCTGCAGACTGGCTGGTGGTGTCAGCGCGCTCGCCATGGATCAGGCCTCTGGAAGGCTGTCTCAGCCGCCCGAGCTGGCCGACGGTGCTGAGCTGCACGCGTGTGCAGTTGTGGGCTTTCAGGCAGTGCTGCATGGTGTGTCAGTATACATACCCTTACGGTATGGTAGGCAACCAATGAGGTCCGCATGCTTCAGCGGAAGCGCGTATCCGCATGCGGCGCCTGCTCCGCGCTGGCAGCACTCAACACACCATATCAAAGATTTCCTGAGGCACGGGCGCGGGCAGGCGGCCGCGCGCTTGCGAGGCCACCCGGCGCCGGATTCTGGGCGCGCCTGCAGCGCGTTGGTGACGTTCCAGAAGTAGTAATCGACCGCGGAGGCGCCCGGGCAGACCGCGGCACCGCCGCCGTCGAAGCACGCGCTTGCGGGCGTGATCACGGTGGACACCTCGAGCAGCAGCTTGATCCAGGGGTTGATGAGGCACAGCGCCAGCAGCGGCGCGGCCACCGGCAGCAGCACGCCGACGCCCACGCAGCTGGCCGCGCAGTAGCGCCGCAGCTGCCCGGCCGCGCCGGGGTTGGGGTTGAAGTACGTTTGCACCACGGCGTTGGGCGCCATCAGCACCCGCCCGCTGCGCCAGGTGTGTACCCTTACGCGTCCGCATGGTATAGGCTACTAATTCTCACTGAGCGCGCTCAACAGGGCGCACGGCAGGCAGCGGCGTGAGCGTGCCTGGACAGCAAAATGCCCACGGCGTCACACGTCCTATCCAGGAATGCTCAGCTTGCCAGAAGCACTGAGTATTTTTTAGGTTTGCGGTGCTAGTCAAGCTCCATCAGAGCGCCTTCGTCTTGGCTGCGTCCTCTTTCGAGCGGAAATATGGCACACGTGGCGCAAGGCGTGCGCAGGCCCACTTCGGCTCGCAGCAGAGCACAGTCCGGGCTAAGACATGGAGGCTGAGTAGCTAGACGCGTGTGACGTGAACATCAGCCAAGGCCCCAGGCAGAGCCTGATCTTCGCACACAGCTGATGAGCGATCTGAACAGACACCTGTCACCTGCTGTGTTGGAAAACAGCTAAGATAAGCTCTGGAGTGTGTGGAAAGGACTGCGCTCCTATACTGCGGCAAGCAGTCGTCTGCTTAGTACAGGATCCCAGGCAGCGCCGTCTGATACTGCGCATATGTCCTGCCATCAGGGTCAGTGCATTTGCTTTCCTTCTCCAACACCTGCAGCACTTTTCTCACGTTACAGACGCTCAAGCAGATCGCACCTACTTGCCTCAGCTTCGTATTCGAGTCCGCGTGTGCGTGTGTGCGCGCGTGAGCGCTCCAGTGTTTGCTGCCAAGCCGCGAGCCACCCCGCCCATTGTCCCGTCAGACAGCGCTTGACTTGGCACAGGGCACGCCGCCGGGCCGCAGCCCCGGGGCTGCGCAGTGGGCAGGATGGCCACGCTCGCAGACACATTCCTGGCGGACTTGGAGGACCTGTCTGACGCCAGCGAGCGCGAGGAGGAGCCGGCGCGCGAGAATGCCGCCGACCACGAGGTGGGCGCGCAAGCGCCTGCACTCCTCCCCGTGCGAGGAACTATATAGCAAAGGATTGTGCGGAGCTGATGTCACGTCAACTATAGAAGAGTAAGCATGCCTGGATGCTTGCAGAGGAAGGTGTCCAACTTCTGCTTGCAGAGTAAGTGTCCAACTTGCACACGTCTTTGCAAGCGCTTGTGCTGCGCTGCTCTGCCCGCTGTGACTGCGCTCTGTCCTAGGCGTAAATTTTTCCAAGTGTTGAGCAAGCGCGCGTGCCAGACAGTCTGCCATGCGTATGGAGCGGCAGGTGCTCAGCTTGCCGCGCCCCACGCAGATGGCGGACGAGGCTGGGGTGCCCAGCTTCGACTCGCTGGATGCGGTGGCGACCCTGCAGCGGAGCGAGCGGTATCAGACTGTTATGAAGGCGCGGCCCGGGTGGCTGCTTTGCACATGCGCCTCCTCTCGCTTCGCGTTGAGGTTTGGTGCCACTTAGCACCGCTGCTTGGGCGCAAGCGCAGCAGCTATGTTGGTTCGCGTTTGCTAGTGTGTCCGTCCAACGAGCGCGCCAGTGTGGGAAGGCCCTCGAGGGCGGCCCCGAGCTTGTCTACGCGTGCACTGGCTGTGTGTCAGCAGCGCCCTTGTGAGTATGCGCGCTGCTCGCGCGCCGCGCTGCCGAGCACGCGCGCGACGCGCGCGCCGCGCGCGCGCAGAGGGTGCACGCGTCGCTGGGCGAGGGCCCCGAGGCGGACGGCGTGGGCCGCGCCTGGGCGGGCCCGAGCGACGAGGACCCCGCCTACCGCCTGCTCGTGGACTGCAACCAGCTGGCCGTGCGCAACCCTAACCCTAACTGTTGCTGACCGTCACGTCCCACCAGCAACGCAGGGCCTCTCAGCATTGGTGAGCTGAAGACGTGTGGTAGCAGCTGGCCGAGGCGCAACTCTCTGCCACCCACCAGCAATGCAGCATGTGCCTCTTGTGCAGCCGCTTCCACCCAGGCTTGCTTAACATGGACTGCAACCAGCTGGCCGTGCGCGCGTCTGCCCGACCGCCTCGGCCCGCCAGCAGCTGCAGGGCCTCTCAGCACTGGTTATTCGAAGCCGTGTGACAGCAGGCCGCCTCCTGAGGCGCTCTCGCACAGCTTGCGCCCCTTCTTTCCACTCCCCAGCAGCACAGAGCCTCTCGGCGTCGCTCAAAATGCAGAGCCAGTGGACGTCACTAGCATTACTCAAATCGTGTGGCGGCAGCTGGCCGAGACGCGCTCTCTGCATTCGCGTAGCCACTTCCATGCAGGCCTGCCCAGCATTGTCGCCCCGCGCCCGACGCGCCGGTTGGCCGCCCCGCCGCGCCAGGTGGACATCGACGCCGAGATCGCGCTCGTGCACGGCCTCGCGCGCGACGCCTACCGGCCCAAGTTCCCCGAGCTGGAGAGCCTGGTGCACCACGCGGTGGACTACGCGCGCGTGCTGGCCGCGATCGGCAACGAGATGGACCTCACGCTCGTGGACCTGGAGCACGTGCTGCCGCAGGCGACGATCATGGTCGTGTCGGTGACCGCGTCGACGACGTCCGGCAAGCCGCTGCCGCCCGACGCGCTCGCCAAGGCGCGCGCCGCGGGCGCTGCAATTTTTCTTGATAGTAAACCTGTTTGTAGGTCTGTTGAGGTGTGAAATGCTGTTGTAAGGAGCAAAGGGGGAGGTTGCTGCTTCAATGTGCTTCATCAGTGAGTTTGTGCGCCCGCGGAGCATGTTGTCTGGGCGCTGGGGTACACCGCTCCAGCCGTGCTGGCTATCGAGTCGTGTCCCGCAGTCAGCCGCATGATTCTGCAGACTTGGCCACCCCTGGTGCTGGCAGCACCCGATGCCACAAGCTGCAGTGGCCGTTCAAGGTGGTCTGCAAGGGGGCCGCCGCCGGCAGGGCGCCGCATCCCTGTGGCGGAATGCGCCTGCCACCCTACGGCAGACCTCAGCCTCTCTGCCGCCTTCCAGGCAGGTGGCAGCGAAGACGGCGCTTGCGCTGGGCGCAAGAGACAGGGCTACACTACCCTATCCCTTCCTCTGAACCTGGCGCCCTGATTGTAGGTCATGGCGGCGGCGGACATGGTGCTCGCGCTGGACGCGGACAAGGCGGCCATTCTGAAGCTGGTGCAGCTGCGCATGCACCGCATTGCGCCCAACCTCTCCAGCGCCGTGGGCACCGAGATCGCCGCGCGGCTCATGGGCGTCGCCGGCGGGCTTTCGCAGCTGTCGCGCATGCCCGCGTGCAACGTGCAGGCGCGCTCCCGGCGCGGCCGTCGGGGTTGGCGCACGCCCCCGGAGAGTGCCCAGGCTGCGAGACACCGGCCGGTTTGTAATAGCATGCCCTGAATGCCTATGCGCGGGTGTCGCCTGCAGCTTGGACTCTGCGCACGTGCCGTCTTCCCGCAGTCAGGCAGCCTCGTTTGCACGTGCTGCGCCCGCCGTCATGGGCCAGCGCGGGTGCCGGGCGCGAAGGAGGCGACACGGGCGGGCCGCTCGCCGGGCTTTTCGGCGCCGTGCCGGAGCTGCGCGTGCCCCGCTGCAGCGCCGTCGCAGGCAATTTCCAAGTGTGCCCGCGCAGGTGCTGGGCGCAAAAGAAACCCTAAGTGTGACCCAAAATGCAGGTGCTGGGCGTGCAGCAAATCCTAACTTTGGGCCCAATGCGCAGGTGCTGGGCGCGAAGAAACTGCCAAAGGTGGCCCGACGCGCAGGTGCTGGGCGCGAAGAAAGTCACAAATGCTTTGCCAAGTGTGGCCCGCCGCGCAGGTGCTGGGTGCAAAGAAAAATGGCTGGCCCAATGCGCAGGTTCTGAACATGTAGAAAACCCTAAGTTTGGCCCGCCGCGCAGGTGCTGGGCGCGAAGAAGAAGGCGCTGGCGGGCTTCTCGGCGGCCAGCACGCAGCCGCACCAGGGCTTTGTGTCCGGTTGCGACGTGGTGCTGGGCACGCCGCCGGCGCTGCGGCCGCGCGCCGTGCGCCTGGTCGCCGGCAAGTGCGCGCTGCTGGCGCGCGTGGACGCGTATGCGCAGGACCCCAGCGGCGCCGCCGGCGCGGCCATGAAGGCGCGGCGCTGCCCGCCGTGCGTCTCATTGCAAGAAATTGAACAAAAGGTTGTTTTGCCGCGGCGTGCATGTTTGCCAGCGAGTCTGTCGGCAGCGTCACGCCGGCCTGAAAGCCGTGACACAGTGACTCCATGAGCACTTTCATGTCCGGGGGCGGCTATATATCGCACAAGCTGCTGCAGTCGTGCAGCATCGGGAGGCCTGATATTGCTGGGCCACTGGGACGTGCGCCTATGTGGCCCTGGTGACCTGGACGTGGGCGGGACGCCGGCGCGCAGGAGGAGATGCAGAAGAAGATCGAGAAGTGGCAGGAGCCGCCGCCAGCGAAGCAGATCAAGGTGCTGCCGGCGCCGGACGCCGAGATCAAGAAGCGCCGCGGCGGCCGCCGCGCGCGCAAGTACAAGGAGCGCTACGGGCTCACCGACACCAAGAAGGCGCGGCGCCCCGCCCCGGCCCCGACCATGGCCCGATTTGCACAGCGCAGGCTGTGCCGTGAGCCCAGGGGCAGCGCCGCGAGGCCAAGCACTGTCTGGGTGCACGGGCGCTGCTCCCTCAGCACTTGGCCGCCCCGTTTTACGCCGCGAGCTCAGCTTCACGCGCAGGCAGCCAATCATGGTGCGCTGCTCCTGCTTGGGGGCTGCTCCCGCTGCGGCGCTTGCGCGCGGCAGTCTGACGCCTCGAGCTCAGGGTAGGTACCCTAGCCCCGTGCGCAGGCAGCCAACCGCATGAATTTCAACCAGTCGGAGGAGGAGTGCATCGACGGCGACGTCGTGATTGACCTGGGCGTGCTGGGCACGGAAGGCTCAGGCCAATATTGCCCTACCCTAACCCTACCCCGCACGCGCAGGCGGCCAACCGCGTCAACTTCAACCAGCCGGAGGAGGAGTTCATCGACGGCGACGACG
>JAABUY010002595.1_pt1 | contig 21238 bp, 27 predicted proteins | sample 5560271 | NCBI WGS metagenome assembly JAABUY01 (sample SAMN10711886, study PRJNA513374) | rock metagenome | isolation source: Antarctica rocks | place: Antarctica: Victoria Land, University Valley | reverse complement strand
TGTCTGACCCATCTCGACATAAAGGACGTCCTTCACCCCGAGGCAGAAAACATCGACCAGAAAATAGGCGCAGCCAAGTAAGCCCGACGGCAGCGTGCGCGCCACGATGACGTTGCCGATACCGATCTCGAACAGGGTCGACGACATTATGCATCGGACTATCGAACCCTGTGTCGCCACCCGGATGCGGCCAACCAAACTGGTCGATGACGCTTCAAGCATCTTCTTCCCGGCAACGATCGCCTTGCGTCGGGCAGCCTTTGCCACCAATTTGCGCTGCCGTTGGGCGGCATCTACCATAGCCAAGCTCCTTCCGTTTTCGGCGCCAACGAATTGGACCATCCCCTGAAAACGTAATCGCCTCTGCCCGCTCGGGAAAGGTGGCGGGCGCCTGCTTGCAATCCGTCTGAGATATCGTTGCCTGTAGGAGCCGGAAGGCCTCCACTCCTCATTGTCACGGATTGTGAGCACAAGCCGTCGATGGCGAGCACGACGTGATGACGGCGAGCACAGTGGCAGATAATGTGAGCAGACCCGCCGCCCCATTGTCATTTAATCTGAGCAAGAATCCGCTCCGTTTGCGAGCACGAGCAGCGATGGTTGCAAGCGCCTACATCTAGCGGCCCTTGCCAGGACGCAACGGCACCACCGGGCACGGCGCCACAGATGGCGGCTGCCAGCCGGCGATGGTCCGGGCGCAGGCCCGCGCCTTCGCGTGGTCGGTGATCCCCGGGAATCGCTGCCGCAGCTCAATGATGGCCGACAGTTCGCCCTCCTCGTGGAAGGCGGTGCGAATCGCGGCGGCATCGGCTTCGGTCACCATGAACATCGCCGAAGCATGGGGCACGCGCCCTGTCGCCGGCAAGCACAACTGTGGACGGAGCCTGCGCCGTCGCGCTGCCTGGTCCGCCTTCCGCCACGCGGGAGCGACCGGCCATGAGGCGGCCTGATTGTCCGCCTTTTGCAACATCCTTGGAAAGTATTCGCCCGCCTTGGCCTGCCTCGCGCGGGGCGCTTCTACTGCCCTCGGCCCAGTCCCCGCGCCGGCCCGGCCCCACCCGCCCCTGGCGACTGCCCCGCTACTCTGCTTCCACTCTCCCCGATTTTCCATAATTTGATATTATCGGCCTGAGCGGTGTAGGTCACCGATTGAGATGTCGCTCGGTTTGCCAGTGAAAATGTTCCGGTTGACACCCTATCGTGAATAGTTAAATATAATTAATATGTTCAACTTTGTGCCATCCCCTCAGCATTTAATGGTGTTCAATTATGATTGATAATCCTGTAAGACCCCGTTTTAAAAGTCATGAAGCGGGTAGCCGTTTGCGGTTTGGGTGAGCGACGCGATGGAGCATGAGGCGGATCATGGCGAGGGTGACCATGGTTTCGGAGACCTCGGGCAGGTGCTCGTAATCCTTGGATAAGCGCCGCCACCGACCGAGCCAGCCGAATGTCCGTTCGACGACCCACCTGCGAGGCAGGACGACAAAGCCCTTGGTGCCTGGGATACGGCCGACGATGATCAGCGTGATGCCGAGCAGGAAACAGGCGAGCAGCGCAGCCACGCGGTTATAGATGCTGTCGGCGAACACGGTCTGGAGCCAGCAGTAGAGCGGCTTGATGCGCCTGAGCAGGTCGCCTGCGCCGTCGGCGTCCTGGACGGAGGCGACATGCACGAACACGCCGAGCAGCAGCCCTTGCGTGTCCACCGCGATGTGGCGCTTGCGCCCATTGATCTTCTTGGCAGCGTCGTAGCCGCGCGGTCCCCCGCTTTCCGTGGTTTTCACACTTTGTGTGTCAATGATGGCAGCCGTCGGGCTGGGCTCGCGCCCCGCACCCTCGCGCAGTGTCGTCACGAGATGATGGCGCATGCTCTCCCACGTGCCCGCGCTGAGAAAGCTCCGCATGGTGCCATACACGGTGGGCCAGGGCGGGAACGCGGGGGCGGCGGCAGGTGCCGCCACTGACAGCCGGTGCGCACAAGGTAGAACAGCCCGTCCAGCAAGCGTCGCAGGTCGGTCGTGCGCGGGCGGCCTCCGGGTTTGGCGGGCGGGATGAGCGGCTCCAGCACGCGGAACTGCTCATCACTCATGGCCTGGCCAGACCCATAGTCCCCGACCAGCACGCGATCCTCAGGCGTCCACATAGCGATCTCCAAGCAGGAAGCCTCCTGGAACGTCGCAAACTCGGCCCCGGTCAGCCCGTCACGTCAGTCTCACCGATCTTTCAAAACGGGGTCTTATATCCCTATAGCCCAGGTGTGATGGGACATTTCTCGAGCATCTGTATGGTGCAGAATTCTTGATTTGTGCACCGACGAGCTATCTCGCTAGTCGCTGTTTCATTTCGTTTTGCACCTCATCCCGGCTTGCGCGCACCTCTCTGACCCACTCAGGTGGCCAGATGGACATAGTGACCATCAGGCACGTATCGAATGCCGCCACTGCTTCCTCCAACCGCGCCGTGCCGCTCTCACGCCTCCCAAGCGTCGTAAGCACGTGGCCGAGGTTGTTCTGCGTCGTCGCCCAGTCGGGCGGCATGCGCTCGCGCGTGTATTCACCCAGTGCCGCACGGTAGGCCGCCACTGCTTCCTCCAACCGCGCCGTGCCGCTCTCGCGCTCGCCAAGCGTCGCAAGCGCAATGCCGAGGTCGTTCTGCGTCGCCGCCCAGTAGAGCGGCACCCGATCGCGCGTGCGTTCTTCCGGCGCTGCCCGGTAGGCCGCCACCGCCTCCTCCAGCCGCGCCGTGCCGCTCTCGCGCTCGCCGAGCGTCGCAAGCGCAATGCCGAGGTTGTTCTGCGTCCTCGCCCAGTCGGGCGGCACCCGATCGCGCGTGCGTTCCGTCTTCACCCTTCCCGAACCGATCGCCGCCATCGCCCTGCAGAACAAACGCGTCGTCTACGACATCCTGTTCCGCAGCACGGCCGCGACCTTGCGCACCATCGCGGCGGACCCGCGTTACCTCGGCGCCGAGATCGGCTTCGTCGCGGTGCTGCACACCTGGGGCCAGACCCTGCAGCACCATCCCCACCTGCACTGCATCGTCCCCGGTGGCGGCCTGGCGCCCGACGGCCAGCGCTGGGTGGCCTGCCGGCCCGGCTTCTTCCTGCCAGTCTGCGTGCTGTCCAGCCTATTCCGCCGTTTGTTCCTTGAGGCTCTCGACCAAGCCTTCCGGGCCGGTGAGCTGGTCTTCCGCGGATCCCTCGTCGACCTCAACGAAGCCGGACGCTTTGCCGAGCAACTGCAGACGGCGCGCGGCATCGACTGGGTCGTCTATGCCAAGCCGCCCTTCGGCGGGCCAGAGCAGGTGCTCGACTACCTCGGCCGCTACACCCACCGCGTCGCCATCGCCAACTCCCGCCTGACCCAGATCGGGGACAGCACCGTCTCCTTCGGCTGGAAGGACTACCGGCACCACGACCGCCGCAAGGTCATGACCCTCGACGCGCACGAGTTCATCCGACGCTTCCTGCTGCATGTCCTGCCTGAAGGCTTCCAGCGCATCCGCCACTATGGGCTGCTCGGCAACCGCGGCCGCCAGGCCAAGCTGGCCCGCTGCCGCCAACTCCTCGACGCCCCGCCGCCCCCACCGCCGGTGCTTGCCCTGCTGGCCGACCCGCACGACCGCTACCAAACCCTGACCGGGCGCTCGCTCCATGTCTGCCCAGCCTGCTCGGCGGGAACCATGCGGCGCGTCGAGATCCTGCCCGCCATGGTCGGCCGCAGGCCCCGTCCCGTTTGGGTCAACACGTCATGATGCCGCACCTCAGCCGCCGACCGTCATTGTCCGACGCACGCTGGCACACCCCCGGCTTGCCCGGCGTGCTGGACTCGCGGCGATCAGGTCATCCTATACGCTGGTACGGGCACCCCAGATCGGCGCCATGCCTGGTTCCACCGCTGCCAACATCCCACAGTACTCGCCACTGCCTGACGCAGCCATGCCAGAAACGCCGCACCAGCTCATCTGCGGCCGACTTGGGGCAGCGACGCTGAAGCGATCCCCATAGTCCGCGCAGGTGGCCCGCGGCTCAGTTCAAAGCGCTTCTTTACGCCATCCCAGCAAGGCCTGCGCCGCGGACGGCAGCCGCAGCGCCAGGGATGGCGTAAAGAACGTTATCCATTGTACGCCATGATTGCACGCAGCAAACCAGCAGTTCAGACTGATGGCAGAACGGAATCAGCCCTTTTCACTCGAAATCGGCAGGATCTCACCCGTGTTCTCGTTTCTTACCGTACGTTTTCGCAGCGATGGGCCTTCTGACCCTAAACCAAGCAGCACAGCAGACCACAAAAGCTACCAGGGCGGGATCACGTCCCGGTCAACGGTCAGGGCGGTTGGTATCAGCAGTCGCGTGAGGCCGTCCTGTCCATCCTTTATGGGTGCCCGAAGGCGCGGGTCGAGCAGTCCGACCTCCTCCAGCGACCATGCACCTCTACCGAACTGGCAAGGCCAGCAGGCGGTGACGAGGTTCCCCTCATCGTTGGTTCCACCCATGCTATGTGGAACGATGTGGTCCACGGAGGCCCTTATCGCGTAGAAGGCGCCGTGAAAGCCCTCTGCCTCATTCCAAGGGACCGCGCCTGGCAGCGCCTCTCCCATTGCAGCCCGAGCCTTGGGCGGAACGACGCGGCAGCCGCAGAAGCGGCAGCGCCAACCATCGCGGGCGAAAAGCGCCTTCGTCGCCTCGCCGGACGGCATGCGGGACGCAATTTTTCTTCCCTTGTCGACGGAGGATACGACAGGCCGGCGGCGTTGGACATGCGGGTCCTTGCCACTCATCACCAGTGACGAATGCTTAAAGAGGACGGGTATGTCTGCGTGCCGGACGAACGCGCGGGCTCGATCGAGGTCTCCGACGATGACGGCGTCTACTGCTTGCGACAGCAGCTCGGCTGCCGTGTCATGTTCTGGCAACGGCGGCAGCAGACAGGTTCTCGGCGCCAGGTAGTCATCGGTCTCCGCCATATACAGCTCCCCGCCATCCCCGAGCGTTATATTACAGTATCGCTATGAAATCTTGCATTTCTCCTTCGGCGTACCCGCGGCATGGGAGAGTAGATAAACGCAACGCCGCATGCCATGCGCCGGGACAAGCTGACCCGCATGGGGCGGGGCAGGGTGCACCCACGACGGCAAGGGGCCTTACCCTTCAGAACCGGACGGCTTATGCAGTGTGGCGCTCCGAGCGCCTGTCGTCGGCAGGAGTTCGCCAAAGGGTTAGAAGGGGAGCGGTCAGCTTGACTGCCGGCCGCCGCAGCGCAACGGTTTGGGGGCACGAGCAATGCGGTCGGCAGAGGACAAGGATGCCAGGACCACCCCTGCTTCCCGGCTGGCAGCGTTCGAGGTTGGTGGTGGTTCCACCACAGAGATCCTGGCCCTGTTCGACAGCCTGCCGCCCATCTCCGTGCAGGCCCTCCGCGGTCGCTGGCGCGGCTCGGGTGTGCCGAGCGGCCACCCCATGGACGGCCTTCTGGAGCGCTTCGGCTGGTATGGCAAGGAGTTCAACGGGCCAGAAGATGTGCAGCCACTGCTGTGCAAGAGGCGAGGCGGCGAGGTCTTCGGACTGAACCCTGCGTTCGTTCCCATGGGCTTGGTGAGCCGGCACGTCGGCCTGTTCCACAACCGGCTCGCCGAAGCGGCGTTCGCCTTGTCCGCACGGGCAGCCGGGACGACGCGGTCGACAGCGCGCTTGAGGGTGACGGAGTTCCGCGGCGTGGTGACCGCGATGATGATCTACGACCGCTTGCCCATCCAGGACGTGTTCCGCGCGGCAGCACCCGACGTGCTGCTTGGCGTCATGGACCTGCGCGGCATGGCGCAACCGTTTTTCTTCGTGCTTCGCCGCGAAGGCAGCTGGGGCCCACACTGTGACCTTCAGCGATAAATGGCGTGAAATCTCCAACGCTATGTGGCGCCGATGATAAGCGTACTTTGGATAAGATCGCACGGCACCTGTCCGCAAGGGGATCATCCAGCGGACGGTCCGGACCCCACCGAGCAAGCCTTGTGGGACCAAGCGGAACGGTATCTCACATAGCTGGTACGACAACCCTATCATTGAGAGGAGGCTTAACGTTACACATTTGGCCATGACGACCACCCTGATCGGCTACGCCCGTTGCTCCACCGACAAGCAGGACCTCGCCGCCCAGAAGGCCGCCCTCGAACAGCTCGGCGTCGCCGCCGACCGCATCTACACCAACCACGGGCTGACCGGCACGAACCGGTCACGGCCCGGCCTCGACCAGGCGCTTGCCGCTGTCCGCACAGGTGACACGCTCGTTGTGCCCAAGCTCGACCGGTTGGCGCGGTCGGTCCCGGACGCCCGGTTCATCGCCGACGCCCTCATCGCCCGCGGCGTTAGACTCGCGCTGGGATCAAGCGTCTATGATCCCGTCGATCCCATGGGGAAGATGTTCTTCAACATCCTCGCCACCTTCGCTGGGTTCGAGGCCGACCTCATCCGCCTGCGCACTCGCAAAGGCATGGCCATCGCCAGGTCCCGGGGCAAGCTGCGCGGCAAGCAGCCCAAGCTGTCCGACCGTCAGCAGAAGGAGCTGCGCCGCATGCACGACACCGGCGAGTCCGTTTGCGAGCACGAGCGCCGATGATTGCAAGCACCTATACCTAATTGGGATCACCTCACGACTTAGTTTCAAAGGGGAGAAGCGTCCTTGAACGCGCCAATTCCACAAGCCAACCGTGTAGTGCTGGTGACTGGTTTCGAGGCGAATGATCCGCCTCACCGCAATGCCTCTGCTATGCTGGTCGAGGCGCTAACGCAGGATCTGACGGGGTTGCAGCACGCTGCGGGCGGCGCCGAAGTCCGCACCAGCCTCATGCCCGGCGACACGGCGGGACTGGCGGTGTCACTTGAGGCTGCCTTGAGCGAATAACCTCGACCCACACACCTGTTGCTGTTGGGACAAGCCCCAGGCCGCAGCAGGATCACGCTGGAACGGTTCGCGACCAACCTATGCGACTTCGGCAGTCCTGACCGGTACGGGGTCTGGGGAGCAAGCGAACGGAAAACCTATGTAAGGCCGTGTCGCGCAACTTGTCGCGGAGCCTCGGCTTTGTGCGACATATATTTGCGACAGAAAGTGCCCGGTCCGCCTGGGACGCGGTGGCGGTCGCGGAACTTAGGAGTTGTGCAACTGTCCCGTAGTTGCTGGTTGTGCCGGGCTTACACAGGTTTTCCGTTCGCTTGCTCCCCAGACCCCGATACGGCCGGCATCCCGCGCCTGTCACCTGTGGCCGAGGCGGCGCTGGGTGCCGTGGCTGCGGCCAGGGGCGACGCACGTTGGCAGATTCTTCCAACTCGCTGTCTGATGCAGTTTATCATTGCGGAACGGACGGTGTCCGTTCCGCAACAAACTAGCATATTCGCCTACTGGTTGGCAGAACCCGCATCTCATGCGTTTGCCCTGGGCTGCGGCAGGGGACGATCACAGGTGCGCGGCGCGGCGTGGCGGGCGGTGCAGGCGGACACGCCGGTTGCGGCCGAGCTGGAGCGGTTCGGGGCGGCGGTGGAGCGGCGATTTGGGACAGAGGGCGTGCGCGCCATGCTGCGGGCCGAGGGCCGGGCCGGCACGGTCATGTCGGCGTCCGTCGCGCCGAGCACCGGCCGGCGCTGGACCGGGTGGCCCAGCTCACCGCGACCATGAAGCAGGGCGAGCGGGCCGGTGCCGGCCTGACCCAGCGCGAGGCCGAGCGCGAGCAGGAACGGCAGCGCCGGAGCATGAGGTTTTAGACCAAAGGAGGTTTGCCTCCTCCTACACTCCGTCCCAAAATCAAACATCTAGCGTCGGGCAAATTGGTCTAGCTCAGCACGGAACCCCTCGACAAACTCCTGCGCCGAAGGCGACAGCGTGCGATGCGCCGAGCGCAAGAGCACGATGTCGAATTGGATGCAAGGCGCGAAGGGCCGCGCGACGACGCTTCTTCCAGCGAATTCCAGCGCTGAAAACGGATCGACGATCGAAATGCCGCCGCCGGAGGCGACCAGCCCACAGGCAATCATGGACGCGTGTGTCTCGGCACGTATATCGCAGACGACGCCTGCCTGCGCGAATATGACGTCAATATGGTGACGCATTGGTAAAGTCGCCTCCGGGGCAATGAACGACTCACCCCTGAAATCCTCTGGCGTGACGACCCTTCTCGACGCCAATGGATGCGCCATTGGAACGATGGCGACCGCAGGCACGGGTGTGAGCTTTTCGGCGACAACGGCCGTGCTTTCCGTCAGCGAGTGAGCGAAGCCGATCTCGCAATGGCCGGTCTCGATCCAATCGAGCACGCCTGTTGAGACGCCCGCGAAAAGTGCGAGGTTGAGCTTCGGCCGGGCTTTCAGGAACCGCCCGGCAAAGCGTGGCAGGAAGCCAACGGCGAGCGCGGGCATCGCAGCGATCCGCAGCGTCCCGGTGCGCCCCTCGCGGAGATCGCGCGCGGTTTGCGCGATGCGCTCGAGCCCGATGAACTGGAGCTCGACCTCTCGATAGAGCGCTAGGGCCTCGCTTGTCGGTAGGAGGCGGGTGCCGCGCCGCTCAAACAAGGTAAGCGATACAGCATGTTGAAGATCATGGATGAGGCGGCTCACTGCCGGTTGTGAGATGTGCATGACCTTCGCGGCCGAGGTGATGCCGCCCGTGACCATGACGGCTCGGAACGCCTCGATTTGTCGTGGATTGAGCATGTCGCGGCCTCAATGGTGGTCTCTCCTGAGGTCATAACATTCCGTTATGACTGCCGCCACAGACTCAATTTGACGCTGATCGGAACGGCTCTACGTATGGTGGCCGTATTCGGCAGGGGATGGGTCATGTGGGCAAGGGTCGTTGGTGCTGCGCTTGTGGCCTTGGGATGTTGCGGAGCGGCGCAAGCTGAGGAGAAGACGCTCTATGTTGCCGGCTTTGGCGGCACCTACGAGCAGGTGATGCGCAGGGATGTCATTCCGGCCTTCGAGAAGGCAAATGGCGTTAGAGTGCAATATGTCTCCGGCAACTCGACCGACACTCTTGCCAAGCTGCAGGCCCAACGCGGCAACCAACAGATCGATGCCATCATCGTCGACGATGGCCCCGGCTACCAGGCGGTGTCCCTCGGTTTCTGCGCCCAACTCGAGCCCGGCGACATCTATAACGATGTTGCTTCCGTCATGCGCTTTTCTTCGAACAAGGCGGTCGGCATCGGTCTCGTCGGCACTGGTCTCGCATACAACACGAAGATCTTTGCCGAGAACGGATGGCCGGCTCCAACGTCATGGGCAGACCTTAGGGACCCGAAATTCAAGAACAGGCTGATTGTTCCGCCGATCAGCAACAGCTATGGCCTGCACGCGCTTATCGCTCAGGCCGAGCTGGCTGGCGGTGGCGTCAACAACATCGAGCCCGGCTTCAAGGCCTTCATTGGCGATGTCGGGCAGAACGCTCTCGCCTATGAGCCGTCCTCGGCCAAGATGACCGAAGCTTTCCAGAGCGGTCAGGTAGTCTTGGCTGTCTGGGGCTCGGGTCGTGCCCAGGCCTTAGCCGATACCGGCTTTCCAGTCGGATTCGTTTACCCGAAAGAGGGCGGCTACGCGCTGGGCGGTGTGGCCTGTCCAGTTGCCGGTGCCAAGAACCCGAAGGAAGCCCAGGCATTCGTGCGGTATATGCTCTCGCCGCCCGTCCAGCTCGTTATGGCAACCAGCGCTGGCAACGGCCCGGCCAACGTAACCGTCAAGCTCCCACCCGACGTCGCGGCCAAAGTGCCCTACGGCGATGACATCAGGACGATAAAGGCTGTCGACTGGGACGTCGTAAACGCAAAGCGTGAGGAGTGGACCAAGCGCTGGAACCGCGAGGTCGAACGCTAAGATTATGAATGTTCGTTCTCACAGAGTCTCGGTCCCGTGATGGCCCATCTTGTCCTCGACAACCTGACTAAGCATTATGGCAACCATCGCGCTGTCAGTGGCCTGAACCTGTCGGTCGAGAAGGGCGAGTTCATCTCCCTTCTTGGTCCGTCTGGCTGCGGCAAGACCACAACCTTACAAATGATCGCAGGGTTCGTGCAGCCGACAGCCGGCAGGATTGTGCTTGACGGCGTAGATCTCATAGGGGTCAAGCCCAACAAACGTGGTCTCGGCATCGTCTTTCAAAGCTATGCCCTTCTGCCGCATGAAAGTGTCGCCGGCAACGTGGCTTTCGGCCTCGAGATGCGCGGGGTCCCGCGCGCCGAGCGGAATAGACGTGTGGCTGAGGCGCTCGCCCTCGTGGGTCTGCAGGACTTCGCGGATCGTTATCCGCGTCGCATGTCCGGCGGCCAGCAGCAGCGCGTTGCATTGGCCCGCGCGTTGGTCATCAAGCCGCCTATCCTGCTCCTCGACGAGCCGCTCTCCAACCTCGACGCAAAGCTGCGCGAAGAGATGCAGGTGGAATTGCGAGCCATCCAGCGCGAAGTCGGCATCACCACGATCCTCGTCACCCACGACCAGAACGAGGCGATGGCGTTGTCGGACCGCATCGTCGTCATGAACGGCGGCCAGGTGGAGCAAATATCCAGGCCGCAGGAGGCATATGCGCGGCCCGCATCCGCCTTCGTTGCGAATTTCCTCGGTAAGACGAATACGCTGAGCGCCACCGTCGTCGACGATGGCCGCTCGCTTGTAGTGGGTGCGCTGCGCTTAGCCCTCGTCAGCAAAACGGCGCTAGGCAAGGCGTCGCTGAGCGTTCGACCCGAACGTGTCGTCTTCACGTCCGGCAGGGATAACGCGCTTACCGGCGCCGTCCGGGCTCGGGTTTTTCAGGGATCCTATTGGATTTTCCAGGTTGAGACGCAGGCCGGCACACTGACGGTTGTCCGCCAAAACGACGGAACTCCCGTGCCTGAGGAGGGCGAGGCCGTCGCTGTTGCCTGGCGCGCCGATGACATGGTCGTCACTCCATCCGAATGCAGCTCGCAGAACGACAGAGCCCTAATACCTAAGGAGGGCGAGGTCGTCGCTCTTGCCTCGCGCGACGAAGACCTAGTCGTCACGCCGTCCGGAGCCACTCCGTGACAGCAAAGCCCTATTGGCTCTCGGCGCCGATGCTCGTCGTCTTCTTCGGCCTCGTCATCATCCCGATCGGCATGACTGTGCTGCTCTCCTTCTACGATTGGGGTCAGTACAAGGGGATCGTGCCCGACCTGACGCTGAAGAACTGGCGAGAGATATTCGAGGACAGCTACTTCCTCAGCGTCTTCTTCCGTACCCTTCGGATCGCTTTCGCGGTCACCGTGATCACCATGCTGGTGGGCGTACCCGAGGCCTACATCCTGAACCGCATGCGCACCCCCTGGCGCGGCGTGTTCCTGCTTGTGGTGATCGGGCCGCTGCTGATTTCGGTCGTAGCCCGCACCCTCGGCTGGGCGTTGCTTTTTGGTTCGAAAGGGCTCGTAAACCAAGCCCTCATGGCTATGGGTGTGCTGCGCGAGCCGTTGCCGTTCATGTTCACTGAATGGGGCGTGATCGTAGTTCTCGTCCATGTCCTCGTGCCTTTCATGATCCTTGCAGTCTGGGCAGCACTGCAGCGCCTCGATCCGCAGGTGGAAAATGCCGCGTATTCGCTCGGGGCCTCGCCGCTGGCGATTTGGCGGCGCGTGGTGCTGCCGCAGATCGTGCCGGGCATCCTCTCGGGCGCCGTCATCGTCTTCTCCCTTGCCGCGAGCGCCTTCGCGACGCCGGCGATCATCGGCGGCCGGCGGCTCAAGGTTGCAGCCACGCTGGCCTATGACGAGTTCCTCAATACGTTGAACTGGCCACTCGGCGCCACCGTCGCGACCGTTCTGCTTATTGCCCTCATCGCCATTATCGTCTGCTCGAACCGCCTGATTGAGCGGCGCTTCGCGCACGTTTTCGAGTAGCTGCAATGACCCGCAACAGCCCCCTGGCACTCGCCTTTCACGCGATCTTCATCACGTTCATGCTGGCGCCTATTTTGATTGTCTGCGTCGTCGCTCTCACGCCGCTCGGCTATCTGTCGATCCCGACGACGAGCTTCAGTTTGCGCTGGTTCCGCGCCATCCTCGACTACCCGGAATTCGTGCACGCCTTCGGGCAGAGCCTATGGCTTGCCTCAACGTCCTCGCTGATCGCGATCACTCTTTCGGTGCCAGCAGCGCTCGCCATCGCGCGCTATCGCTTTCCCGGACGCGAGGTGATTACGGCGCTGTTCATGGCGCCGCTCATGGTGCCGCCGGTGGTGCTCGGTATCGCCTTTCTCCGCTTCTTCACACAGGTCAGCCTGTCAGGGACTTACGTCGGCCTGGTCGCGAGCCACGTGATCATCGTCACGCCGTTCGCGTTGCGGCTGGTGCTCGCCGCCTCCTACGGCATCGATCTGCGTCTTGAGCACGCGGCGGTCTCGCTTGGGGCAAACGCGGCGACGGTGTTCCGCCGGGTCACACTGCCCCTGATCCTGCCGGGCGTGGTGTCCGGCTTTATGCTCGCCTTCATTACTTCATTCGACGAGGTGACGATGACGATCTTCGTGGCATCGCCGGCGACCGAGACGCTGCCGGTGCGCCTCTTCCTCTACATCCAGGACAATATCGATCCGATGGTCGCCTCGATCTCGACCTGCCTCATCCTTGTGACGGTGGTGGTGATGATCGTTCTCGATCGGGTCTACAGCCTCGACCGTCTGTTCCTCGGTACCGGCAAGGCCTGAGCACGGCGGTCTCGGCAAACTGACGCGCGACGCCTGGCGACCAGCCCGGCCATGCGACGTCCCTTACCTCGGAGAGAGTCCATGTTTCGTAGGATCTCGGATATCGCGGCCGCTCCCATCCGCTTTACCTTCGACGGCCTGCCGCTGCGGGGCCGGCAGGGTGACTCGGTGGCTACAGCGCTGCTTGGTGAAGGTGTCGCGATCTGCCGCACCACGACCGTATCGGCCACGGCGCGCGGCCCTTACTGCCTGATGGGCGTGTGCTTCGACTGTCTCGTCACGATCGACGGCAGCAGCAACCGCCAGAGCTGCCTCGTGAAGCTGGCGGAAGGCATGTGCGTCGAGACGCAGGTCGGCGCGCGTCCTGCGGACGAGGAGATTTCGGCATGAAGGCCATCGATCAGGCCGGCTCTTTCGCCGATCATTATGACCTCGCAATCGTCGGTGCTGGCCCGGCAGGCTTGATGGCGGCGATAACGGCGGCCGGGCTCGGTATCGATGCGGTCGTGCTGGATGAGAATCCCTCGCCGGGCGGCCAGATCTATCGTGCCGTCACCACGAGCCCGGTCGGCAATCGTGGCATTCTCGGTAAGGACTACTGGTGCGGCACGGTGCTGGCGCGAGAGTTCATCGCGTCGCAAGCCTCCTACGCGCCGGCCACCGCCGTCTGGAACATCGCACGCTCGTTCACGGACGAAGGACCCGGCCCGGATTTCGAGATCGGCGTGTCGCTCGGCGGTCAGGCACGGCTATTGCATGCAAAGCAGGTGATTCTCGCGACCGGTGCCCAGGAGCGGCCATTTCCAATTCCAGGTTGGACGTTACCCGGCGTGTTGACGGCCGGCGCCGCGCAGATCGCGCTCAAGAGTTCGGGGCTCTTGCCTGATGGACGCGTCGTGCTCGCGGGGACGGGTCCCCTGCTCTATCTGCTCGCTTCGCAGTTGCTTGTCGCCGGCACCACTATCGCGGCGGTCCTGGATACCAGTTCGCGCGCCAATCGGGTGGCGGCGATCAGCGCACTCCCTGGCTTCCTGGCATCCCCGTATCTCGCCAAAGGGCTGAAGTTGCTCGCGAACGTGCTGCGGCATCTCAGGGTCGTGTCCGGTGTCACCGCATTGCGCGCCGAGGGCGAAGGACGGGTCGCCAGGGTCGTCTACGAACACGGCAGACGCACGGAGCAGATCGAATGCGACCTGCTGCTGCTGCACCAGGGCGTTGTGCCGAGCATCAATATAACGAGCGCCATCGGCTGTGCCCATGATTGGGACGAGGAGCAACTCGCCTTCGTTCCGCGTCTGGATACGTTCCTCGCGAGCACGATCACGGGCGTCTCCGTCGCGGGCGACGGCGCGGGGATTGCGGGTGCTGAGAGCGCGGTGCAGCGCGGACGGATCGCAGCCCTCGGTGTGGCGCACAGGCTGGGGCGCATCGATGCGGCGCGGCGGGACAAAGAGGCGGCTCCGACGCTGCGGGAGCTCTCGCGCCTGTCGCGCGGTCGCCGTTTCCTCGATCGGCTTTATCGGCCGGCGAAGGCGTTCCGGGTACCGGCGGACGACGCCACGATCGTTTGCCGCTGCGAAGAAGTGACGGCGAAGACGATCCGCGAGACGGTGGCACTCGGCGCCTCCGGCCCGAACGAGATGAAATCCTTCACCCGTTGCGGCATGGGGCCATGCCAGGGCAGGCTTTGCGGCTTGACAGTAACCGAGATGATTGCCGATGCGTGTAATGTGTCACCGGGAGAGATCGGCTATTATCGTCTACGGCCGCCCATTAAGCCGGTGTCACTGCCCGAAATCGCGTCCTTGTACCAGCCGGACGCTGGCCGCCGGGCGGCTGTGGTTCAATGAGCGCGTCCAAGGACACGGCCGACGTTATCGTCATCGGCGGCGGCATTCATGGCTGCTCGACGGCGCTGCATTGCCGGCTGCGGGGGCTCAGCGTCATCCTCATCGAGAAGGATCATGCAGGCCGCCATGCGTCGGGCGTCAATGCGGGCGGGGTGCGCCAGCTCGCGCGGCATCTGGCCGAGATTCCGTTGTCGGTGCATTCGATGGACATTTGGCATCAAATTGAGGATCTGGTCGACGACGATTGCGGCTTCACCAACGAGGGACAAATCCTCGTCGCCGAGACACAGGCCGAGTTCGCAACATACCGAGAGCGCGTTGAGGACCTACGGACGAAGGGCTTTGTTCACGAAGAGCTGATCGATGCGGCCGAATTACATCGCCTGGTGCCGGCCGTGGCAGAGACGTGTCCTGGCGGCGTCATCTCGCGCCGCGACGGCGCCGCAAATCCGTTCCGTGCGACCCAGGCTTTCCGCCGAAAGGCGCAGGAGCTTGGTGCCGTTATCCACGAGGGCGAGCGCGTTACCGGGCTTGCGCGCGACGGCGCGGTCTGGGCGGTCACGACTGATAAGGGCAGCTATATGGCACCGAAGATCGTCAATGCCGCGGGTGCCTGGGCCGATCGGATCGCTGCCATGTTAGGCGAGCCGGTGCCGCTCCAAGTCACGGCGCCGATGCTGATGATCACGGCACGCATGCCAGCCTTCATAAAGCCGGTCATCATCCTCAGGGGCCGAACGCTTTCCTTCAAGCAGTTTAAAAACGGCACGGTGCTGATCGGCGGCGGCTACCGGGGTTGGGCGCAGCGCGACGAGAATATGACGGTGCTCGACTGGGCGAAGCTCGGCAGAAGTGCCAGCACCGTTCACGAAGTGTTCCCAATCATGCGTTCCACCCATATCCTACGCGCTTGGGCCGGCATAGAGGCGCGCATGCCCGACGATATCCCGGTCTTCGGGCCGAGCAGCACGAGCGAGGGTGTGTTCCATCAGTTCGGCTTTTCGTCACATGGCTTCCAGTTGGGGCCGGGTGCCGGCTCCGTCATGTCGGAGTTGGTGGCGATGGGGCGTACCAACATGCCGATCGAACAACTCCGCATCGAGCGTTTTACGGACGGTTCGGCGGCCAAATCCATGGAGCATTTCGAGTGACCATCTTTACCGGATTGGTCGTCGAGACGGCCCGGCAACAGTGTCACCCTACCGCGGAAGCCACCCTGTTCAGCCGCAATTGCCATTCGGGCGTCCTCTAGAAGGGGTAGGTCGCCTTGGAGGCGGCCGATGGCTTCAATCTCACGCCCACTCACATGCCTTATGGCATCAATGAGCATACGGGCACCGCACTGCGGGAAAACCTCGGCCTGCTGCCGAACATCAACCGCCATTGCGCAACCGCACCATAGGTGATCGCTGGCGGAGTCTACAAAGCCACTGTTCCTGTCACCAGTGTCGCCGCGAGCCGTAATGCCTGACCTGCAATCCATTGTGACCGAGATCGCGGAGGAGATGCGGGCACGCCCGGACCGGGGCAAGGTCGCCGAGTACATCCCGGAGCTCGCCCGCGTCGATCCGGCGGCGTTCGGCCTGGCGGTGGCCGATGCCGACGGCCAGGTCGCCACTGCGGGCGATGCCGAGATGGCCTTCTCGATCCAGAGCATCTCGAAGGTGTTCACGCTGACGCTCGCCCTCGGCAAGGTCGGCGACCGGCTTTGGCAGAAAGTCGGGCGGGAGCCCACCGGCAGCGCCTTCAACTCGATCGTCCAGCTCGAGCATGAGCGCGGTGTTCCGCGCAATCCTTTCATCAATGCCGGAGCAATTGCGGTGACGGATGTCATCCTGTCTGGTCATCAGCCGCGTGAGGCGCTGGGCGAGATCCTGCGCTTCGTGCAGGTGCTGGCGCAGGACGGCTCAATCGTGATCGACCGCAAGGTCGCGACCTCGGAGAAGCGCACCGGCTTCCGAAACGCGGCGCTTGCCCACTACATGAAATCCTTCGGAGTGCTGGAGAACCCGGTCGAGTATACGCTCGGTGTCTACTTCCATCACTGCGCCGTCGCGATGTCCTGCCGCCAACTCGCGATAGCCGCCCGCTTCCTGGCCCACGGTGGCCGCGACCCCGCCACTGGCTGTTCGGTGGTGCAGGCGGAGCGTGCGCGCACAATCAACGCCATCATGCTCACCTGCGGGCATTACGACGGGTCCGGCGAGTTCGCCTACCGGGTTGGCCTGCCAGGCAAAAGCGGCGTTGGTGGCGGCATCCTGGCGGTCGCACCCGGCCGCGCCTCGATCACCGCCTGGTCGCCCGGGCTCGATGCGAACGGGAACTCGCACCTTGGCCGGATCGCGCTCGAGCGGCTGACCCGCCGGCTCGGCTGGTCCATCTTCGGCCCATGAGGCCATCCGGTGCTCCAAGAGCTTAAGATATTGCAGATAGAGAAGGATAGGTCAGTTGATACCTAGAGTGTGCATCGCTGCCGGGCCTGCACTGGGCGCCTGACAGCCGGTGCGGCCGAGATGTTCCGCAGGTGCGCGAGTCCTGCTGAGCCAGCACCGCTCTTGTGACCATTTTCTAAACGTATCCCGAACCTTTCCCTTTTACAAACCGTCAAACGGACCATTGGGAGCGTAAGCCCGAGCACTTTCCGGGTCTGCCTGTCGGTTTCAGAAGGCGGCTGCGGTGACGATCAGAAGACCTCTGCAGTGATGGGCCCCTACTGGCCGGCGGGGCCCCTCGTGCAGGCCTGCTACGGCGTTTCGCCAGCAGGGTGGGCCTCGGGCTGCTGGGACTGGCGGGCTGCTGGCGTACCTTTTTGGGCCAGCAGGCTGAGGCCATCCGGCCGCAGCTGCCCCTTGGGGTCCACGTGCCGGTAGAGCGTCTGCCGGGTGATGCCCAGCTCGACGCACAGCTCGCCGACCTTGGTGCCGGGCTGGCCCATGGCGGCCTGGGCCAGGCGCAGCTTGGCAGGGGTCATCTTGAACGGCCGCCCGCCGTTGCGGCCCCGGGCACGGGCGGAGGCCAAGCCTGCTCGGGTGCGCTCGACGATTAGCTCGCGCTCGAACTCGGCTAGTGCCGCGAAGATGCCGAACACCAGCCGCCCGTTCGCGGTCGTTGTGTCGAGGTTGGCGCCCTGGCCGGCCAGCACTTTCAGGCCGACGCTGCGGCCGGTCAGGTCGTGGACGAGGTTGACCAGGTGGCGCAGGTCGCGCCCGAGCCGGTCCAGCTTCCAGGTGACCAGCGTGTCGTCCTGGCGCAGGGCTTTGAGACATGCTTCCAGCCCCGGCCGGTCGTCGCGCTTGCCCGAGGCATGGTCCTCGTAGAGGTGCTCCGCCTTCACGCCGGCGTCGAGCAGCGCATCACGCTGCAGATCCAGCACCTGGCTGCCGTCCGACTTGCTCACCCGCATGTAGCCGATCAGCACGGGGGCGCCCTCACCGGATGACCTGGACGTTAACGCCTGCCGCCCCAGCCACGGAATCCCAGCTTCGGTCAGCAGTCAGAACCGGCGCACCCAGTTCGGCCGCAAGCGCAAGACAGGCCCGGTCGCCCAGGGAAAGCCCGACCGCGCGGGTCAGGGGACGAAGCTCGGCTGATCGTCCAGCCTGAGCTTCCGTCATGGGCGCGACCTCCAGGCCCAGAATTGTGATGGCGCGAGCCGCTTCAACGGCAGGCAGACCGTGGTCGGACAGCTTGGCAAGCACCTCCGCCAAGTTAACCGCTCCGATCACACCGGTCCGCAGCTGCGCGCGCACCATCTCAGCGCCAGGCTCTTCGAAGAGCAGGGCAAGCACGGCTGAGGCGTCGAGCACGACAGGTCCGCCACTGGCAGAGCTACTCACGGGCGGCATCGGCCCGGCGCTCGGCGATCAGCTCGTCTGTGACGCCCTGGGCTGCCGGGGCATACCGTCGCACGAGGGCCTGAGCGCGGCGGACAGCATCTTCCACGCTTTCCAGCACAAGACGGCCTTCGTCCTCACGGATCACCAACAGCCCTCCTCCCTCGACATGGAGCTGCTGGCGCAAGCTGGCCGGCAACACCATCCTGCCATTGGCGGATATCGAGACCCGGTAGTGTTCCATGGCAGTCCCTCCTTGGATGCCACCGAACTATATCATGGGCGGAGCCGGGTCGAGTGGTAGGCCATGGTTCTTGTGCAGTCACTTATACGACCGGTTGCGTGACAACGGCGCAAGCTGCCCGCCAAGCCATGTAGATTGTCATGGAAGCCGTCACGCAGTCTATGCTCCGCAGAACCCGCCTGCGCCTCATTGCGTGACACTGGCGCGCAGCCGCGTTCCTCCACCGCCTCGCGCCGGACGGGACCGCCTGGTGCTTGACCACGGCTCCTGCCACTTGGAGCAGCGCGCTCCTCCGTTCCGGCGGCAGGCGCTCGAAGGTGGCCTCGCGTCCGTAATGCCGCATTTCGAGCATCCGGCCCGTCCGCAGCCACGCCCGAGTCAGCTCGTCGCGCCAGGGGCGTGCTGGCCGGACGATGGGCTACGCCAGTTCGTCAAGGAGCGTGCGAAGCGCCCGCAGCCAAGCACCGCCGGGAACCTGGCCACCGCCACGGGGCAGGGTAGCCGTGCCTGTGGTCGCAGCACCATCTGTGCCATGCCGCCGGCCTACCGCAGAGGTCTTCTGGTGACGCGTTACCTTGCCGCAGACGTCTCCTGGTCTGGCCAATGGTCAGAAGACCTCCGCAGCGCGTTGATTTCCCAAATTCGCCAGTGCAGCGGTCTTCTGAAACTGACAGCCGCTCCCAGCCCCCTCCCCCGCGCCTCGCTTCGTCACCTACTTGCGCGTCAGTACCGACAAGCAGGGCCGCTCCGGCCTGGGCCTTGAGGCGCAGCGCGCGGCCGTCGTCCGGCACGCCGCCGCGGTGGGCGGCAGCATCATCGGCGAGCACGTCGAGGTGCAAAGCGGCCGCAATAAGGACCGGCCCCAGCTCGCAGCGGCGCTGGCCGACTGCCGGGCGCGGCGCGCGGTGCTGGTCGTCGCCAAGCTCGACTGCCTGGCCCGCAACGTCCACTTCGTTGCCGGGCTGATGGAGAGCGGCGTCGAGTTCATTGCGTCCGACATGCCGACCGTGAACCGGCTCACCATCCACATCCTTGCCGCCGTCGCCGAGGAGGAGGCGCGCCGGCGCACGAAGGCCGTGCTGCCCCTACCTGGAGCAGGCGCGCGCGGCCGGCGCCATTACCCTGTGGCAGCTCGCTGACGCCCTGATGAAGCGCGGTTTGCCCGCGCGGCGCGGCGGCGAGCGGTGGCACCCCGCGGAGGTTCGGCGGGTGCTCGCGTATGCTGTCAGCACCGATCGGGCGTGATGTCATTGCACGGTAAGGGCCTGCTGAGGTGACCCAGTGGGGCTTGGGCCGAGGCGCCCACTCATCCCTGTAAGCCGCATCACTGGAGCGGGGAGCTTCCAGCCCGGCGAAATGCTGCCACCCAGGAAGTTCGGATTACTTCCACGTTAGGTGGCTACACATCTATACAAACAGCATTATATACTTAAAGACGTGTTGATTACTGGCCTTTCCGCTTCGAAGGGGTCCTGTCCTCGAGGTCGATGGCCGCCACGACGATGCCGGCTTGCATGAGCGCCTGCATGACCACGACCTTCATGGAGGCGCCCCGCTCTCGGGCGACTGAGGCAATCGCGTCGCTCGTCGATAGTCTGACCCGCAGGTTGAGACCGACGACAGGCTCGACGACAGCCTCGGAAGCTGTCGGCCTCACACGGACAGGCGGGCTCGTCGGGTCGGCCAAGCGGGCCGCGGCCAGGGCGGATAGTGCGTCGGGAGGCGGCGACAGCTTTTTAAACGCCATATGTCGTCCTCTACATTGCTACACATAACGAGTTGTATTTATATCCTGATCAGACTTCCAGCCAACCCATGACCTGCAGCTCGGCCACGAAGGCCGAGATTTCCCGGTATGCCGCCCCTGCGTGCGGCGAGCGCCCAGTATGGGTCAAAGCTTCGTAGTCCGCACGATGCCCCAGCGTGGCCCTGAGCGCCTCTATGCCAGCCTCAGCGACCTGCTGCGCGGCGTGGCCGGCGACGCTGGTCGCCCGCACGGAGTTGAGGACCGCCCGCGCCGGGATTTCGCGCCGCGTTGTGACGGCGAGCGACGACACTTTTGTTGCGGTGGTCCGGGCCTCATACAGGTCTGCCTCCGACGCCTTGCATGGGATCAGGACGTGGTCTGCCGAGGCTATGGCTACGCTGCTGCTGATGTTGGCGAAGCCCGGTGTATCGACGATGACCAGCTTGTGCCTCGTGCGCAGGCCGCTGATCAGGTGAGCGAGCCGGTCCTCGTCCTCCTCGGCATGGTGGCTGAAAGGCTTGCCCTCATAAGTTACAGCCGCCCACCGGCTAGCGGCCCTGGTCGGATCGGCGTCGACAAGCACGAAGTCGGCGCCCTCTCGCGCCAAGTGGCCGCTGAGGCACAGGGACACGAGGGTCTTCCCCGACCCTCCCTTCGACCCAGCCACGACCAGGACAGACATGGAGCAACCCTTTCCTCCAACATAACTACATAAAGCTACTTAGTGACATAGAGTTATGTAGCGCCGAGTCGGCCCGGGGAGTCTCACCCCGAGCCGCTCACAGATCCGGACTTGACACTCTCGCGTCATCCGGCTCGTGCCACCGAACGAAGGCTGCCGCCTTCCGCCGAGAATTGGAGCTCATCCT
>JAABUY010000327.1_pt1 | contig 21241 bp, 16 predicted proteins | sample 5560271 | NCBI WGS metagenome assembly JAABUY01 (sample SAMN10711886, study PRJNA513374) | rock metagenome | isolation source: Antarctica rocks | place: Antarctica: Victoria Land, University Valley | reverse complement strand
GTGTTGTAGAGATGTGTTGTATAAACGCTTCTACAGTAGATTTAGGCTTATAGATTAACATATCTTAACAAATAACATTGTTAAGATATGTTAAGATATAACACATATAACATGTAGCATAGCCTATGTAAAGTAAAAATAAACTATCTAATGTAATAGTGATAGATATGTAGATGCATTATTTCAGTACTGAAACAATAGATTTAAGGATTGTTATTATAAAATGATATATAGTACATATAATATAGAGTTTTTATTGTTTTTATTCCGATTTATGAACTAGAGATATAAAAATATATAAAACAAATGTTATAGATTACTACTGTAACTAGCAAACACATGGACTGGGTGTTAGGTGGTAAACCATTAAAATCTGAAGTTAAAAGAAATTTCAATCCCCTAAATATATTGATATAGTGTTTTGTTAGGTTTTTTTTATCCAATAGGTAGGTGGATGTATTAGTTGGTGGTCGTTAACTTGGTAGCTACGGAAAAAGAGAAAACGTCAGGGGTGTATCTCTTAAATCAATAAAAACGATTTACCTCATTATTTAGGTTATGACAATTTAACAAAATAGCAAATAAGACCTTTTAGTTTAATAACAAAGTAACTTAACAACTACTTGGGTGTGGTTTTAGTATAGCCTATCTCCCTTTAAGGTAGTATTAGCAGATATATGTCCGATACTTATAAAGTCATAGATTTAGGGCATTTAGCCTTAATAAATTCCTTTTGTTTGATGATATATTGTTATTTTAAAATATTGTACCTACAATTAATAATATAAAGCGTTAATCGCCTTAATTTAGTTAATTATCTCTCACAGATCATTTAGTTTATCCAGGCTGTAACCCTATGAAAAAAAAACCTCAAGAAATTGTTTAAATTTCTTGAGGTTTTTTTTCTACAACAATATAACTTAAGAATCTTTATCTTGTTTTGAGTCGAACGGATTTTATAAGTTATAAGAGTCGTCTAGCTCCATTCATTATTGTTTGTATCACTAGCTTTAGTGTGGTCCATATGAGATGATGCATAATAACTATGAAACATCTTTTCAAGTGTATCATTTTATAATCCTTATGACTAAAATTTGTATTAATTCATGAAGGAATGGTGGTACTTATTCACCTATTGTACGAGTTAGTAATTACTATAATAGGTTGATATTTATAAACGTAAGATTTGTTCATGCCTGCGGAGCCATACTTCGTACTTCGTATAGCAACACATAAAATAAGTTTTTCTAAATCTTTTACAATAAAGACACAACCATTTATAACACTAATAGGTTCAATGTTTTTAGTAACACTCAAAACTCTACGTATTTCATAGTAATTATCTAAGCAACCTAATATTTCATGTGCAAAGGTTTCATAATCTTTTTTTAATGATAAATCCACCAATCGAGACATTGAATAGATATCAGTATGCATAACTAATCTATTTATTACCTCAAATATCTCTTTGTAAGTAATTGGATAGTAAGAACTCGTTAAATTATTTACAAGTTTTTAGATATAAAGTAAAGATTTACTAATCGTTAATTTATCATCAACGGGTTCGCTATCTAAAAACTTGTAAACAATACTTAAAAATTTTCCAGGCTCTTTATAAGACCCTTCCATGAGCTTACTTCTAGTACACAAGAAAAACATAAAGATATAATAAAATACATAAGGATAACTAATATAATTATAAACCAGGCTTCTAGAATCTCTATTTAATACTCTTATCATAACAACATAAAATTTTTTTGTATCGATTGTGACCGGGACTCCATTGTTATGCAATACACCAGATTCCAAGGAATAGTGTAAATCTTTACATATAATATATTCACCCAAAGTTAAAAAATTGCGCGTATCATTTTTTTTGGTATTAAAATTTGTCATTTATTTATTTTTAGTTATAAGAATTTACATAAGCACAATACTAGATTAGGTTCTAGATAAACCATATGAAACCTAAAACAAACAGAAACGAAAAATTACATCTAACACTACATCATTATTGTTATTTCACGTATATCCATCTTATATATTGTTAGATTATAAGTAAAACCCAAGTGAAAATATGTGTTATATTTATCTCTACTATCTACTTAAAATTAATTGTATTAATAAGACTATCTATATATGGGTCTATTTCTAATATTAAAAAATCAGGATAGTGTTTTTTTATTAAGCTTTAATTTATCAATATCGACCGCAATATCTCTTTTAATTTCAGCATATATTCTGGTATCAGGATCTCTATGTTTTTTGAAATCTTTATAGGAACTGAAATTATTTCTATCAGACTCACAAACAAACCGAAATAATCTACGTTTGACGCTATTAGTTACAGAAGGAAAATTTAATACACTATAGATCTTATTACTATGCTTAGTAGGCAGACAACTCTCCACATCTATAGGAATATCATTATTATTATCTTTATTATTACTAAGGTTGTTATTGTTATTGTTATTGTTATTGTTATTAGTGTTGGAGTCAGTACTGAAAGGAATGTCTTGAGTGTTGTTATTAATGATGCTACAGTCAGTACTAAAAACAATGTCTTGAGTTGTTTGATTGCATAGTAGCTGTATCAGTATCTACATGAGAATGAGTAACGCGAGATGGAGAATTTGGAGAACTTATACGAGCTCTTTGTATGCCTAATTCAACAGGAGGATCCAAATCAGAATTAGGCATACGAGCTCTTTGTATGCCTAATTCAACAGGAGGATCCAAATCAGAATTAGGCATACAAAGAATAGGAGAATCCAAATAAAGATCTAAACAATTAAAAACTATGAGATAAGAAAAAAACTTAAACAAGAAATAAAGGATAGGATGGCGATGCAAAACAAGGGAAAAATTGATGAGAAAATGAAATAAGCGTCCTTTGGATCAGTGTGTTGCTATACGAAGTACGAAGTACGAAGTATGGCTCCGCAGGCATGAAAATAATAAATTATTAAAAAAAAACAATAACATAAAAAATAATAATAATAAAATAATGAGAGAGCAAACTACTAGAAATTGTAAAACAAATGTAAACAATAAAAAGGCTCTAGCTAAACCAGAATACAAAAAGTAAACGAAAAGCGTACTCTACCGCGATAGCAATAAGAAGGAAAAGCCAAAACAAGAAAACCACATGGCCCCCCCCCACTATCAACAATGTAGGGGTCTAAAACCTATACCCTCATGCTAGCATTTTTACATAAGCACCTGTTAAGAAATAACATTATATATATTTTGTATTGGTTTTGTTAAACCTTTATTTTACGATTGGCCTTATAGCATTTGCTCTTTAGATTGAATGTACATAATAAATATATATGCTGCGTATTTATATAAAAATAAATAATGATAAAGGATCAATTAAATAAGAGATAGCGACAAAACAAAAACCAAGTTAAGATAAATTAATTTTCTTATCTAAGACTCGAACTTAGATCCTAATATTAGAAGTATTCTGCTCTACCATTAAGCTAATAAGAAACTTTTACAATATGTTATAAATCTTCCTTATCTTATTTACATATTTTCAGATGTAAATAAGATAAACAAGAAAAATAATTGTGTGTTTAGCCTACTTTATTTTTTACTAATATAGCAACATTAAGTTTTTCACTTTTATAGCTTTACATATAAACTAGAATAACATAAACACTATTTATGGTTTATAGTTTTTAATATGTTCTATAGTTTTTAAGGCCAAACGAATCCTATAGAACTCAACTTGATTATCATTGTTATATAGATGTTTCAAGCAAGCTTCATTAGGCTGGTTTCTGGCAAATTCTATAAAAAGTCGCTTTTGATCAGGAGTAAACCAAGATTCCTTAAGAAAAAAGACAAAACCAGGTTTATCATAGCTGCTTGCTAGAATTTGATGTTCTTGAAAGTACTTTCTTCTTTCATCATCTCATTTATCTTTTAGATGTTCAGCTAATTCCTGATATTCAGGTGATGGAGGTTCCTCAGCATATACAGTGGTAAGCATATCCAGCCCTAAACATTTATGTACGCTAAAAAATAATAGTCAATAAAAAATTAAGAGACCTATAAACTTTACGACACCTCTAATAATACCATACAATCTATTATATGAAGAAGCTTTAGTAAACCTCTGTACTAAAACCGCGACCAGAGCAATTATTACTAAAATTAGTATGCTAATGTCTATAGAAGAAACATAAGGCATTAAAAGATATGATATTAAACCAATCAATATATATAACGCATAAGTGGTTATAACACCGCTATCTAATTTGCTTAAACTTATGCTCAATTTATATAACCCTTTTTCCAGCCCGTACGGGCCTAGCAATTCAACCGACCCCTTATCTAATGATTTCATAGTTTGTCCTCCTAATTTAAAAATAAAACGAGTAATATATTTATTATAATATAATTCTATTAAAAACCGTTGATTAAAAAAACTAAATATATTGTAACCTGGTCTGCTAAATTTGAAATAAATAAGTGTTTTAGGCATAAACTCAGGTAGTATTAAAGAAAACACAGTTAATAAGATTGTTAGTAATAAAGGCAATAATTTAAATAGGGTAGGCACAGCAAATTCAGTTTCTAACATAATTTCATGTAGAGGATGTATAAATAAGCTATTATCGGAAAAAAAAGCGGAAGCCAAGCCTATAAATATGTCTCTGCTTATATAACCAAAAAAGATAGAAAAAACAGCCAGAATTATTAAAGGCAAACTCATAAAGATATCACCTTCGTGTGCATATTTGTAATTAGTTATAGGTCCATTAGCATTAGTTAAAAAGGTTAAGTATAAAACTTTAACAGAGTATAAAGTGGTAAACATAGCACCAATAGTTGCTACAAAATATACAACGATACTAGAAAAATGGAACTGTCCGTATGCAGATTCAAGTATAAGGTCTTTAGAGTAAAACCCAGTCATAAAAGGAAAAGCTACTAAACTAAGAGAAGCTATTAGCATAACTGAATAAGTTAAAGGTAAAAAAGCTACTAGTCCACCATATTTTCTAAAATCTTGGTTATCAGCTACTGCATGTATTACGGCACCTGCACCTAAAAATAACAGTCCTTTATAAAAAGCGTGATTAACTAGATGAAATAAGGCAACGTTGTATGATGATAGACCCACCGCTATTACCATCATACCCAACTGACTCATAGTAGAATAAGCTATAACCTTTTTGATATCTTGCTGGAATAAACCTATTAGAGAACTAAATACAGTAGTGATACTACCTATTCATAAACAAACAATTAAAACTGTTGAACTATATTCTAATAAAGGAGAAGCTCGCATTAATAAATAAACCCCGGCTGTAACCATTGTGGCGGCATGTATTAATGCAGAAACAGGTGTGGGCATATATGTTGATATTTATATAAATAAATATACGCAAATACTTTCATATTTGTTCGGACTATACCTTGATCTTTTTATGCTGATGCATAACTTCGTTAGCAACGGCCTATCACAAAGTGTATTGATGCATAGACTTCGTCTCTGCAAGAAAAAGAGTTTCACATGTAGTCTCTGAAGATCCTACTAAGATAGAAATTATCCGTTGGTTTCCTGCTGATTGTCCTAAACTAAACTTAAATTTTACTGAGTAATTTAGTTATAAGGAGTTTCCAGCATATAGTGAAATTTAAGGAAGGCCCCTACCACATGCTTTTATTTTATGCCTACTTTATATAACATTTCAGGTATTAAGTTTGGAACTACTAATATTTTTAGTTTTTCCATACTTAGTCTGCTTGTTCTAATTCTCCAAACCATAACTCCATTTTCCTTTTTACGTTTTTTAAGTGTAGCTTTTATTCCAAATTTATCATGTAAAACTCTGATTAGTTTTTCGACGTCTTGTTTAGTAAAGCTATCTGTTTTCCTGAAAGGATGAAGCATCATATAAATGTACACTTATCTGAATAGTAACCATCACCCATGATTCAATGAGCTAAACCAAGAGGAGTTAATAATTCTTCTATATTTCAAGGTACAAATTTTATACTTTTACCATCCTCTTGTTTATACCATGAAGCATGTAGTTTACTAATACTTTCTAAAGATTTAGTTGCTATACGAAGTATGGCATCCTATTGTATATTGTACAGCTTTTTTACCAGTTGTTTCAGGATTAGGTCAAGGCGTAGGTTCAGATCCAGTACAAATAGGTGCTAAAGCAACATGTTTAAGATATTTAACATAGTGTAGTATATTAGATGAAAATGTAAACAGCAATCTACCTCTTGTGCCAGGTGTGAAAGAATCGTATTTTATGTGGCCATCACCCAACATCTCTCCTGTAACAATTTCCCAAACACTGTCTGGAATAACTCATTGGGATAGCTCCTGTTCAGTTAAGCTGGTAGAACTAAATAATCATTTGTTGTCATATAGCTTATCAGTATCTAAATAAGATCGTATAGTAGCACGATTAATACCTAATTTATTAGCACAATCAGTTTTGGTTATGAAAGGAGACCATGGTATTAGTGATGATGAGTTTATTATATCATATACCCATATCGGTTTATCAGGACTAGGAGTATGTAAAAATCTTTTTTGATGATACCATACTTCGTACTTCGTACTTCGTACTTCGTACTTCGTACTTCGTACTCCCTATGTCTGGTATAAGCCTCACCCGCGGCCATACTTAGCAGCAAAGCACCGTGCGTATAAGGAACAAGATTATAAGTAACTGGTATTAGGCCTGTAATATATAAAGAGAAAAACATTATTGATAAGAAAAATACTTTTTTACCTTCCATGGCAAGAGGTAACCAAACGTGAAGACCAATTTGGGAACTTTTAGCCATAGCTCCAATTAATAAACAAATACCAATAATAGTAACAACATTACCATTTACGTATGGAGCTAATGAAAATACGGTGGAATAATCTAAATTACCAAATGTTCATATCATAGCAAACATACCTATTGTTAAAAGGCAATCACCAACCCTATTAGTTAAAAAGGCAGATAGAGAGCTTTGGTTAGCTGCTATCCTCGTAAATCAAAAACTTACTAAAAGATAAGAGCAAACACCCACACCTTCTCAACCCACAAACATTAATAAAAAGTTATTTGCTGTTACAAGCACAATCATCATAAAAGTAAATAAACTTAAATAACTAAAAAATCTTTGGTTGTGAGGGTCATGACTCATGTAACCTATGGAATATATATGCACTAAAGAAGAAACTACTAGTACAGGTATTAACATAGAAACTGTTAAAGAATCATAATTAAATGACCACATGACATTAAGTGATTCTGAATCTATTCATCTAAATAATGAAAACAATATAGGTACATTATTTAAACCAACCTCAAAAAAACCAATTGTAGCCATAAATGTTGTTATTATTACAGATATACACGTAATTATTTGTGCTCCGCTAACTCCAACTTTTCTACCAAAAAAACCGGAAACTATTGAACCTAATATGGGTAAAACGATTATGGCTAGATACATTATTTATTTTCTATAGCTATGCTTCCTCTTAATCTGTAAAAAGCTACTAATATACCTAGGCCTATAGCTGATTCTGCTCCAGCTATTGCTATTACGTAAATAGCATAAGTTTGTCCTAATATATCATCAAAGCTAAGTGAACTTACCAATATTAAAAATGTAATAGCTAAAAGCATTATTTCTATGGAAATAAGCATTAAAATTATGTTTTTTCTATTAAAAACAAAGCCTAATATACCTATTAAAAAAAGTATTAGTGATAAATTCATTTTTGTTATTATATATATCTAAAAGTGTGTCATACATATCTATATCCTATATGTATTACTAACCTATGTGATTAACCTATGTGATTAACCTATCTGATTAACCTATGTGATTAACCTATGTGATTAACCTATGTGGACGCAAACAAAAGGCAAAACATGAACAAAACAATATAATATAATATAATATAAGATCTTATATTATATAGTTTTTTAACTAAAAGCTAAACTATCACCGATAAAAACAAACTAAAATTAACAATATCCGCGATTTTTTATTTACAAATTTTTATTTACAAATTTTTATTTACAAATTTTTATTTACAAATTTTTATTTACAAATAAAAAAGCAAACATGAATAGTTAAATAAAGATTATATGTTTATAAGCAGTTAACAAAAATACAATTACTATAATCCACCCTTATTATTTTTAAACTTTAGCTGATATGTATTAAGTTATATATAATGGTATAAGGTTAAGATGTGTTTTTAAAACAATGGCTATCTAAATATAATAAGTAGACAAAAGCATAAACTATGCTTTAATATACTAGGGGGCTTTAGGACTTATAAAGCATACGCTATAACATTTTTCATGCTATAACATTTTTCATGCTATATACCATATAAACCCTTCTCCCCTTATACCCTATCATTTACAGTTCAAAGGTAAATGATAAGGCACCTGTGTTTCCGTTTAAGGGATTTATGTCTATAATTGTATAAACACAAGTTAACAGTAAACCCATTCACCTATATTCTATCAGTTACATCTCTTCGATAATTATAAAAATAAACTAGATACCAATTAAAATAGTTTTATCTTAGGATAAACATGCCATTGTACTTTACGCACACTTTTTTATTGCAATTAAGATTGAAGAGATTATTTGCGTTATAAGTGCTAAGCTGGTTGACCGCTTAACTCTTTTAAATATATACAAATAGTATAACTGGCTCCGCAGGCATGATAAACCTTAGTTCACTACTTACAACACTAAGATAGCAGGACAAGGTCTATTACCGTTGATCACACAACACAACACATACAAATATAGTTTTATTGCGCCCTATACAAGTAATGTAATATATAGTTATACACATGGCAAATTTTAGCTCTTTTACCGTATAACAGTGGTATTGGGGCAAAAATTAAATCTTTTGCTGTTAACATAAAGCATGCTTTATTCTGGCGAGTTATTAAATGCTAAATTCGTCTATAGCTTTTAATAACTCTGAATTTAGAGTAACAGTATGATAGGATAGAGTACCGGCGACATAACCGCTAGGTGGTATAAAGTGACGACTCTTATTAAAAAACTCCTTTAAAAGCATATCATAATAACTTGATATGTGTAGCTCACCTAACATAGTAGGCTCTACACGTTGTGTCATGTTTACTTGTTCTAATAAATAACATCTTAATTCCTTGTAAAGCACATTTATCCCTATACCCCTTGTAAAAACCTTGGTTTCTACCTTGTTGTTTTTGTTTTTTACATGATAGGCAGAAAGGGAAGCAGTTTCTCTAGTATCTAAATTTATTTTATCAAAAAATTCTTTTAGTTTTACATGATAATGACACCTCCTATTATGTCCTGCTCGTACCGATTCAGCTGTTACAAGTAAAAAGTTTATTATTCTAAGGGCATCTCCAGCGCTATGTTTCAACACACTGGTAACAAAATTAGTATCAGATACATCAAGTAAAAATTCAGAAAATTCACTAAGAATTTCAGGGTGATCGCGTAAGATAGCACGCATAAGGTCTGAATTTCCAAGGTCCTTGAAGCTTACTCCACATTTATGATTAGCCGTAAAAACTGTATTAGGGAAATTCCCTATGTCAGTAGTATTAATTTTATGTTTTATTTGTGAAGCCTGCTCGAGATACAATTTTAGATTATACATTGCCCGACCACATCCGAAAAATCCTTCAGATGTGTTAGATTCATCACTATCTCTATCTGGGCTTTCTAATCAAAGACTATATAAAAGATTTTTATCAAAGGTTGAGGATTTAGCCGTGACATGTAGGGCGTGTAAGGCAAACTCCAGAAATCTGGGTTCTAAGTACATACTTTCATTTTGTTTTATAGGAAACTGTTTAAATAAAATTTCTAGATCCTGTTTACCAAAAACCTCACCTATTCATTTATTATAATTAGAATTGTCCTGTAATAAAGATAAAAGTTTATTTCCTATTGTTATAGTATCTTTAGGGTTTACATGTGTAGGATGCATATCTGTAGTTAATAGGTGTAACGATTCCCTACAAAATGCCTGTCACGCTATTGATCCTATAAAAGCAGGCACAGCATTTGTTTGTGCTATAGAATCTTGAGGGTTGGAGGTTCCAATAATGTGACTACTTCCGGTGTTAGAGGTGTTTTGGTTGAAGATATTTTGGGAGCTGTCAACAAACAGGTTGCAAGTATCTGGGGTGCTGTCAATAAACAGGCCCGTAGGTACACTTCTATGGGCGGCCCATTTTATTTCCGGGTATTGTGCTTGGTTTAACTGGGGATTTGATATGTGTCGAGGTACATTTTTATGGTCGGCCCAGTCTATTTGCGAGTATTGTGCTTGGTTGAACTGGGAATTTGATACGGGTAGAGGATTGGAGAATGCTTTGCTGATCTGAATGATTGTAAGGTAAACCTTTAGAAGTGTTTTCGTTATTAAGGAGTTTGTTTTTTTATTTCTTTTACCTTTATTTCTTTTACCTTTACCTCTAGATATAGTTTTAAATATAGATTTAACAAATTTAGCTAAAGTTTTAACTAATTTATATAAAAAAGTAAATATAGTAACTAAAGAAGCAAGAGTTATAATTGCTAACATAAATGACTGGTTGTTACTGACAAAATCATTTAATAGAGATAAGTACTTTTCTGATGAATCTGTTAAGTAAGAAAAAAAGTTATATAGTCTAGATAAATCAATTGATTCTGTCACTGATGATTTATCTGACTCAATTACATCTACTTCATCGCTAGCTCATTTATTTTTTATCAGTTTCCTCTTTATCAGATCAGATTTAATTGCAAATTCTTTTGATACAGCTATTAAGTCAATATTAGTTGTAGAGACTTCAATAGATGAACCAGGAATACTTGTTCCAGGAGTAGGCACCGTAGGCACCGAAGGAAATATGGCAGGATCTAGAGGGCTTTACACATGTGGGTTTGATCCCGGTTCATGTGTAGGCACCGAGGGGAATATGGCAGGATCTAGAGAGCTTTCCACAGGGCTACCGGCATGTGCTTGCAGACCAGACACAGCAGCCACACAGCCACTAGGACTGGACATTGATGGTTTAGGTGGCATTTCTATATTGGTAGCTGGCGTTTGTGTTTCAGTAGCTGGGGTTTCTGTAGTTGGCATTTCTGTAGCTGGCGTTTCTGTAGCTGGCGTTTCTGTAGCTGGCGTTTCTGTAGCTGGCGTAGGTATAACTGGCATATCTCTAGCTGGTGTTTGTGTAGGTGGCATAGGTATAGCTGGCACATATGTACCTGGCGCTGGTACAGGTGGCAATTGTTGAGTACGAGCTAAGTAGAGATGATGATCATCATCTTTTCTCATTTGAGTAGTACGGATAGCTCTATGTCTCGCCTGTTTACGTGTGTTTGCGTCCTTTTTACTAAGAACGGGAGCAAAACTTATAAGATAATCTCTAGTTTCTCTTTCAATAATTTCTCTTTCAAGGTTTTCTCTATTTTGTCTTTCAAGATTTTCTCTATTTTGTGTTTCTCTTACAAGATCATCTCTCCTTATAATTTCCTCAGGTAAATCAGGTATATAAGTAGCTAATCTAGCTTCGTAATCTCTTCGCTCTTGTGTGTCCGGTGTATCCTCATTTACATAATCTGTATCTGAAAGCCTTTCAAGAAGACCGTCATTTAACAGTTCTTCATCTATTCTGTTTTGTTCAGGTGAGCCATCAGGATAATCAGGTGTATCACTGTCACTGTCAAAGTCACTATCTGTTGTAGGACTAGATCTACGCTTTGAAGGTGAATCGTTTGCAACTGGTCCTGCATCTGGGCCTGGGCCTGGCCCAGGGCCTGATCCAGGTCCAGGACCTGAACCTTGACCGGGACCTGGTCCACTACCATTATTGCCACCTGAGTTTTTACCCATAGTTAATAGGAAAAATTCTCACAGGTCTGTTAAAATACCTATAAGTGGTCACAGTAAGAAAATAAATAGCACGATTAATATTAAACATAAAAAACCGCAAGCTGTAGACTCCAAAATATGCGATTCTTTGTATCGCATGTATGTATGTTTTAACAAAGTAATAATTATAAAAGGTAAAACAATAACTGTGATAATAGATAATACAGTTGAATAGAAATAAAAGTCTATATTCATCATACTAAAAATACAAATAAAATAAAAACAAAGTAATTTTGAGATATTATCACGTATATAATTAGTGGTAGTATCAGATATATTATCAACTAAGGCTAACAATAGAGCAAAAAGCCCATTTGTGTCATATATATTTTTAAAATATAGATACGTCAGATTGGTGTATATAACATGACACATGATATCCCTAACTATACTATATATAGTGTCACGTATAACATTAAAAGGTGATACCATAAGGTATTTTAAATATTTAGCCATGTAAACTAAACAACGTATAAAGTTTATAAGGCTTATTATATTGTTTACAGCTCCAAATTCAACATCACTATTGGTTGAATAACATCTTTTAATGTTAAACAATAAATGTGTGTTATTAGCTATTTTGCTAACATAGTTACATTTTTTAGTAGATGCGTTAGACATTTGTCTACTATCTATGGATAATGCTTTTTTACCCAGCTCAAAAGCAAAACCTAAAGTTAGAGCTAAAAGAAACAATAGTAAAACAGTTAACCCGTAAATACCATTAGTATAAGCACTAACTAAGTATGGGTAAACCAAAAGAATCTCAAGATCAAATAATAAAAACAACAAAGCAAATATAAAAAAAGATATACTAAACTGTGTTCTATTTTGACCCAAAAATGAGCTAAAGCCACACTCAAATGCACAACCCTTCTCTTTATATGGATTGTGGGGGGCAAAGGTTAAGTTGACACATAATAATATAAAAGCCAATATAGGTATAAACAAAAAAAAAAATATTGTACTAGACATTTACGGATTAAATATTATCAGTGCCAATACCTTTGCGATGCTTATATTAGCCCCAAAAAACATAAAAAATAACAATATAGGGGTAACGATTGATATTGTTATAGTTAAAGCAAATGATAATGTTATGTTGCTTATGTTTAAACTTATATTATCAGTGTTGTTTACATATGATGTATTATCATCTTGATCATCCCGATCATCCTGATCATCCTGATCATCCTGATCATCCTGTTCATCCTGTATGATCATTTTTTTATGTTCAGGGTTTAATTCGTATTCCAGCTCATCAAAAAATACTTGTTTAATTACGCTTAAGTAATACACAGCACTTATAACACTAGTTAATATAGCTATTAAAGTTAAAAAAACATATCCACTATCTAGAGCAGCAGACAATACCATCTGTTTTGCAAAAAATCCTATTAGGGGTGGTATACCTACAAAAGAAAATAATGTAATAGCTAAGCTTAAAGCTATTACAGGGTTAATATAAAAATAACCTTTCAATTGACTAATAAGTTGTATAGGAGAGTTCTTTCTATCTAGTAATATCTTGTATTGGTCTTTTAAAGAGCCCTTGTTGACAAAGGGGTATAAAGAGAACCCGATAGTAACTAATAATGCAAAAGCGTTTAAATTTGTAATAGAATATTGCATTAAATAAAATATAAAGGCCTGTGTGGATTCTAAACTGTTAATACATAAAGCTAATAGTATAAAACCAAGATGTGAGATTGTACTATACGCAAACAGCCTTTTTATTCTAAGCTGTGTTAAACCTAAAACAGTGCCAATTATCAAAGATAAAAATGAACTGAAAAGTAAACCAGATGTTCAGCTAAAGTTGAAAGCGAAATAAAAATTACTAGTATAATGTACTAGTTCTAATAAAAATATAAAGATGGATATTTTAGCTATTATAGCAACAAAAGTTGTAACTATTGTGGGGATAGCATCATATACGTCAGGACTTCAAAAATGAAAGGGTGCAGCAGATATTTTAAACAAAAATCCTACTGACATAATTAATAGAGAAACGTTTAAGTAAAAAGGTTTATACCAGTCTAGCATATTACTTGTATATTCGTTCGCTAAACTAGATATACCAGTTATTACGTAATAACCGTCTAAATTTGTTGTACCAGAATTTGCATATAATAAACTTGTACCTAATAGTATAAAACATGAAGATAAACCACCTAGTAAAAAATAAGTAAGACCTGCTGAAGTGGATAACTCAGAGTTTCTGTAAAGTGTACAAAGCAAATATAAACCATAACTTTGTAGTTCTATTGATAAAAATATTGAAACTATGTCACTGGCAGAAACTAGAAAAGTACCTCCTATTATTATAAATAAAATAATTAAAGGGTATTCTATTATTGTAAATTGTTGTTCCTTTTTGTTTATAAGATTTGTATCGGAGGAAAACTTAGAAAATAATAGGGCATAAAAACTAGCATAGTTTTTAATTGAAACTTTTCTAGGATAAAAAGCAGTTAATTGCAAAATAATAGAACTTATAAGAAATATAAATATATGAAAAGTTTGCGTAATAGGTGTAGCATGGAAAAGGCCACCATACAAACCTAAACCTTCAGCTAGTAAATGCATATCTAGGTTATATAATGCGATTAGAGAAGTAGAGATCAATATTAAAAAAGTAGCCCTGGAATATAGTATGGATTTATCTCGCCTTAAAGTGACGGCATTGGATAATAATAAAAATAGTAAAGAATAAATAGTCATTGTTTTTGTAGAATTCACACCTACCTAGTTTGTAAAAACTTTATATACAATAGAAAAAACGATAAATAACAGAAAAAAGTTTCGATTTATAACAGCCGTAACGTATAATATAGCTTAAAGCACAAAACCAAAGGATGCTCATGCTATATATGGTATACACAGAAAATAATAACGAAACTGAGAGCTTTACGTCATATATACTATACATGCATACAACCTATATAATAAATAAATTCATGTTATGAGGGGTAAAGAAACCCTCCATAATCTAAGTGTTGTAGAGATGTGTTGTAGAGATGTGTTGTAGAGATGTGTTGTATAAACGCTTCTACAGTAGATTTAGGCTTATAGATTAACATATCTTAACAAATAACATTGTTAAGATATGTTAAGATATAACACATATAACATGTAGCATAGCCTATGTAAAGTAAAAATAAACTATCTAATGTAATAGTGATAGATATGTAGATGCATTATTTCAGTACTTTATAATATTATACGATTATATATTTCTACAGTTGCTTTATTTTTACTATACAATAGAAAGAAAAAACAAATAAGCATCAGCATTAAATAGGGTATAATATCATACCATTTAAACATAAAGAAAATAAACAACTATGTATAGTGGGTGTGTGGGTATGCAAATAGAAATGAAAATGAGAATATAAATATTAGCACTCTAGTTAGCCGGGAGAAAAACTCGAATTCTCATTTTTAATGCATGAAATTAACGTTCTAACCTGTTGAAGTTTTGCAAGGGGGTTTTGTTTATTACTTTTTTCTCTTAATCATGTACTTACCTTTAAACAACTTATCTTTGTTTATATAATTTAATAGTGATGCATAACTTCGTTAGCAGGCATGACTTACTTTAAATTTTCTGGCTGCACTGCGAATAGAGTTGTATTCTTTTGTATCATTTGTTTAAACATTTTTTAGGGTAATGATATGAGATGTAGACAGTATTTGATTGGGTTTAGGGAGACAAACCTGCACCTACTTTTGCTTTTCTTAAATTAGACAAAGTTTCATCGCTTAACTTACGCAATTTAAATTTCAATAATGTTTCTTCAGAATGTTTGAAATGTAAACTAGATCCTGCTTTAGTTAATATGTTATATTCTGGTTTAAAATAATCAAAATAAAATTGCTCTTTTTTAATAACATGAGGTCTACAATAAACTTCTAATATCTCCAATTGGAAATTAGCATGGCCATAAGCCGACAGGGCATTGTAAATTTTACTCTTATATTTCAAGGTTCTTTTAGCTAAGTATTTTAAAGAAAAATAATTGGAGAATCGTGAGCTTAAGTTAACAGAGCTTCCTATATAACTCTTACCGTTTATTTTATTAACTCATTTATAGGCTCCGCATCTTTGTTTATTGTGTTGTAATATCTTGTTGTTATTGCTTAACGCATCATCGTAAATTATAATATTATTGGGAGAAGAATGGAACAATGTTGCTTTTTTTAGATTTTTCTCGAAAGATGTAATATTCCGGCTTTTGAAATGTGTATTTTTTAATGTGCTTTTAATCATGAGCCAGAGGAGAAACTCGAATTCTCATTCTTAATGCATGAAATTAACGTTCTAACCTGTTGAACTACTCGGGCTTTGCTTTAGTTATATTTAATTCATTACAGATTACCCTGCACGTACGTAGTGATGCTGATGCATAACTTCGTTAGCAACCGCAGGCATGAAATAATATATATTTGCTGCTATGCTAGACGAAGTCTCTGCATCAGCATGAAATAAAAAAATAGATAAAAGAAAATATCAAATGAAAGGGTGGATACCCTGATTTGAACAGGGAACTCACTGTTCCACATACAGTTGCTCTACCTATTGAACTATAACCACCTATAGTGTTTACATTTGTTATTTATTATCTATATGTTATTTATTATCTATATATTCATTAAGTTTGTGGTTTTTTATGTTGGAGTGATTCGAACACTCAATGATAAATACCAAAAATTTATGACTTGCCGATTAGTCTACAACATATTTATTTATTATTTTTAGCATCTATTAGATTTCTTCTAAAAAAATAAGCATTGAAGAAATTACATATTAATAATTTATTATCCCACGATAATTATCATAACATTTATAACACGTTTGAAACAAACAAAAAAAATGCTATGTACATGAAAAAAATATTATATAAAAGATGATTAATACTTAATACGTTATTTCAATTAAAAATAATATTTATTATTTCATATCGTACCTTCGTTTATATATTTACTAACGCTACTAGGCGACAATCCTACAAATACTCCAGTTTCTTTTATAGTTTGAAATGATTTTACTAAATTAAGATTTTTATCGTAAACTAAAACAGGAGCACCTCTTGATCTTAATCTTAATTTATTTTTAGTTTCGTCACTGACTAAACATTTTATATTTGTTTTGTATAGTCTTTTATAGGGTTTAGCCCTGTGCATGTCATGCTCCGCAACCAAATTTTAATTTAATGATGTCTGAGTGTTTATAGCCTGCCATAGATCCCGCCTTTTTATTAATATTTAAAGAAGGAGAATATTTATCCAGATACCATTGTTCTTTTTCCATTAAAATATTTTTTTCTATTTTAGCATTGCTTATGCTTTTTAATATTTCTAGTATGGTATATTCAATATTATTCCAGCCATATTTATTTATCATGTTGTAAAATTTGCTGTTGTTTCCTTTGTATACACAGTATCTATATCAATGCTGTCTAAAACGCTGCGAAAGATTTTGAGCTGAACCTATGTAAATTTTAGTGTTATCAGAAATTAACCTATATGCATATATACCTGCATCATTACTTAATATATTTTTATAATTGTCGGGTATGAAGCCCTGTTTGTTTAATTTAATCCATTTTTAGTTTTCCATGTATAGATAACAAGACTCGAACTTGTACGGCTGAAGCCATTCCATCCTAAGTGGAAATTGTCTACCAATTCCAACATATCTATTTTTTTTTTATGAATTCTAAGGTAAATTTCTTAATTGATCACGTATAGATTTAGTGTTAGGCATGTTTCAGTGACGAGCTTCGTAATTAGCCATGTCTGCAAAAACTTTATTGTAAAACGAATGATTATGAGCAAAAGATCAATCACGCAATCAATCTATTCATTTTTTATTTTTTATTATTTTCAGAATATTGCTTAATCTTTTTAGATAACTCTTCTGTATAATCAGATAGTTTAGCTTTTTCCATATCTTTGATCTCATTTATGGAACACTTAATAGAATTTATCTCTTGTTTTGAAAAATCTTTTGAATCTAGGACTTTATCAGCTTTATTAAATAAATCGGTGATTTCTTTATAACTCGCTTTACTATCTTCTAAATTTTTGATATCTTTCTTAATACCAAGTAAAACGTCATGAGCTGGTCTATTATTGATAAATAACTTAACACCTTTACCAATTAGAGGGGTAAATACCAATTAGAGGGGTAAATACCTTTTCTCGGCCACCTGCTTCTAGCATACTATCTATCAAAAAAGACGTACCTACTAAACCTAAACCTGCAGAACCTACTTGACAGCCGTATTTTCAGCAATACAAGAGTTTACCCGCAGTAGTGGCAAATTGATCAAGAGGTGAATTTCTAACATTTAATTTATCACTTTTCAATACCTTATAGCCATATCACAATTTAATGATGCTAATGCTAGAAATATATATAATATGCAATAAAGCAAAAAACAAGATCACAGACTTAAATGGTAATGATAGCAACAAATGTTTTTTCGAAAAAACTGTTAATATTGAAACACCTCCAATAACTCTAAAAACCCTAAGCAAAGGATTATTGTGAAAACTAAGTACTTTAGAGGGCAAAACAGGTGCATTTCAACCAACTTTTAAACCTGTAACAAGGCGATTATATAAATTTTTTTTATTTTTAATTTTTTTTGTTTTATAATATGTTGGTGCTATCATTTCTGATTTATGCATCTAAATCTAATTATAGATAACAGGGTTAACGGCTAAAACAGATCCTAGCTTAAAAAAAAAAATAAAGTTAAACTATTAAATTTTTAGTTACTGGATAAATTACTAATACCTGTCACTTTTATAGTTATTATAACAAGTTTAGTATGAGAGTTAAGGTAAAAAGATATGTAAAAAAAAGTACAATGTAAAAATAGGGTGCTTTAGCCTTGGATTCAAGCCTTATTATCAAGCAAGTCAATGCAACCAGAAGTTCCTGTAGCGGACAGGAACTCTACTTTACCTACTGATTTATTATGGAAAGCAAATATTAGTTTTCTTTTGTAGTCTAGTCCTTTTTAAGAGTAGCAGTAAACAAGATACTACAATTTAAACCTATTATAATAATACTACCATTACTATTACTACCATTACTATTACTATTACTACTACTACTACTGTATATTATAATAATACTATTAAAGTATATTATACTATATAATATAATATTATATCATAACACAATGCCAGCATTACATTAATATAATTTCTATATAGCTTCTAGATAGCTTGATGATAATAACTAATCTTTATTTTACAAAATCAATAAAAATCCAGTTGTAACAAATACTAAAAATAAAAATAGTAACTAATTGAAAAATAATCGTTAAAACTTCAATATTAAGGACAATTTTTTTAATAAGTACTATTTTATATAACTATGCTTTAATACAATACTAAATAAATTAAGAGTTTAAATCCTTAATTATTTTATAGGTGACAAGACTCGAACTTGTAAGGTTTTAAACCAATCCATCCTAAGTGGAACCTGTTTGCCAAATTCCAGCGCACCTATTATATACTCATGTCTACCAGTTCCATCACTACCTTTATAATCTTTTTTTTCTATATCATATCTAGATAGAACGGTTTAAATAAGATCTATATATAAAATCTAAGTTTAGTGTTCACCTTTAATGATAACTGGTGTTAGATTATCAACCATTTAAGATTTAGCTTTTAATGGTAAATATCATATAAACACTAAAATGCCCAAGATAAGATTCGAACTTATAACCTAAACATCTTCAGAGTTCCGCTCTACCTGTTGAGCTTCTTAGGCTTCTTAAAGCTATTATATAACCTGGAGATATCAGGACTTGAACCCGAAATAACGATATGCAAAATAGACGTTTTACCAGTTAAACTATATCCCCTATAGCTAAAACACAAATACTCTTAATATCCAAGAAACGACTTGAACGTTTACGGTAATATACCAGCGAATCTTAAGATCGCTCTGTCTACCAATTCCAGCACTCGGACTGATATCTAAATAAATATAATTATCTAAATATGTATGTATATCTAAATAAATATAATTATCTAAATATGTATGTATATCTAAATAAATATAATTATCTAAATATGTATGTATATCTAATTATAATGTTAAGGCCAGAATGATTTGAACACTCATCTAAACCGTCATGAGCAGTTGGCTTTACCAATTAAGCTATAGCCCTTAAAGCAAAATATCTTACTTGTTCTAGAATATGTTAGTGGGAGGGGCTACTTTGAACCCTTGGATAAATGAACCCCACGATCTAGTAGAACAAATAGTTTGCTTTTATGCGTGATCTGTCCTTGATTTTGCAATGCGGATAGAGGAATTGCACCCCTATATGCTGGTCATGAGCCAGTTATGTTACTATTACATCAATCCGCATATGTCTTACTATATATATTTGTATAGATATGTTTCTATTTGTATAGATATGTTTCTATTTGTATATAAAGTAAGAGACCTCTATAACCCAAGCGGGATTCGAACCCGCGTAGTATTGGTGAAAACAATAGGTCTTACCACTAGACAATTGGGTCTATATTAAAATATATGGATATTTTAATCTTTCTATTCAAGGTTTAATAAAAATGAGCCCAGTGCAAGTATCGCACTTGCTTCATCCGATTACAAAACGGAAACATTACTTTTATGCTAACCAGGCTTGAAATAGTAATTATGTGCAAATTGTAAACATATATTTACATTATATAATGTATAGATAAGCGTGCTATTTAGTAAATTACACAATTAGTACTTTATGCCTAAAAACGTCACGATTATTTAAACTAAAGCCTATTAATTAAGATCATATCATTTACATACTGAAATATATAGCAAGATGGGTGTTATAGGATTGGTTACCCGTATACCTATTCGCCATAGTACTTGAACATATAAAAAGACCTAAAATCGTAGTATTAAACTACATATATTTAAGAATATCCTAAGGTATGTTTCGTGCCTATATGCATTCAGCACTTATCATTAACTAACGTAGCTTTCCTGCCGTGCCTAACCTAGACGGGTTTTCATCTGTTTTAGTTTATTTAGACCCTCATTATTTTAGTGAGAAATAATATCCCAGTATAAGCCATGGTACTAAAGGATTTCGCTCTTAGTTATAAACTTATAGGTTATAGCTAACAAAGGTTTTCTTGCTCATGCGCACCCTTGTTAGCTATATTAATATAGGTGGATAAACAACAGGTAAACCATAGGTTAATATACCCAACTCCTTTCGTACAAGGGGCTGTCCTTATTTTATTCTAATTTCCTCTAGA